>Ga0265295_1001057_pt1 | contig 51096 bp, 57 predicted proteins | sample Munlansysbiofilm_FD_192503 | JGI IMG/M metagenome (GOLD analysis project Ga0265295, IMG submission 192503) | Leachate microbial communities from a municipal landfill in Southern Ontario, Canada - Methane capture system biofilm | ecosystem: Engineered > Solid waste > Landfill > Unclassified ... | reverse complement strand
AGGACTTGCTATGGTAAAAGAGTTTTGTGATAAAAATAGAATTTTTATCAATATTGAACAGTTAGAAAATGGAAATAGGTTCAATTTAAATTTAAAAAACATAATAAAAAAATAAATTATAGTATAATAATAATTCATATCAAAATAAAGGGTTTTTTATGGAAGGAAGCATTGTATTTGCAGTTGCAATAATCTTTTTTGCAATTATTATTATCTCAAAAGGTGTGAAAATCGTTTCTCAATCAGATTTATATGTGGTTGAAAGACTTGGAAAATTTAATAAAGTTTTGCATGGTGGTTTTCATATAATTATTCCAGTTGTTGATAGAGTAAGAGCTATTCTTACTTCAAGAGAACAATTAGTTGATATTGAAAAACAATCAGTAATCACAAAAGATAATGTAAATATCTCTATTGATGGAATAGTTTTTTGTAAAGTTGATGATGCTGTTCAAGCAACTTATAATGTGATAAATTTTAAAGATGCAATAGCAAATTTAGCAATGACAACTTTAAGAGCTGAAATTGGGGGAATGGATTTAGATGATACTTTATCAAATAGAGAAACTCTAAATGCAAAACTTCAAACTGAACTTGGAAGTGCTGCAACAAACTGGGGAATAAAAGTAACAAGAGTTGAAATAGCTGATATTTCTGTTCCTCCTTCAATAGAAAAAGCCATGAATATGCAAATGGAAGCAGAAAGAGAAAAAAGAGCTATTCAAACAAGAGCAGAAGCTCAAAAAGAAGCACAAATTAGAGAAGCAGAAGCTTTTAAACAAAGTGAGATTTTAAAAGCAGAAGCAATTGAAAGAATGGCAAATGCAAAAAGATATGAGCAAGAACAATTAGCAGCTGGTCAACAAGAAGCTATGAGACTTATAAATATCTCTATGATGGAAAATGAGAAAGCAGCAGAGTTTTTACTTGCAAAAGATAGAATAGTTGCATTTAAAGCACTTGCAGAAAGTAGTTCAACTGATAAAATGATTTTACCTTACGATGTAACTTCTATGATAGGTTCAACTTCTGTTTTAGGAGATGCATTTTTTAAAGGGGTAAGTAATGGAAACTCTAACAATGCTTAGTGTAATTGATCCATATACTTTATTGGCTATTGGAGTAACTTTAGTTGCTCTTGAGGCTTTTATTGCCTCTTTTATAATTATTTGGTTTGGAGTTGGATTTTTAGTTGTTGCCATTATTAGCTTTTTCTTTATTTTCTCAGGAGCTATTTGGCAACTTGCAGTTATATCTTTACTCTCTTTAATTTTTCTCTTCTTATTTAGAAGAAAATCTTTGGATAAATTTTTTAAATCTCAAACTGAAGTTTCAGATAATTTTTTTGATGAAAAAGGAATAGGGGAAATTAAAAACTCTAAAGTTTTTTATAAAGGAACTTATTGGGAGATTGATTCAAATCTTGATGTAAAAGAGTTTGTAGAAGGTGAAAAAGTAGAAGTTTTAAAAACTTCAAATAATATGGCAACTATTCAAAAAAGGTAAGAATATTTTCTTACCTTCTATTTTAAATAGTTAAAAATGATTCAATTACACATTTCATTCTAGATTTTATATCACTTGTATCTGTGTTTAAATAGTCAATTTGTATTTTATATAATAGTTCTTCTCTAAATTTAAATTCAAAAACTAAATAACCAGCATATGAAAAAGCGTCTTTATTTTTTTTACCTTCATCTTTTTTATCATTTTCATAAATATAATATGAAATTGTTAATTTTTCATCATATTTCTTATCTAAAGATTTAAAACTATTTAAAATCTCGTACAAAATTTTATCACTCTGTTTAGTCGAAAAATTGCCTAAAAGATTACTTTGCATATTATTCGAATATTTAATATCTGATTTTATTTCATAGTTTGAACTTACAAGAAGTTTTTTTGCAAAATCTAAATCTTTAGTATAAATTTTTTCAAAAGTTGTAATACTATTTTGGCAAGCCAATCTTTTTGCTTTAGGATCATAATTTTTTTGATTTATAATTCCATAGACTAAAAATGAAATAAAAGCAATTATAAAGAGTAAATATAATTTAATTCTCATTTATTATTTCCTTAAAAATTATTTTATATCTTTAGTTGCATTTTTAATCGAAATCTTATATCCAAGATATATAACCAACGGCCATAGACTTAACCAAATTAATTCGCTCAAATATTCCATTTTTTAACCTTTTAATAATTATGAGAATCTTTTGATTCAATTTCATCTTTTGTTATTTTTACTCTATCCATACTATACCAAGCAAAAGCTATATAAGCTAGTACAAAAGGTACCATTAAAGAAACATAACTCATAGTCATAAGTGTATAGTGACTTCCTGAACTATTCATAATAGTTAAACTGCTTTGTAAGTCACTTGTTGATGGATAATACGAAGTATTGTTAAATCCAACATTTAATAAAAGTGCCATAACAGTTAAAACAATTCCCACTCCACCTGTTTTGATACAACAAGTTTTTTTGAATATAATTGTCATAAATACTGCAACAATTACCATAATTACACCAATCAAAAACATACCTAAAATGATTGGCATTTCAATAAAATTAAATAGATATTTATATTTTTCTATAAAAACAATGTCATTTTTTAGTGCAAATCCATCTTTTGTAAGAATCCAAAACATAAATCCTAAAAAGAAAAAAAGAAATAAAAGCATATTTATTTTTATAGAATTAACAGCTTTTTCTCTAATCTTTTCATAATCTATATTGTTTATAAAATATAAAGCTCCACTTATTTTTGCTAAAAAAACAAGTGAAAATCCAAGTAAATAATTGTATGGATTTAATAGTGTTTCTAATCCTCTTAAAGGATTTTGCCAATTTACAAAGTTATTACTATCAATTATAAATTCACTTCCACTAAAAAAAGTACTAATAGCAACTCCAAGTAAAAATGTTCCAATATTTCCATTTATTTTTAAAAAATATTCATAAGTTTTTTGACCTAAAAAATTATTTGGTTTAGTTCTGTATTCATAAGAAACTGCTTGAATAATAAAACAAAATAAAATTGCCAACCAAACCCAATAAGCTCCTCCAAAACTTGTTGAATAAAAAAGTGGGAAAGCAGCAAATAGTGCTCCGCCAAAAAGAACTAAAGTTGTAAAACCAAGTTCCCATTTTCTTCCTATACTATTTATTAACATAGTTTTTTCAGTCTCATTTTCACTTAATTTATCTATTAAAGTTTGTCCTCCTTGAACAAACATAATAAATACAAAAAGACCACCTAATAAAGATATTATTATCCACCAATATTGTTGAAGTGTTATAAGTTCTAAATTACCAAATCCCATTTTAATGCTCCTTATTTGGACCAATTTGTATTTGTTTGGTCATGATTTTGATTTCAGCAATAAGTAACACAGTAAATAAAATAGCAAATATGAAAAAGCTAATGATTACATTTGTTGAGGCTATTTTTGTTGCTGCAACTCCAACAGGCATTAAATCTTGAATAGTCCAAGGTTGTCTTCCAACTTCAGCAACTACCCATCCAGCTTCACTTGCAATATATCCTAAAGGAATACTAAAAAGTGCTGATTTTAAAACAATTGGATAGTTTAGAATCTCTTTTTTTGTTAATAAAAATAAAACTAAAGCAAACAGTATTGTAAACCAAGTTCCAAGTCCAACCATAATATGGAATGAATAAAATGTAATAGAAACAGGAGGAATAATATCTTCTTTATTTTTAATATGTCCATATCCAAAATATTTCATATTTTCATCAAGTAAAATTTTTGAATTATTTAATAATGATTCATTTGAAGTTTTTTTAGCCTCTTTATAAGACTCCAAAGCTTCAATGGCAATTTTACCTTTTTGCATTTTTTCTTCTACACTTAAAATTCCTCTTTCTTTATTTCCATAAACCAAATCTTTAATTCCTGGAACATAAGCATTTATATCGTGGAAACTTAAAAATGATAAAGCATAAGGAATTGTAAAATCAAATAAAAAAGTATTTTCATCATTTGTTATTGTTTTTTCTGGATTTAATAAACCAAAAGCTACAATTCCAACTTTTTCTTCTCCTTCATATAAACCTTCCATTGCTGCAAGCTTCATTGGTTGCTTAAGAGCTACTTGATGTGCTGATTCATCACCACTTAAAACTAAAAATAATGAAGTAATAAGTCCAAAACTTGCTCCAATAATCATAGATTTTTTTGCGAACAAAACATCTCTTTTTTTAAGTAAAAACCAAGCACTAACTCCTATAATAAATAGTGAAGATAAAACATATCCACTTCCAATAGTATGTAAAAATTTGCTAACAGCAACAGGTGAAAGTAGTACATCCCAAAAATTATTCATTTCATTTCTTACTGTATCAGGATTAAAAGTCATTCCAGTTGGATATTGCATCCATCCATTTGCTACAAGAATCCATAAAGCAGATAAATTTGAACCAATCGCAACTAACCAAGTTGATAATAGATGAAAACCTTTTGATACTTTATTCCAACCAAAAAACATAACTGCAAAAAAAGTACTTTCCATAAAAAATGCTAAAATACCTTCAACTGCAAGTGGTGCACCAAAAATATCTCCTACAAACCAAGAATAATTTGCCCAATTTGTACCAAACTCAAACTCCATTATTATTCCTGTTGCAACACCAATTGCAAAATTTATTGCAAATAAACCCATCCAAAATTTTGTAGTCTTTTTCCAAAATTCATCATTTGTTTTTACATATATTGTTTCCATAATAGCAACAATAAATCCAAGACCAAGTGTCAATGGAACAAAAATCCAATGATACATGGCTGTCAAGGCAAACTGTGCTCTTGACCAATCAATTAAGTGTTCTTCCATAACAAATTCCTTAATTTATTTTGTTAGATTTTTATATACAAAATCTACCTTTTCTTCGTAAGTTTTATATTCTGTTTTAAAAGATTTATCATGAACAAAGAATTTAAGAAAAATAAGAATTACAATAAGTTTTATAATTATAATTTTCCATAAAGTTTTACCTAAAGTCATGTTTTTAAAACCATTGATATAAAAATAATAAATATTTCTTATGATATTCATATAAGTACCTCTTATTAATATCTTTTTGGATTATAATACTTTGCATAGTAAAAGTCAATAAAATATGAAAAACTTTTATATTAAATATAAGATAAAATAATATTATTTATAAAACTAAGAGAGAAGAAGGAGCCTATAAAGCTCTTTCTTTAAAAAGAAAACTTTTTATAAAGTTTAAAAAATAGTTTAATTGTTTTTATTTGAATATAAATAAATGGGATCATAAGAATAAAATAGAAAAATGAATACTTTTCAATAATTCCATTGTATGTTAAACCTAAGTTTATAAAAAACATTCCAAAAACAAAAAAAGCAACACCAGGACAAATTAAAGAAAAAGATATCGCTGATTTTTCATTCGATTCTATAAACTTTTCAAAATATCCCATCTTTTTCATCACTGAATATCCCAAAACACCAAATATTATTTGTAAAGACAAAATAACAGAAGTTAGTACAAAAAGTGATGATTTATTTGTTAAAGTATGGAAATTGTGTTCTAATCCAAAAGTTACTCTAATAAAAGTAATTCCAAGAAGAGTTAAAATTGGAATAATAATCCACATTGATGGTGCAGTTTCAAGTCCAACACCATGTTCAAACATATTTTTAAAACCTAAAATAAGTTTTAATACTATAAGAAGTATTGAAACTGAAGCAAAAAATATAGCAAAGAAAATACCGATTGCATTTATTACTATATTATGACTCATAGCTCCAGGAGCAGCAAATCCAACTGCAATCATTGATAATGCAAAAATAGAAATCATTTGTGTAAGATTATTGTTTTTTGTAAAATCAAAATCACCTTTTATTAAAAGTCTTGAAAAATAATCAAAAAATATTTTTAAAGCATAATAACCATTTATAGCAAAACCTAAAAGTGCAAATGGAAATAAGTATTCGACTGCACTCCATAAATTTGGCACAAAAACGGCACCTAAAACAAAAGATACATTAATTGTCATTGTATATGTCAAAGGTAAAGTCATAAGTGAAATTTGAGCATTCGAACCTAATAAATCTTCATAAGTTTTAGTTTTTTTATACATTAAATACTGTTTTGTGTTCCAAATAAGTAATTTAAAATGTAAAAAAGCAAAAACTAAAATAAAAACTAAAGAGAAAGCCACTACAAAAGATAACCAATTACCTTTAAATAAAGCTTCTATAACATATTCGTAAGTTGCCATTGGCGTATTTGGATGGGGAACTAAAAACATCAAATACATAAAAAATGAAACACTTAATCCTCCAGCTCCAAGAGCAGCTAAAAAACAAGTGGGAGAGAATTTTTCTCTTAATTGCATAAATAATTCCTTTATAAGATTTTGTATATCTTATAAGAAATTATATTAAAAACTTATAAATATATTATTATAAAATATTATATTTATAATAAGCTTTAGACTTTATTTTGGAAGTTTTGAACTAAGTTCTTTTACAGCAGAAAGCGATTCTTCATCACCTAAATCAGCAGCTTTTTGATACCATTTTATAGCTTCAGGAATATTTTTTCTTACACCAAGTCCTTCTTCGTACATTAAACCTAGATTGTAATAAGCATCAATATATCCTTTATCTGCTGCTTTTAAATACCATTTGATAGCTTCTACATAATCTTGTTTTACTCCATGACCTTCATGATACATATTTCCAACATTAAATAAACATTGTTCATCATTTAAATCAGCACATTTTTTATACCATTTAAACGCTTCTAATAAATTTGCATTAATACCTTTGTGTTCTTGAACATTATCATAAATAAAACCAAGAGACCAAATAGCATCAACATTGTTTTTGCTTGCCGCTTTTTCATAAAACTTTATGGCAGTAGGATAATCTTGTCTATCATAAGCATCTTGTCCTTTTACAAAATCTTCATCACCAAAGTCATTTTGAGCAAATAAACTTAGACTTAAGAATAAAATAGTAAATAGCACTTTTTTCATTTTTTACCTTTTTTTATTTTAAAATAGGCAAAATTATATCATAAATAATGGATAAATAATGAAAACAAAAAACAAAGAAAAAATAGTTCTTTTTTATGATGAAGAGTGCCCCTTTTGTAAAAATTATGCAAAATATTTGAAGTTAAAAGATAATTTTGATTTAGAAATTAAGAATATACGTTTAAATATAAATAGTATAAAAAATAATACAAATTTGAATATAAATAATGGATTTATTGTTTTACATAAAAATACATATTATCAAGGAACTAAAGCTTTAAAATTTTTAAATAGTGCTGTGAAAAAAAATACAATTCTTAGTAAATTACACTTTTTATTTAAATATGATAATAAATTTTCAAGAATTTTATATAATATATTACTTTTTACAAGAAAAATTGTACTTTTCATTTTAAAAAAAGATAGTAAAATTTAACTATCTTTTAAAAGATTAAAGTATTCATCTCTAGTTATTTCAAAAGCACCTAAACTTGCTAAATGGTCATTATAAACTTGACAATCAATAATTTTTATTCCATTTTGTTTGGCTTGTTGACAAAGATGATAAAATGCAACCTTTGAAGCATCAGGAACTAAAGAAAACATACTTTCTCCACAAAAAATATCACCAATTAAAACTCCATAAAGTCCACCAACTAATTCATCTTTTAAATAACACTCTATACTAAAAGCGATATCAAGTTCATGTAAATTTGTATATGCTTTAATAAACTCTTTACTTATCCAAGTACCATCTTCATGTTTTCTTTTTATTTTGGCACAAGATCTAATAACTTCTTCAAAATTTTTATTTGATTTTACGACAAATCCTTTGTTTGTTATTGATTTTCTAAGGCTTTTTGATACTTTAAAATTTTCTGGGTATAAAACCATTCTTTTTTGTGGGCTAAACCAATGAATATATCCTAAATCATCTATAAACCATGGAAAAATACCATTTTCATAGGCATTTAACAATCTTTGAGGATGAAAATCTCCACCAATAGCAACTAAATCATCATTCATCATATTTAAAGTTGGAAAATCAAATTTTTCTTCATCTAGCAAATAAATTTTATATTTTTTATCAATTAATTTCATATTTGTATTTTATTCAAAAAAATGTTAATATCCAAACTATTTTAAATAAAGAGAAATAATGTCAAATAGTTATAAAAGAGTAGATGCACACCTATCTAGTTTAGGATACTGTACAAGAAGTGAAGCAAAAAAATTTTTAAGAATGAATGAAATTTGTATAAATGATAATAGAGTTTATAATACTTCAATAAAAGCTTATCATGATGATATTAAAATAAATGGAGAAGTTTTAGATGATGAAACTTTACTTATATTATTAAATAAACCACAAGGTTATATCTGTTCTCATAATGATTCAGGAAAATTGATTTATTCTTTATTACCTCAAAGATATAGTAGAAGAAATCCAAAAATTTCAACAATAGGAAGATTAGATATTGATACAACAGGAGTTATTCTTTTAACTGATGATGGAGTTTTGAATCACAGATTAACAAGTCCCAAAAAAGATATTTCAAAGATTTATGAAGCGACTTTAGAAAAGTCGTTAAAAGCTGATGAAGTAGAAATCTTTGCAAGTGGAACTTTAATGTTAAATGGAGAAGAAAAATCTCTTCTTCCTGCTAAATTAGAAATTATTACTCCTACTTTTGTAAAGATTGAAATTGTGGAAGGGAAATATCATCAAGTAAAACGAATGTTCGCAGCAGTTTCTAATAAAGTGATAAAACTTCATAGAACAAAATTTGCAGATTTTGAGCTTGAAGATTTAAAAGAGGGTGAATTTAAGATTATAAAAATCTAAATAAAAAATTTAGATTTTATTCTTTTTTCAAGTTCACTTACAGATTCAATAGCATCTTTTGTATGATTTGAAAATCCCCAATTAACTAATACAGAATCAACTCCAGCATTTGTCGCTGCCATAATATCTTTATGAGAATCACCAATTAGTTGTGCATTTTGTTTTTTTATTTGATGAATATCTAAAAGTTTATTTACCATTTCAGGATGTGGTTTTGGATTTTTTACATCGTTGTAACCTAAAATTGATGAAAAATAGTGATTTAATTCAAGATGACTTAACATTTTGTTTGCATATATTGAATTTGCATTTGTTGCAACGGCTAAAGTGAAATCACTTTTTAAATCATCAAGTAGCTTTAATATACCATCATAAATAACTAAGTCAGTTAAACAGTGTTTGTTATAATACTCTTCAAAAAGTTTTGCTTGTTGTTCTGTAAACTCTTTTGTTCCATAAAAAAATTCTGCAGAGTTTATCTTTGGATCATTTACATTTTCTAAAATATAATCTTTTTCTAATCTTTCAAATCCTAAATTTTCTCTTACATAATTTACTGTATTTGCAATAGCAAATCCACTATTTATAAGAGTTCCATCCATATCAAATATTATCAATTTCATTAAAATATTTCCTAAATTATTATTGAGTTGGCATTATAATATTAAAAGTATAAGTTAAAAGTTAAAAATTTTTAGAAAATAGGATAAGTTTTATCTTATTTTAATTTTTCTACTATTATAATTACATTCATAGGATATTTATATTAAATATTAAATCCTCCTTCTACTAAATAAATAATTTAGTATCCTATATTTGTGAAATAATTTGAATACGGGCTTTACAGTTTTTCCCTCTGTAAAGCCTTTTTTTTTGCTCAAATATAATCTTAAATTTATATACAAATCAATATAATATTACTTTATTTAGGAGTTTTTATGAAAAAATACATGCCTATTATTACTGTAGTTATTGTTGTTGCAATTATAGTAATAATCTTTTTATCAATGTCAAGTAGTAAACAAATGGTTGTTTTAAAAGAAGATAATATGTCTCAAGTTCCATTAGAAATTGTTTTAGGTAAATATCAAGATAGTGACTGTGGAATGATAATAAATAGTTTAGATTATGCTTCTCAAGTAGTTGCTCCTGATGGTAAAACTTGGTTTTTCCATGATCATGGTGGAATGGTAAATTGGCTAAAAAATAAACCTTTTAAAGATACAGCGAAAATTTGGGTTATGTCTAAAGATACAAAAAGATATATAGATGGTAGAAATGCTTGGTATAGCAGAACAGATGAAACTCCAATGAGATATGGATTTGGTGCTTACGAAGAGTTAAAAGATGGTTTAATATCTTTTGAAGAAGTACAATTAAGAGTTCTTAGAAATGAAACTTTAGCAAATCCAGCATATAGAAAAGAGTTAATTACTAAATAATGGAAGCAATTAGTATAATAACTATCATAAGTATTGCTTTTTTAGGTTCTTTTGGTCACTGTATTGGAATGTGTGGTGGAATAGTAATAGCTTATTCAAGTACAAAAATAAAAAATGAATATTCAAAAAAAACTCAAACATTTGCACATTTATTATACTCATTTGGAAGAGTGACAACTTATATGATTTTAGGTGCCTTATTTGGTTTTGTTGGTGGTGTTGTAAGTTTTGATAATTTGACAAGTGGTATTTTACTATTAATTACTGGTGTTTTAATGGTTTTAGTTGGATTCTCACTTCTTGGGAAAATCAAATTTTTAACTATTTTAGAACACAGCTGTTCTAAATCACCACTTTATCAAAAAACTTTTAAGTCTCTTTTATCTTCAGAATCTTTATTTAGTTTTTATCTTTTAGGAATGTTAAATGGACTACTTCCTTGTGGGTTTGTTTATGTTTTTGCAATAACAGCAGCTAGTACAGGAAGCGCATTTTGGGGTGCTTTTGTAATGTTTATTTTTGGATTAAGTACTATTCCAGCTCTTTTTTCTCTTGGATTTTTTATAGGATTATTTAAACAATCAAACTTAAGAGATTTATTTATAAAAATAGCTTCTATCTTGGTAATAATTTTTGGTATTTATATAGCTTATAAAGGTTATGAATATATTATCGATCCTACAAAAACAATTTTAAATTGTCATATTTAATCAAATTATATTTTATAAAGGAGGAAAATGGTTATGAAAAGAAAAAAATATTTTAGTTTTTTTGGTATTTTGTCTGCTACAACAAATAGAAAACTTTTAAGCATTGGCTGTAGAATTAGCTCAATTTTGTCAAAAATGCCAGAAATCATAAAACAATTGTTAGAAAAACAATTAAAACCAATCAAACTATACTCAACAAATAACATATAAATAATTAGGAAAATAAAAAATGAAAAAAATATCTACAAGCTTAGTTGCAAGCTTTTTTTTAGCAACAAACCTTTTTTCAACTGATACTTTAGAAACTATTACAGTTACTTCGTCTCTAATCAAATCTGATGAATTAAATGCACCTTTTGCAACAGAAATTTATACAAAAGATGATATAGAAAATTCAAAATCTAAAGATATATATGATTTTTTATCTTCTCAAACTTCTGTTAATGTATCTCCTTCTTTTGGAAATAAATTTTCTCAGTTAATTGATTTAAGAGGATATGGTATAAATGATGGATATCAAAATGTTGCGATTTTAGTAAATGGAAGAAAATTAAATAATATTGATATGGTGCCACAACTTTTGAGCTCAATCCCATTAGAAAGTCTTGAAAAAATAGAAATTTTAAAAGGAACAGGTTCTGTTTCATATGGTGATGGAGCAAATGCTGGAGTTATAAATATTATTACTAGTAACAAAAATGCTAATTATGTAAAAACATATTTTGGAGATAATAGAACAAAAAATGGAGTAGTAAGTCTTGGTTATGGAAATGAATATTTTGTTGCAAATGCTTATGTTGATTATACTTCAACTAATGGTTCAATAGAAGATTTAAATAGTAATAAAGATGAAAATTATAATAAAAATAAGATTTTTAGTGTGATTGTAACTCCAACGGATAGTTTAGAGCTAAATTTATCTAGAAGCTATTCAAATATGAATACAAAATATGGAAATCCTATAAGTTTAGAACAATATAAGAACAATCCAAATAAAACTTCTGCTTTAACTGAACAATATTTTAGTTCTTATGTGACTACGGGTGGTTTTAAATATGATTTTAATGAGAGTATTTCGATAGATACTACATATAGTGATGAAGATAAATTTAGTAAATTTGTTACTTGGAATAATGAATCGAAATATAATTATAAATCTATTGCTTCAAAATTAAATTATGAAAATAAAGATTTAAAGTTTGCAATTGGATTTGATGGATTTGATGGTGATAGAATATCTTCAACTGATAAAACAAATAAAACAAATAAAGCAGGTTTCGTATCAAGTGAATATAAATTAGCAGAAGACTTGACTTTATTAGCTGGGTTTAGAAGAGAAAATATTGAATACGAGTATAACCCCAATAATGGAATAAATTTAAAAAGAGATGATTATATAAATGCTTATGATCTTGGAGTAAATTACATATTAAATGAAACATCTTCAATCTTTGCAAATTATAATAGAAGTTTTTTAGCACCAGATATTGATAGATTTTTTTATAGAGATTTTAGTAATAATGTTAGTTTTAATGGGTTTATTGAACCAACAAAAGTACATAATTATACGGTTGGTTATAATAATATTCAAAAAAACAACAAGCTCAAAATATCTTTATTTAGAGCAGAATTAAACAATGAAATGTATTTTGAACCAACTTCATTTAAAAATACAAATATAGATGAATCTCATAAGTATGGAATAGAAATTTTTGATAAATTAAATATAAATGAAAATTTATATACTTCTTTTAATTATTCATATATTATTGCTAAAATTGATGAAGAAAATGAAGGTAATGGTTCTTATAATGATAAAAATCTACCAGGAGTTTCAAAACATAATGCAACAGTAAATTTAGGTTATGAAATAAATAAAGTAAATACAGTTTTATCTCATACTTATAGAAGTAGTACTTATGCTGCAAATGATTTTGGAAATAATTTCAATGAAAAACAAGAACATTATCATTCAACAGATTTAGCAATATCATATATTTATAAAAATGTTGAATTATTTGGAAAGATTCAAAATATTTTTGATCAAAGAAATGGTTTATGGGTGGCTAATAATTGGGGAAGTAGTGATACTGTTTATCCTGTAAACTTTGAAAGAACTTTTTTCACTGGTATGAAAGTAAATTTCTAACATGAAAAAACTCTTTTTTATAGTTTTATTCTCTATAAATTTATTTGCTGAGACTAGAGTAATAACTCTAAGTCCAGCAATAAATGAAATAGTATTTGCTTTAGATGAAGGAAAAAATGTAGTTGCAAATACAAAATTTTGTGATTTTCCCGAAGAATCAAAATCTATTCCTAAAATTGGAAGTTACAATAACATCTCTTTGGAAAAAGTATTGAAATTAAATCCAACAGTTGTAATAACTCAAAATTATGATGAGAAGTTAAATTCAAATTTAGAAGCTTTAAATATAAAACTTAAAGTGTATAAAACTGAGAGTTTAGCTGATATAAAATATTCAATAGAAAATTTAGGTGAGTATTTTAACAAAATTGATAAAGCAAAAAAGTTAAATCAAGACATAGATGAAGCTTTAAAAGAGTTAGAAAATATAGTAACAAATCAGAAAGTTTTAATAGTTTTTAGTCCTCAACAAACACTATCAAATGATATTTATGTTGCAGGAAATTATGTTTATTTTGAAGATATTATAAATGCAAGTTCAAATAAAAATGCATATAAATCAGAGTCAAAAGCACAACCTGTATTAAATACAGAAAAAATTATAAATTTAAATCCCGATATAATAGTTTTATTAACTCCATTTTTAGAAAATAATAAAAATGAACAAGAAAATATTATAAACTTGTGGAGAAGTTTACCTATAAATGCAAGTAAAAATAACAATATTTATACTATTGATAAGCTTTATGCTGGAATTTCTAGTCATAGAGTAGCACTATTTATAAAAGATTTTAAAAAGATTTTGGAAAATGTTAGAGATAAAAAATTATAGTAATTCAATTTTAAAAAATATATCATTTTTCCTAAATAATGATGAGAATCTATTAATATTAGGTGAAAATGGAGCTGGAAAATCAACTTTAGCAAAAGTTTTGTCAAACCTTATTTCAAATAGTAGCGTTAAAATATTTGCAAAAGATTTATCAAAAGTAAGTAGTTTTAAAAGAGCAGAATATATAAATTATATTCCACCAAAACTTTTTATTTTTGATGAATATATGACTGTAAAAGAGTTTTTAGAAAATTCTTTTATAAAAAATGTAGATAAATCTAAACTTGAAGATGCTATAAATTTATTGAAACTAAAAGAATTAGAAAATAGATCTTGTTCACTTTTAAGTTCTGGAGAAAAACAGCTTTTATTAATGGCTAGTGCTATTTTACATGATGCAAAAATAACAATTTTTGATGAATTAACTGCAAATTTAGACTTAAAAAGATTAAAAGATATTTATGATATTTTTGATTCAAATTTGTTACAACAAAAAATTATTATAACTCATAATCTTGATTTAGCTTATGCTTTAAAGAAATATAAAATTCTATTTATAAAAGCTGGGAAAATTGATTTTTTTGGAAGTCATGAAGAGTTTTTTGAAGATGAGAATCTACTAAAATTTTATAATAATTCAATTAAAAAAATGCAAAATCATTTGGTGGTAGATTTATGAAACCTTTTTTATATATTTTAGGATTAATAATAATTTTTATATCACCATTTTTAGGTGAAACTCAAATAAATATAAAAGATATATTTGAGTTTTCAAATAGTTCAAATATGGTATTCTGGGATTTGAGAGTTGCAAGAGTAATTTTGGCTTTTTTTGTTGGTGGAATTTTAGCTTTAAGTGGATTGATTTTTCAAATTATTTTTAAAAATGAGTTAATTACCCCTTATACTTTAGGAATTGCAAGTGGAACTACACTTTTTACTGCTATTGGTATAATATTGTTACCTACAATATATATTTTTATTTCTTCTATTTTAGGTTCACTTTTTACTATTTTGGTTTTATATATTATTTCAAAGATTATAAATAAAACCTCTATTGGGAGTTCGACAAATTCGATATTGTTAATAGGGATTGCTTTATCTTATTTTTATGGTTCAGCTTTGATGTTGGTTTTTTATATGAGCAGTTTACAAGAAAATTATTCAATAGTTAGATTTACTCTTGGAAGTTTAGATACCGTTGGTTTTTCTAATAGTTTTGTAATCTTTTTTGTAAGTATAGTATTTTATGTGATTATTTATTTATATAAAAATAAAATCAAACTTTTACTTACTTCAAATGATATGGCATTTTTAAAAGGCTTGAATGTTGATAAAACAAACTTAACTTTATTAGTAGTTGTATCTTTATGTGTTGGTATAACTATTAGTTTCACTGGACCTATTGGCTTTATAGGACTTGTGATTCCTCATATTGTAAAGCTAATTTATAAAAAAAGTGCAGAAAAACTTTTTTTTCCAACTTTCTTTTTTGGTGGAGTTTTTTTAGTTTTTAGTGATTTAATTTCAAGAAATTTAAATACAGATTCAACTTTACCTATTGGAGTTGTGACAGCTTTTATTGGAGCTCCATTTTTTATATATTTACTTATAAAACGTAATAAAACTAATTTCTAAAATTAATATTCTTTTTATATTTTATCCACTACTATGTCCGAATTTTTATAAAAAAGGATAGAAATGAAAAAAATGTATATATACTTACTTATGGTGACTTTATTCTCCATGGGAATAGTTGTGATACTTTATATTGGCTATTCAACTAGTGGTTCATTAGCAAATTTATCTTTTAAATTTATGAGTGAGAATGGTGTATTAAATGATTTAAAAACACTCATTTTTAATCAATTTCATCACCCTTTATCTCTTCTTCTAACTCAAATTATTGTTATTATGATAGCAACTAGAATTTTTGGTTTTATTGCAACAAAAGTTTTATTACCAATTGTTGTTGGAGAAATTATTGCAGGAATTATTCTAGGACCATCTTTTTTAAGTTCTGTCTTTCCAAGTTTTGCAGAAACTTTGTTCCCTAAAACTTCTTTAGGTAATTTAAGTATGATTAGTCAATTAGGACTTATATTTTTTATGTTTGTTATTGGAATGGAATTAGATTGGGAAAGTTTAAAAAGTAAAACTAAAGAGTCTATTGTTATAAGTCATTCTAGTATTCTTTTTCCTTTTTTTTTAGGAGTAGGATTAGCATTATTTCTGTATAGTAGCTTTGCTCCACAAACAATTTCATTTATTCCTTTTGCATTATTTATGGGAATAGCTATGAGTATTACAGCATTTCCAGTATTAGCTAAAATAGTAAAAGAAAGAAATATTTCAAATACTTCTTATGGAGCTATGTCTTTAACTTGTGCTGCAGCAGATGATGCAACAGGTTGGTATATATTAGCAATTATTATTGCTATTTCTTCATCTACTTCTTTGGGAGCATCAACTTTATCTTTAGGGTTAATCGTTGCTTATATGCTTATTATGATTTATTTAGTTAAACCATTTTTAGTTTGGTTAGCAAATAAATATAAGGATGAAAAACCCCTTGATATGAGTATGGTTGCAATTATTTTAATGATTTTATTATTATCATCTTTAGCTACTGAAATAATAGGAATACATGCTTTATTTGGCGCTTTTATAGCTGGTGTAGTTATGCCTTCAAATAAAGAATCAAAAATAAGAGAAGCATTAATTCCAAAACTTGAATATGTAAGTGTACTTGTCTTATTACCATTATTTTTTGCATTAACTGGTCTTAGAACACAAATTGGATTAATGGAAACACCTTATCATTGGTATGTTTGTTTTATTATTACATTAGTTGCAATTGCTGGAAAACTTTTTGGAGCTGCAATTTCTTCAAAGTTTATGGGCTTTTCGTGGGCTGATTCTTTTAGAGTTGGTGCTTTAATGAATACAAGAGGCTTAATGGAACTTATAGTATTAAATATTGGGTTTGAATTAGGAATTCTTAGTTCTGAATTATTTGCTATGTTTGTAATTATGGCACTTGTAACAACAGCAATGACTGGACCATTACTTCATTTAATAGATAAAGTAAGTAAAAAAGCTTAAATATATTTCTTAGGATATTCAAAAGAGATAAGATTAGAATTCTCTTTTGATATATCTTTCCAATTTTTAACATCAAAATCTATTTCTACGATACCACAAGTTGGAATATTTTCAAAACTTTTATCTACTAAAAAATTTGTTAAATCACAAAGACCAGGATTATGTCCCATTAGAAATACTGTTTTATGGATATTGGGAATATCTTTTATAACTTTTAAAAGATTTTCATAAGGTGCTTCATAAATAGATTCTTCAAGTTTTACCTCATCGTTATAATTCAATTCTTTTATAAAATATTCTAAAGTTTGTTTTGTTCTAATTGAAGGTGATGATATTATCAAATCTGGTCTTATATTTTTTTCTTTTAAAAATTTTGCCATTAAAGGTCCATTTTTTTTACCTCTTTTATTTAAAGGTCTTAAATAATCATCTAAAAATGGGTTTGACCAGTCAGATTTTGCATGTCTAATTAAAACTAGTTTTTTCATTTTATAGCTTCTTTAAATTAATTGTTGTTTTACAAACTCTAAGTAATGACCTTCTTTTTGTTCCAACTCTTTATGAGTTCCTTGTTGAACTAATTTTCCATCTTCAAGTACATAAACATAAGAAGCATTTTTAACTGTACTTAATCTATGAGCTATCGTAATAACAGTTTTATCTTCTAAAAACTTTTCTAAATCACTAAAAAGTTTTGTTTCTGTATGAACATCAAGTGCAGAAGTTGATTCATCAAATATTATTACATTTGGATTTGCTATTATCATTCTTGAAATAGACAACCTTTGTCGCTGACCTCCACTTAATCTAATTCCATATTTTCCAACAATAGTATCAAGTTTTTCACTCATATTAATAACTGTATCATAAAGTTGTGCTATTTTTAAAGCTTCATATATTTTTTCATCACTTATACTATCATCTCCCATAGTGATATTAAATCGTAAAGTATTATTAAATAATATAGGCATTTGTAAAACTAAAAAAATATTATCTCTTAAACTATGTTTATCTATTTCATCAACACTTATATTGTTATATAAAATATCTCCACTTGTTTTTGCATAAAATCCTGAAATTATTTGTGAAATTGTAGTTTTTCCACTCCCACTTGAACCAATTATTGCTATTTTCTCACCACTTCTTATATCAAAAGAGATATCTTTTAAAGTCTCTTTATCTTTTTTATATGAAAAAGATAAGTTTTTTATAGAAATATCTACTTTTTTACTATTTTTATCAAGTACTATTTTTCCAGTTTTTTCACACTCTAAATCTAAAATTTTATTTATTCTATTGATAGCAGCTTTTGCACTTGCAAGTGAGTATTGAATAGTTAATATATCTTGAATTGGAGTCATAATAAACCAAATATATCCAAACATTGCAAACATCAAACCAATTGATAAATCACTGTATGCAACCATAATTAAACCAACACCTCTAAATATTTCAAAAGCAAATAAAAAAATAGTAAAAGAAAATCTTTCATAAGCTACACTTTTATAGTTGAATTCATTTGAAGCTATTTGAATATCTTTTGCTTTTTTTATAGAGTTTTCAAAAAAGAAATTTTCTTTATTACTTGCTTTTATTTGCCCAAAAAGATCCAAAGTTTCATTTATATTATTTTGAAATAGTTCTATTGTTTTATTTTCTTCCTTTTTTAATTCTCCTGTTTTATTTACAATCTTTTTTGATAAAATCATAATAATTGGTTGAATAAATAAAATCATTAATCCTAAAATCAAATCTATTTTTATAATAACAATAGCAACAGCTAATAATGTTAGTGTTGAAGCTACAAGTTTACTTGAACTTGAAACTATAAAATTATCTAAAGTATTAACATCTGTTATTAAATTTGCAGCAATACTACCACTTCCTAAACTTTCATATTCATTCATATTTACTATTTTTAGATGATTTAAAAGTTTTTTTCGTATATTGAAAGTCACATATTTTGAAATTTTTGTAAATATTTTTGTTGTAATTACTCCTAAAAGCAAATGTGCAAATCTTAAAAATAAGACTACAAATGTTACAATCACAATATAATACAAAATAGATTCTATTCCTAAATCTTTTAAATTATTTACTATAAAAGCTGGTTTTTCAAGTAAAACTTCATCTACAAGTAAAGGCAAAAGTAGGGGAATTGGAATACTAATTAAAATGGCAAATATTGTTATTATTTGTCCAAAAATTAGTGGTTTTTTATTTTCTAGTAAAAGTTTAAATATATATTTTAAAGATATTTTCTCATTCATAATTTTTTTAGCCTATTTTTTAATTTATTCTACGATTATTATACATTTCTTATGCTACAATTAAACAAAAAAAAGCGTTGGAAAGAGTTGAATTGATGAAAAAGATTTTTCTTATGGGATTGTTGGTTGCTGGTTTTGCTTTTGCAAAAGAGAATTATTCTGAGATGAGTACGCAAGAGTTAATAGAAATTATTGGTTTTGTAGATGAAAAAGACAAAAGTGCCTTTTTAAAAGAGTTGGATTTTAGGATTCCAAAAATGACTGTAAATGAAAAAACTCAATATGAAAAAAGATTAAATGAAGACAAAAACCCCAAAGAGAAGCAAATAGAAGATGAAGAGTAAAATATTATTATTAGAAGATGATTGTAACTTAAGTGAAACTGTAAGTGAATATTTGCTCGATGAAGGTTTTGATGTAACTTGTGTTTATGATGGAGATGAAGCAATAGCATCTATTTATGAACATAATTATGATTTACTTTTACTTGATGTAAATGTTCCAAATAAAAATGGATTTGATGTATTAAAAGAAGTTAGAGTTCAAAATGATACAGTTCCAGCTATTTTTATAACATCTTTAAATTCTGTAGATTCACTTGAAGAAGGATTTTCTAGCGGTTGTGATGATTATATTAGAAAACCTTTTGCTTTAAAAGAGCTTTTAATTCGTATTCAAACTCTATTAAAAAGAGAGTTTGTAAAAAAAGATGAAATAGTTATTACTCCAAATATAACTTTTGATGTAATTTCAAATGAATTAAAGTGTGACGGTGAAGAGATTAAACTTAATTTAAAAGAGTTAAAGCTTTTAAAGATACTTTTACAACACCCAAATGAGCTTTTGCCACACGATAAAATATATAGTTATGTTTGGGAATATGATGAAGAGTATAGCGATAACTCTTTAAGAACTTATATTAAAAATCTTAGAAAAATATTAGGAAGTGAAAAAATTGTTAGCGTTAAGAAACTTGGATATAGATTTAACCAAGAGTGAAACTAGAACCCTTTTAGGATTTAGTCTTTTATACTCTTTTTTAGTTCTTGTTATTCTTTGTGTTATGTTTTTTTTATATTATCAGTTTCAAAAAAATTTAATGTTGCAAGAAAAAAGACAAATCTTACAAACTTATTCAAATAGTTTAATTTCAAATTTAAAAGAACTTCATATAAATATAGATAAAGACAATATTTATCCAAGAGATGAAAAATATAAATCTGCTATTTATGATAGTGATAAAAAAAAGATTTTTTCAACTTTACAATCACAAATAGTTAAATTAGATGATGTAATATATTTAAAAAATGACAAAATTCATTTTATAAAAGAACCAGAATCTTACTATTTGGGTTCAAAATATGTAGTTATAGAAATCCCTGATGATAATATTTGGTTTGAAAATATTAAATATAAGATGATAATATCTTTTTTCTGTGCATTTTTATTTATGATTTTTATAGGATATTTTATCTCTAAATTATTTTTAAAACCAATGCGTGATGCTTTACATCTATTAGATAGATTTATAAAAGATACAACTCATGAACTAAATACTCCTGTAACTGCAATAATTACAAATATAGAAACAATAGATAAAAGTTTGTTAGATGATAAAACTTTACGAAAAATAAATAGAATAGAAATAGGGGCAAAAACTATTTCAAATATATATGAAGATTTGACTTTTGTTACTTTAAATAATCAAATAATTTCAAATAATGAAAATATAAATCTATCAAATATACTAAGACAAAGAGTTGATTTCTTTTTAAGTATTGCAAATATGAAAAAGATTAGATTTGAAACAAATATAAAAGATAATGTATTTATCTTCTGTGATGTTAAAAAAATATCAAAACTAATAGATAATTTACTTTCAAATGCAATTAAATACAATAAAAATTCTGGATTTATCAAAGTTATACTTGCTAAAAATAGTATGATAATTGAAGATAGTGGAAAAGGAATGAGTAGTGAAAATCTTGAAAACCTTTTTGATAGATATCAAAGATTTGATAAAAGTGTAGGTGGCTTTGGAATAGGTTTGAATATTGTATCTTTAATAGCAAAAGAGTATGATTTTAAAATAGATGTAACTTCACAATTAGGAGTTGGAACAAAGGTAAAAGTAAGATGGTAAGAGTTTTTTTTATTTGTAGTTTATTTACTATGTTTTTATTTGCAAAAGATGAAAAAAATATTTATGAGACAAATTGTGTGAAATGTCATAGTAGATTACCAGTATCAATTGATAAATATTTTTATAGATATTTATTAGAGTATAGTAGTGAAAGAGCTGTAAAAAAAGCTATGTTTGATTTCTTGAAAAATCCAAGTGCCGAAACTACAATTATGCCAGAATCATTTATTAAAAGATTTGGTGTAAAAAAGAAAACAAAACTTTCTGATGAAGAGCTAAATAGTGCTTTAGATAAGTATTGGGAAGAGTATAAAGTCTCTGGAAAATTGAAATAATTTTTCACAATAAATACACAATTTACATCTATTATTTTAAAGTTTTTTAATATAGAAAAAGGATATAAGAATGAAAAAGATTCTAGCAATGTTTTTAGTTTCTAGTTCTTTGGTTTTTGCAGACAATAACTCTATTGGTTTAGATACAGTTGTTGGAGCAACTCTTGGTGTTGCTATTGGGAATCAAATTGGAAGTGGAAATGGAAAAGATGTTGCAAAAGTAGCTGGTGGATTGTTAGGTGCAGTTATTGCAAATAATTCAAGAAATCCAGCTCCAACAACATATTACAATAATAATTATCCAAATAATGGTTACAGTAATGGTGGAACAACTTATGTAAATAATAACTACTATTCTGAGCCATATTATAATCCACCTAGTTCACAAGTAACAGTTATTTATAATGACCCATATCCTCCAAGATATTTTGGTCCACCAATGGGATATTATAGACCTTATTATCCACCACACAGATTTGGTCACTATCCGAAAAAAGTTATTCATGGTGGGTTTTATTATGAAAGATAGGTTTGAGTTTATAACTCAAACCTTTTTTTATTTAAGAAGTTTTGAAACCATATCTTGATTTAGGTTTGCTTGTGATATTCCTATTGAACCAGCAAGTGAGAAGATATTTTGTTTAGAAAAGCTTGTTGAATCTTTTGAGTAGTCTGCAAAAAGATTTGTTGTGTTTATTGTTGTTTCTCTTTTTGAAAGCAGATCTTTTCTTGTGTCTTCAAGCTTTTCTTGAGTCTGTTTAAAATCAGTTATATTGTCGTCTACTTTTTTTATAGCATTATTTACATTCGTTAAAAAACTTTGTGCATCTTCAACACCAAAATTTGTTGGGTCTTGATTTACTAAAGTTGTAAGGTTTAAACCTTGAGTATTTGATTGTAAAGATGGGATCTCTACAACTTGACCTTTTCCTAATCCAACTTGATAAGAAGTTGCTTGTGATGCTGAACTGTCTGTTTTGCTATTTTGAAGTAAATTTTGACTATTAAAAGTTGTATTTTTCGCAATGTCATTTAAATCTTTTAGTTTTGTTTGAATATCTTTTAAAAGATTTTGTTTATCTTCACTATTTGTTAATTCTGTAGATTTTTGAAGTTTTTCTTTTATATTATTCAAAATCTCTGATTGTTTTTCCATTGCATTTGTTGTAGTTTGGTTTGCAGCCATTGCTTGGTTTGTATTTTTAATCTCATTTTCATACGTGTTAACAGCTCTTGTAGATAATTGAGGATTAATATTTATACTATAAGCCGAATTTTTTTCTTCAGTTCCATAAGAAGAAGGATTCGCTAAAGTACGAGAAGCATTTATATATAAATCTTGATTTAAAGAGATAGAATCATTTATTTTCATAATAAACTCCTTTATCATAGTTAGCCAATTTTAGCTTAAATATTATAAAATGTCACCATGATTATTTTAGATTTTGAAACAAATACAAACAATATTGGTGATGTTTTAGAAATAGCAGCGGTGAAAATTGATAAAAATTTTAATATTTTAGATAAATTTCATCGATATTATTTATCACGATTTCCTTTAAATTTTTATTCTTACGAAGTACATAGATTAACTCCTGAATTAATACTTGATTATAGAAAAGATAAAAATTATAGTTCATATTTTAGTGAAGATGAAGACTTTGAAAAGTTTTGTTATGAAAGCGAAACTTTAATTGCTCATAATATAAGCTTTGAGCTACGACATATAAATAATAGAGTGAAATTTAAAAATTGCATTTGTACAATGAGCGAAAATAAAAATATTGTAAATGTTTTTGGAAAAAATGGACGAATAAAAAACCCAAAACTAGATGAGACTTGCAATTATTATGGAATTGAATTTGATGCTTCAAAATATCATAGTGCAACTTATGATGTAACAAAAACTTATGAAATTTTAAAAAGAATGAATATAAAACTATAAAAATAGTATTTATATTTCTATTCTATTTTTTCCTAACTTTTTTGCTTTATATAAAAGTTCATCTGCTCTAGTTATTATTTCTTGTATTGTTTCATTTAAAGTTGATTCAACTATACCAAAAGAACAAGTGATATTTATATTATTTTTATCCAAAATAAATCTTTTTTTGTTTATTTTTATTCTAATTCTATTTATAATATCTGTAGCTTCTTTTAAATTAGTTTTTGGTAGTAAAACTAAAAATTCATCTCCACCCCATCTGCAAATTGAATCATATTTTCTTAACTTTGTTTTTATATATTTTATTAACTCTTTTAATATAAAATCACCAAAATCATGAAAATATGTATCATTTATGTTTTTAAAAAAATCAATATCAAAATATACTAAAGAAAAACTTGCTTCTTCTCTTTTCATTAAAAAGTACTCTTTTTCTAAAAGTTCTAGAAAAATTTCTCTGTTCCATGCAAGAGTAAGTTTATCTAATTGATTTTTTCTGAAATTGTATTTAAATATGATGTTATCTAATTCATTTATAAAATCTTTATGTCTAATATATAAATCATCAAATAATTTTTCTTTTATAGTTTTATTATTTATATAGTTCATTATTGTTTTATTTAATAATTTATGAAAGTATTGATGAGTATTTATCAATTTCTCAAAGTTTTCTTCTAAAGTTATATTTGGAAATGATTTTATAAAATCATTAAAAGGACAATTTTTTTGATTTAGATATTTTTCTATTTCTATTTCTTCTATATCGAGCTTACATATAATTTTTTTTAGTAGATTATTGTAAAAAAAAGAGTGTTTATCAACTAAATTTTTAGTTATTAATATAATATTTTCTATTTCATCTTCTGAGCAAGTATATATAGACATAAAAACATTCCCCTTATAAATATTTTGTTTAAAGCAAAAAAATTATGTTATTTAAAATAAAAGATTTGGTAAAATAGGCGGTTAAATGGCTATTGGAATCTTTAAATAATATTATTTAATAATGAACATAATAGCAATTTTTTACGCTAAAGTCAATAAAACTAGAATAAAATTACCATAAAGAAAAAATGAAATGTTACATTTAAGATTAAAAGAAGCAAGAGAAAAAGCGGGATTGACTCTCGAAGAATTATCTAAAAGAGTTAATATTTCAAAAAGAACTCTTCAAAATTATGAATCAAATAAAAACGAACCAACTGTAAGTATAGTTAGTAAAATAGCAAAATATTGCTTTGTTGATGAAATATATTTACTTACAGGAAATGATGATATAGAAATAAATTACGAAAAAGAGATTTTAAAAATCTTAAATAATGCAACAAAAGAGGAAAAAGCCTATATTTACTATTTAATTAAAATAGAACACATTAGAAATAAAATATTTTAAAATATTTTATTTCCTAAAATTTTTATTAGAATCTCTTTTTGTTATTTTTCTTTTTTTTGTTGATGTTTTAGCTGTTTTATTTTGTTCTTTTGCTTTAGATTCTGCTTTTCTTTGACTTAATGGTTTTGGTCTTGCTTTAAAAAGTCTTGGTTTTTTTTCTGTTGCTTCAAAACCTTCAACTTCAATTCTTGGAATATTTATAATCAACTCTTTTTCTATTTCAATCATAAATTTATAATCTTTTACACTTAAAAGAGTGATTGCTGTTCCAGCATTTCCAGCTCGTCCAGTTCTTCCAATTCTATGCGTATAGTCAGTTATTGTTTCAGGTAATGCAAAATTTACAACTACTGGTAAAAGTTCTATATCAATTCCACGTGCAGCTATATCTGTTGCAACTAAAACTCTAATATCACCTGATTTGAATTTTCTTAAAGCTTTTGCACGTGCTGTTTGTCTAACATCTCCATGAATACATTCAGCAGGAAGACCATCAAGATTTAGATGAGCTACTAAATCATCAGCTTCTTTTTTCATATTAACAAAAACTAAAACTTGTGAGTAGTTTCTTGAGCCAATCAAATAAGATAATAGTTCAGCTTTTTTATCTTCATCAACTAATACTATTTGTTGGTCAATGATTTTTACACTTGAACGTTGTTTTGCTACTTCAATAACAACAGGATCCGATAAAAACTCTTTTGCAAGTTTTTTTACATTTTGATTCAAGGTTGCACTAAACATCATAATTTGTCTATTTTGCCCGATATTTGGCAAAATTTTCTCTAAATCTTCTAAAAATCCCATGTCAAGCATAGTATCAACTTCATCAATCACAACTGTTGTTACGCTCGATAAATTAACATTTTTATTTTTAATATGTTCTAACAATCTTCCTGAAGTTGAAACTAAAATATCAATTCCATTTGATAACTTTTTTTCTTGTTCTTTTGATGAAACACCACCAAAAATAGCTAGTCTTTTAATATCTATATATTTTGCATAATCATCAATAACTTTTCCTATTTGAGTTGCTAACTCTCTTGTAGGAACTAATATTAAAGTTCTTAAAATAGGTAATTCATTTGTCTGTTTTTGTTCTATTAACTCTTCTAAAATCGGTAATAAAAAAGCAGCAGTTTTACCTGTACCACTTTGTGCAGCAGCTATAATATCTCTTTTTTTTAAAGCAATTGGAATTACTTTTTTTTGAATATCTGTTGGTTCTTTGTAATCTAATTCTTCAATAGCTTTTAATACATTTTTATTTAATTCTAATGATGCAAAAGTTTTTATAAGAGATCCTTTTAATCTTAATTTTCTTAGATTATATCTAAAAAGATATTAGTACTAAATTTTAAAATTTTTATAGAAAAATATAATTTAGTAGATTTTTTGTAAGAATTTTATAGAATAAAATATCTAAGCAAAGAAAGAGTTAATATTGAAACATCTCTTATTGATTTTTTATTTTTTAAGTTTAAATCTTTATTCTAATACAGATTCTTTTGATTCAAAAAAGATTTTTGTCTTTTTAGACAATTCTTTATTAATAAATAATCAAATTGAAATAACTTATGAATTAGTTATTGAAATAGTACTTTTAATTTTGATTTTAATAGGTACGTTTATTTATTGGAATTTGAAGCTAAAAGAGAGTGAAGCAAAGTTTAGAACACTTTTTGATATTGCACCAGTTTTTTTAAATTCTTTTGATAAAAATGGAAAGATTATATTATGGAATAAAGAGTGCGAAAAAGCGTTTGGTTGGACTTTTGATGAAATAAAAAATAAAAAAGATTCTTTAAGTTTATTTTATGATGACCCAAAAGTTTGTGAAGATGTTATGAAATCATTTGAAAACATAAGTGATAGTTTTGAAGAGTGGCATCCAAAAACAAAAAATGGTGAGACTTTAATTGTAAAATGGGCAAATATAAAACTTCCAAATGGTGAAATAATAAATATTGGATTAGATATTACACAACAAAGAAATTATGAAATATCAATTCGAGAAAAAGCTTTAGAGTTAAAAGTTGCAAAATCACAGTTAGAAAATCTAAATAGTTCTTTGGAAAAAAGAATTGAAGATGAAATTAAAAAAAATACAAAACAACAACATATGATAATGCAACAAAATAAATTAGCTCAAATGGGTGAAATGATAGAAAATATTGCTCATCAATGGCGACAGCCTTTAGCCCAAATAAATTCATCAATTATTTTAATCGATGCGATATTAGAAAAGCATAATTTTAAAGATACTCTTGTAGAAAATAAATTAACAGAAATAGAATCTTTAACTTCTTATATGTCAAAAACTATTAGTGATTTTAAAAACTTTTTCAATCCAAATAAGAAAAAAACTATTTTTAATGTTGAAGAAGCAATTCAAAAAGCAAATGATGTTTTAAAAGGATTAATTAATTCTCATCATATTCAAGTAGAAATAAATATTGAAAAAGATTTAAAAATCAATAGTTATTTAGGGGAATTACAACAAGTTATTTTGATTATTATAAATAATGCAATAGATGCTCTTATTCATATGAATATTCATTTTCCAAAAATTTTAATAAATGCTTATACAGATAATGAAAGTTTAGTTATACATATAGAAGATAATGCATTAGGAATAAATTCAGACTTATTAGATAAAATTTTTGAGCCATATTTTACAACAAAACATAAAGCTCAAGGAACTGGACTTGGACTTTATATTGCTAAGATGATTGTTGAAAACAGTTTATTAGGTTTTTTAAGCGTTGAAAATAAACAAAATGGTGCTGGTTTTACGATTAAAATACCAAAGGGAGAAATATGACAGAAGAGATGTATCCTTATAAAATTTTATTTGTTGAAGATGAAAATGCAATCAGAGAAAATTATATAACATATTTAAAAATGTTTTTTAATGAAGTTCATGAAGCCTCAGATGGAGAAGAAGCTTATAAATTTTATGAGTTACATAAACCAGATATTTTAATAGTAGATATAAATATTCCTAAAATAAATGGATTAGAGTTACTTAAAAAGATTAGACAAAATGATATGACTACAAAAGCTATTATAATGACAGCTCATAGTGACAATTCATTTTTATTTGAAGCTGTGACATTAAAACTTACAAAATATTTAGTTAAACCTGTTAATAGAAAAGATTTAAAAGATGCTTTAGAATTAGTTATAGATGAGTTGTTAAATTTTGATATTCAATCTATTCAAAAAATAGAATTACCAGAAAAATATAGTTGGGATTTGACTATAAAAGAACTAAAACACTATAATAAAATAGTTGATTTGACAAATAAAGAAAAGCTATTTCTAGATTTACTTCTTTCTAAAAAAAACAAAGTATTTACTTATGATGATATTTTTGAATATGTTTGGAATTTTGAAGATGAAATTAATTTAAATGGTTTAAAAAATTTGGTAAAAAGATTAAGAAAAAAAGTTCCAGAAAATTTGATTTTAAACGTTTTTAATGAAGGATATAAAATTAATATTTAATTTTATATCCACAAATTAAATAGAAAAATAAATAAGAATATAATTTTTATCACTCAATTTTAATGGTTTATATCATAAAATAAAAAATAATAAAAAAATTATTTATTTTTTTAAAAATAAAAAATAATCTCTGTAAAATACCTGTTTTAACGTATTTGATTGAATATAATATTTCTAATGAAATTATATGAAAGTTTATATTTACTTTGATACTTTTCTGACACTTCAGGTGTATATAATAACGAAAATATTATTATTTTACTTTATAATGATATTGCTTAATAGAATAAAAAAGGTAGTTAATGAAATTGAAATCAAAAAAAAGATTAATTAGCGTTGTTGCAAGTGCAATATGTTTATTAAGTGTTAATCTTAATGCTTTAACACTAAAAGAGAGTGTACTAGAAGTTTTAGATACAAATCCAGTAGTACAAGAAAGATTAAAAAATTTTAATGAAACTCAACAAGATTTAGAAATAGCAAAATCAGAATGGCTACCATCACTTGATTATTCTGCAAGAATTGGAAGAAATAATAGTGGTGAATTAAAAGATAGTGGTAGTTCAAAATTTGATCATACAGTTCAAGATAGAACTTACTCTCATTATACAAATTCTTTAAAACTTACACAAAATATTTTCAATGGTTTTAGTACAACACATAAAATTAGCTATCAAGAGACAAGAATTTTAGGTGCAGCATATCATTATTTAGAAAATGCAAATGATATCTCATTTCAAATGGTTGGAGCTTATATAGATGTTATCAGAAGTTATCAGCTATATCAAAATGCAAAAGACAATGTTGATATAAACCAAAAAATTTATAATGATGTTAAGTCTTTATATGAACAAGGTTTAACAACAAAGTCTGAGATGACAAAAATTTATGCCTCTTTATCTTTAGCAAATTCAAATTTAGTTGTTCAAAAAAATAACACAATGGATAAAGAATTTAGATTTAAAAGACTTTTAGGTAGAGAAGTTAATGTTTCAACTTTAAGTTTACCAGCTTTGAATTATGCAATGCCAGAAAGCAAAGAAAGAGCAGTAATGGTTGCAATTCAAAATAATCCTTCAATTTTAGTTAGTAATTTTAATATAAAAGGTGCACAAGAGTTATATAAACAAAAGAAATCTGCATTTATGCCAACAGTTGATTTAGAGTTAGAACAAGTATTTAATGATTATTCAACAGACAATAGTTTCGATAGTGCAGACGATAGACAAAAAGCTTATGTTGTTATGAATTGGAACTTATATAAAGGTGGTGCACATGAAGCAGATTTACAAAAAAGTAAAAGTTCAATAAATAAAGAAGTAGAACTTCAAAGAAATTTAAAAAGACAAACTATTGAAAGTCTAGAATTATCTTGGTCTGCTTATGAAATGCTTGGAAAACAACTAGAAGAGTTATATAAATATTACCAATATTCAGAAGATACATTAGAAAGTTATAGAAGTGAATATGAGATGGGAAGAAGAACTCTTCTTGATTTATTATCAGCACAAAATGACTTAGTAAATTCAAAAAGCCAAATTATAAATGCTCAAATGGATAAACTTTTTGCACAATATAGAGTTTTAGATGCAATGGGTGTTTTAGTAAGTTCAGTAGTTGATGAAACAGAATATAACAAACTTATAAAACCAACTTTAAAACCATTTGATATTGTAAAAGATGAGTTACCTATAAATTTAGATACGGATAAAGATGGAATTGTTGATAATTTAGATATTTGTGATAATAGTGTTGTTGGAAATAATGACATTAAACCTTATGGATGTTCTCAACAAGAAAAAGATTCAGATTTTGATGGAATACCTGATTATAAAGATAAGTGCCCTAATACACCATTTGGAAGTTTAGTTGATGCAAATGGTTGTGAAACAGGAGAAGTAAGTGGTAATGGATTTAAAGCAAATGAAGATTATTTAAAATCTGTTATGGCATATACAGAAGAGAGTCCTAAAAAATCGCCAAAGCTAGGTTTATATGACTATGAATTTAATGCTGCTGCAAATAAAAATGTTCAATCAACGGCTTTAGATAATCATTTAATGTATGATGATTTTAATATGATTAAAAGATTTGAGTTTATTGATATGAATAAATCAAGAGAAGCTCAAATTGAAAAAATTGTAAATGAAATTAAACCATATAATGATAAAAATGTTGTAGTAACTATTATTGGAAATACTGAGATTACAAAAAATAAAGAGAAAAGTTATAATCAAGGAATGGAATATGCAAATACTATTAAAAATGAGTTAGTAAATAAAGGCATAAATAAAGATATTTTAGTAACTCAATCAAGACTTGATTTTGATAAAGTTTACCTTGATTTAGCTGATGGAAGCTTAAATAATGTAGTAGCAGTTGCTTTATATGTTCCAAAATCTATTCAAAAAATCAGTGAAAATGGTCTTCAAATAGATAGTGATAAAGATGGAGTAATTGATTCTTTAGATAAGTGTCCAAATACACCAGCTGGTTATACTGTTGATGAAAATGGTTGTACAAATACTATAAATTTAGAAGTTTTATTTGAAAATAATTCAGCTGTAATAAAAGAAGAGACAAAAGGAAAAGTATTGTCTTTTGCAAGATATTTACTAGATAACAAAGAGTTTAATACAATAATCGAAGGGCATGCAAGTAAAGATCCAACAGCATCAGCAGCACATAATCAAAAATTATCAGAACAAAGAGCAGCAGCTATAAAAAATTTATTGATTTCAAATGGAATTGAAGCTTCAAGAATTCAAAGTATTGGAAAAGGTCATAATGAACCAATTGCAGACAACTCAACAGCCGAAGGTCAAGCTTTAAATAGGAGAATTGATGCTATACTTATAAGAAAATAATTTATAAGTATATAAAAGGGGAAAAATGGTTAATCAGAATTTGAGAAAAAATGATAGTTTATTAGAATGTTTAGTTCTATATACGAGGCTTTTTCATAAGCCATTTTCTTCTGAATCCTTACTTCAAGGATTACCTTTAGGTTCAAATCTATCGGATCAGATGCTCTTTTCTAAAAATAGTTCAAAATCTATGTTTAGTAGAGCAGCTGCAAGAGCAGGATTAAAAACTACAATTATTGAAAAACCAATAAAAAACATATTGAGTTTACAACTTCCTGTAATCTTATTTTTATCAAATGAAAATAGTTGCATTTTGGACTCTTTTAATGAAGATAAAACAAAAGCAAAAATTATTTTTCCAGGTGTTGATGACCCTTTAGAGGATTGGGTTGATATAGAAAAATTAGAAGCTGAATATTTAGGCTATGCATTTATGCTAAAAAAAGCTTATGAATATGAGCATGAAAATGGTAAAAAAACACTTGATATAAATAACCAAAAACATTGGTTTTGGAGTACTTTAGGTTTTTCAAAGTCTATTTATCTTGATTGTATTTTGGCTTCAATTTTAATAAATCTTTTTGTTTTAGCAACGCCACTTTTTACAATGAATGTTTATGATAGAGTTATTCCAAATAATGCTCAAGAAACATTGGTTGTATTTACAGTAGGGATTGTTATTGTATTTTTATTAGATGGTATTTTGAAATTTTTAAGAACATATTTTTTAGAAATTGCCGCTAAAAAAAGCGATATTATCATGTCATCTATTATTTTTGAAAAAGTTTTAGATTTACAATTAAGTTCTCATCCAAAATCAGTTGGTTCATTTGCAAATAACTTAAAAAGCTTTGATAGTATAAGAGGTTTCTTAACAAACTCAACATTAAGTGTGCTTGTAGATTTTCCTTTTGCCATTTTGTTTTTAATTGTAATATTTTATTTATCAGGTGTTTTAGTATTTATTCCTATATTTATAATCTTTTTGATTGTTATTTATGCAAAAATGATAAAAGACCCTTTAAAAGCGAGTATTGAAAGTACTTACGAAGCAAGTGCTAAAAAAAATGGAATATTAATTGAAGCTTTACAAAATATTGAAACTATAAAAGCACAAGGAATGCAAGGAAATATTCAATATAACTGGGAAGAATCAACAGGAGAAATAGCAAATAAAAGTTTAAAATCTAAAGTAATATCTGCTTCAATTCCTACAGTTACAGGTATTTTAGTTGGATTAAATACAGTTTTGATTATTTGTTTTGGTGTTTATCAAATTCAAGAATTTCATTTAACTATGGGAGGATTGATTGCGACTATGATTTTATCAGGACGAGCTATTGCTCCTATGGGACAAATAGTAAGTTTAATTACAAATTATGAAGATACAAAACAATCTTTTAAAATGTTAGATGATATTGTAAATAGACCAATTGAGCGACCATTAGCTAAAGAGTTTGTAAAAAGACCAGCTTTAAGAGGTAATATCGAGTTTAGAGATGTTTCTTTTAAATATCCAGATAGTGATTTATATGCTTTAAAAAATGTTAGTTTTTCTATAAAAGAGGGTGAAAAAGTTGCTTTTATTGGAAGAATTGGTTCTGGTAAAAGTACAATTGCAAAATTGTTGTTAAAACTTTATGAGCCTGAAAGTGGTTCAATTTTAATTGATGGAATAGATATTTCTCAAATTGATCCAGCAGATTTAAGACAAAAAATGAGTTATGTTCCTCAAGATGTTCACTTGTTTAGAGATACTATAAAGAAAAATATTCTAGGAATTCATAAATTTGTTGATGATGAGTGGATGCTTAAATGTTCAAAAATTAGTGGAACAGATGAGTTTGTAAAACTTCATCCAATAGGTTATGATATGCCAATAGGTGAAAGAGGACAAGGTTTATCGGGAGGTCAACGACAAAGTGTAGCAATCGCAAGAGCCTTAATAAACAATGCAGATATTTGGCTTTTTGACGAACCAACAAATGCGATGGATCAAACAAGTGAAATGAATGTTTTAAAAAATTTAAAAGAGAATTTAGAAGAGAAAACTCTTTTAATTGTTACTCAAAAGATGAATATGTTAGATTTAGTTTCAAGAGTTATAGTTATGAATTATGGTGAAAAAGTTTTAGATGGTAAAAAAGAAGATGTTGTAAAAAAATTAGGAGGAGTTTCAAATGATTAAATTAGAAAAACTCCAAAATATTTTCAAAAAACTTGTTTCTTTTCCTAAAAATAAGCTTGAAAAGTTTTTAGATAAACCTTCAAATGCAAAATATAAAGAGATTTATGACGCATTTTTTGATAATAGTATAAAACTTCCAAAAGAGCCATTGAATGAAAATGATTACGACTACATGAAAAGTTTAAGTGCAGCAGTAGTTTTTCATCATTCAAAAAAACTTCATTGGGTTGTTATAGCTTTTTTAGTAACTATTTTTTCTTTTTTAATCTGGTCTTCATTTGCAGAAATTGATGAAATTGCAAGAGGTAGTGGAAAAGTTGTTCCTAGTGGACAAAATCAAATAGTTCAACACTTAGAAGGTGGTATCGTTCAAGAAATTTTAGTAAAAGAGGGTGATTTTGTAAATAAAGACCAAGTTTTAATAAGAGTTTCAAATGAAAAATCAACTTCAACAGTTGCTTCAAATGAATTAAAATCTTATTACTATAAAGCACAAATAAAAAGACTTGAAGCAGAGTTAAAAAGAGAACCTTTTGTTTACGAGATAACTGATAATCAACAACTTAATGAGTTTTTAAATAATGAAAATGAGTTTTATCTTACAAATACAAAACAACTTGAATCAAAAGTTAATATTTTGAAAGAGCAAATTAAACAAAAAGAAAATGAATTAAAAGATGCCCAACAAACAATTGAGCATATGAAATTTTCTGTTGGTGCTATTTCAAAAGAAGTTCAAATGACGAAACCAATGGTAGAAAGAGGTATTCGTTCTCAAGTAGATTTTTTAAAGTTACAAAGAGAAGAGAGTGACGCAAAAAATAAACTTCAAAGTGTAATTTTAAGTGTAGATAAAATCAATTCAGAGATTATTGAGTTAAATAAAAAAATAGATGAAACATATGGTGTATATGATACTCAAATTAGAGAAAAACTAAATGAAACATATACTCAACTAAAAGATATAGAGGCAAATAATGTTGCTTCAGTAGATCAAGTTACAAGAAATACAGTTATTTCTCCATCAAATGGAATAGTGCAAAAACTTCATGTAAATACAATAGGAGGAGCAATAAAACCTTCTTCAGATTTGTTAGAAATTGTTCCAACAGATCATAAATTGATAGTTGAAGTAAAAATATTGCCTAAAGATATCGCATTTATCTATCAAGGACAAAAAGCAATAGTAAAATTCTCTGCTTTTGATTTCTCTATTTATGGAGGACTTGATGGACATGTTATAAATATCAGTCCAGATACTATTACGGAAAAAGATGAAAAAACTTTTTATATAGTGAGAATTGAAACAGAAAAAAATTATATTGGTAAAGAAGAGAATTCTAAACATATAATCCCAGGTATGATTGCCGATGTCGATATTATGACTGGTAAAAAAACTGTACTTGATTATATTTTAAAACCAATTTTAAAAACAAAAACTTATACTATGACGGAGAGGTAAAGGAAAATGCAAAAATTAGCACTCTATACTAAAGATAATTTGTTATTAAGTAGATGGGAAAGTTTTTTAACTAACTATGAAATAAAAATTATTGAAGATTATGAAGATTTAATTAATTTAGAAAATTCTTTATTAATTGTAAGTAGTTGTGTTAATTTAGAAAATGAAGAGTTTATAATCTCTAATATACTTAGAAAAGAGAATAAAATCTTATTTTTAGAAAGAGTTCCAAATCTACAAAAAGCTAAAAATTGGTTTGCTTTAGGTATTCAAGGTTATGGAAACTCTATGATGGCATCGGTTTATTTAAATTCGGCAATAGAGACTATTTTGGGTGGATATATTTGGTTACTTCCTGAAATAACAACTCAGTTGATAAAAAATATAAATATTGAAAAAGATAAAAATGTAGATAAGATTTTTAAAGATTTGACTAAAACAGAAGAAAAAATAGCTATTTTAATCAAAAATGGTTATACAAATACACAAATTAGTGAAGAGTTAGAAATTTCAATTAATACTATAAAAACACATATAAAACATATTTATGAGAAACTTAAAGTAAATGATAGATTATCATTTATAAATCTTTTCTTTTAAATGAATTTTTGGTTTTTAGGTGATAAATTGAAAATTATCTCTTTAGAGTATATTTTGATATAATAAAACATGAAAATTTTTATAATTATTATTTTTTTACTGTTTAGTACTCTAAGTGCTGATTTTGCTAGTGAATCTCTTATTGATAAGGTAGAAAAGAAGTATAATAAATTTGCAAAAAATAGATTTGTAGCATTAAATAAATTGTTAGAAAAAATTAAAAACGAAGATGTACAGACAAAACTTGAAAAAGTAAATGATTTTTTCAATAATGTCAAATACAATTCTGATCAAAAAATTTATGGAGTTAGTGATTATTGGGCAACTCCAATTGAATTTCTAGCAAGAGATGAAGGAGATTGTGAAGATTATGTAATAGCTAAATATTTTGCTTTAGAATATTTAGGAGTTCCAACTTCAAAAATGTTTTTAAGTTATGTTAAAGTGAAAAAATCAAACGAGGCACATATGGTTTTATCTTATTTTGAAACACCAACTTCTGAACCTATTATTTTGGATAGTTTAAAGAAAGTAATTTTACAAGCCTCAAAAAGAGATGATTTAACACCAGTTTTTAACTTTAATCCAAATATTTTAAAAGGCAATAAAACAGCAGCACATAAAAAATGGGATACTCTAATCCAAAATTACAAGGAGCAAAAGCTATGAGTTTATTTAAACAAGTATCAATAGTATTGATTTTTATCTTTTTTATACTATTTACCCTTATTGTAGGTTTATCTTTTAATATAATGAAAGAATCTACAAAAAAATCGTTATATGAAAATGTACAAAATAGTGTAACAAGTCTTAGTTTATCTATCACAAATGCAGGTGAAGATGAAAGTACTATAAAAACTGTTATAAATGCAAGTTTTGATAATGGAAATTATGAAAAAATCATTTTCAAAAATATGCAAGAAGAAGTTGTTTATGAAGTTCAAAAAGAGTTAAAAATAGATGAAGATATTCCTCAATGGTTTATAAATTTTGTTGATATAGAAGAAATTTCTGCATTAGCAACTATTTCTAATGGTTGGAATGTTTTAGGTGTTTTAGAAATCTATGGTGATAGAGCTATTTTTTATGAACAAACTTATGCGATTTTTACAAAACTTATTGTCTCTTTGTTGATTAGTTTTGCTATATTACTTGTAGTTTTATTTTTCTTATTTACATTTATATTAAAACCATTAAAAGTTATAAATAAACAAGCTCTTGCTGTTATGAAAAATGAGTTTATTTTATCAGAGAAAATACCTTTTACAACTGAGTTCAAGTCTTTGACTTTAAGTATAAATAGTATGATAAACAAATTTGAGAATATGTTTGAAAATACAAACAATGTACTTAAATTAAATAAAGAACTTCTATACGTAGATGAAATTACAAAACTAAATAATAGAAAATATTTTATTTTAAAAGCAAACGAGTATTTGGATAAAGATAATACAAATAATAAAGGTTTTGTTGTAATAATATCTTTAAAAATTGATGTTATAAATAAAGTTCATGGTTATGCAAAAACAAATGAAATTTTAACTAATCTATCTTCTAACATAAAAAAAGAGTTTAGTGGTGATTTAAATAGTGTACTTTCAAGAATGAATGGTTCTGAATTTGTAGCATTAATTCCAAATATTTTAGAAGATAATATAAAAGATTCATTAGATAAGTTTATAAAAAAAGTTAAAAATATTGAAGAATTAAAAAATAATATAAATTTTGCTTTATGTAAATATGAAAATGAAGATAGTACAAGAACACTTCTTACAAAAATGGATTATGCTATTTCTCAAGCAAAAATTCATACAGAAAATGACTATTTTTATGTAAAAAATATAGAAAATTATAAAACAAAAGAAGAGTGGATAAATATTTTAAATGTATCTTTAAAAGAAGAACATTTTAAATTAATGCATAGAGATATATTGGATATTAATTCAAAAGAAAATCTACTTAAAACTATTAGTTTTGGATTAGAATATGAAGGTGAAATAATAAAATATGGTGAATTTATAGCTCCAATCTTAGAACAAAATAGATTAGATGAAGTTTATTTACATATCATCGAAAAAGTTTTCAAATCTAAAGAAAACAACCTTGTATCTATTCAATTACCAACAATGTTTATTGAAAAGTTAAGTAGTTATGCAAAACTAAAAGAGTTATTAACAAAATATAAAAATCAAAATGTTATTTTTGAAATAGAAGAAGAAGCATTTAATAAAAACTTAAATAGCACATTGATGTATGTTGAATTATTTAAAGAAAATAATTTCAAATTTGCAATATTCAATTTTATTGCAAATAGTGATGATTACTCATATTTAAAAGAGTTAAAACCACTTTATATTAAAGCTTCAAAATATTTCTTATTAGAATCAAGACAAAGTTTAAATATGTTGAAGATTTTAACTCAATCTTTAGATATAAAACTTGTGGCAACTTCAGTTGATGATGTTTCAGAAATTACTACTTTAGAAGAAATCGGTATAAATGCAGTTAGTGGTTCTGTTATGGCACAATTAAAGAAATAGACAAAAAAGGCTTTTTTTAGCTTTTTTTGGCTATGATATTTGTCTTATTAAATAAATTATTTGGACAAATAAAATGACTGTTAGCATAAATCTACCTTATGAAAAATCTTATAATATTTTTATAGAAGAGCTAAAAGAACTATCTTTTGATAGAAAAGTTGTGATTGTTACAAATCCAACAGTTAGTTCTTTTCATTTAGAATATTTAAAAACAAAAATAAAAGCAAAAGAATTAAGTATTTGTACTATTCCTGATGGTGAACAATATAAAAATATGGAAACTATTGAATCTATTTTAGCTCACTGTTTTGAAAATAGACTTGATAGAAAATCTCTACTTATAGCCTTTGGTGGTGGAGTAATTGGAGATATGACTGGATTTGCTTCTTCAATTTACCAAAGAGGAATTGATTTTGTTCAAATTCCAACAACGCTACTTTCTCAAGTTGATGCAAGTGTTGGTGGAAAAACAGGAATAAACAATAAATTTGGAAAAAATCTAGTTGGAACTTTCCATCAGCCAATTGCAGTTTATATAGATCCAAGTATGCTAAAAACTTTACCAAAAAGAGAGTTTGGAGCAGGAGTTGCTGAAATAGTTAAAATGGCAGTAACTTTTAATAAAGATTTTTTTGAATGGCTTGAAGCTAATGATTTAAGAGATGATAAAAATATTCAAATAGCTATAAAAAAATCTGTTGAAACTAAAGCAGATGTTGTATCAAAAGATGAAAAAGAGCTTGGGATTCGAGCTGCACTTAATTATGGACATACTTTTGGACATGTAATTGAAAATGAGACAAACTATAATACATATTTGCATGGTGAAGCAGTAGGAATTGGAATGTGTATGGCAAATGCACTTGCAGTTAAACTAGGATTTATGAGTAAAGATGAAGAATTAAGAGTTAAAAATTTACTTGAAACTTATGATATTCCAACAATTTATAAAATAAAAAATGTAGAAGATTTTTATGAACATTTTTTCTTAGATAAAAAGTCATTGGATAATAAAATCAAGTTTATTTTACCAGTTGGTATTGGTGATTGTAAAATCACTAATGAAGTTACAAAAAATGATGTTATTGAAGTTTTAAAAGGTTTTTAAATTGATTAAAAAATTAGGAATTTTATTAGTAGTTGTACTTTTTTCTTTCTCTTTTGCGGCTGAAAATGATAATGTTTTAGATGCGCAAGATAAAGCAGAAGTTAAAAAAATCAAACAACAAATTAAACAAGAAAAAGATATTGCTCTTAAAAAAGAAAAAGAAGAGCAAAAACAAGATCAATTAAATGCAAATCAAGTAGATATTGAAAATATGGTTGAAATAAACATATTACTTGAAAAAATTGCCAAGATTGAGACATCACTAAAAGATAATATATTATTGAAAAGATATTCAAATTATTTATCATATGGAAAAATTGTAAATGAATTAGATAGTTTAAAAAACAGTTTAAAATCAAAAAGCGGTTTATCTGAAGAACAAGAATATCAATTACATAATAAAATAAGAGTAAAAGAAAACGAATTAGAATTAATAGCTGAATATAAAGGTTCTCCAATTGGTGGACTTATAAACCCTCCAGAAATTGAAAAATATGAAAATATAACAAATCCTTTTGGAATAATAAATGCTTTATCTAATATTAAAAAATTAGAAAACAATAAAAAGCAATTTAAATCATTAGAATCTGAGATACAAACTCTTTCTTCAACTTTAGAAGATGAATTAGTAACTTATTTGGAACTTTTTAATCTTGATCCAAAATTAGAGTATAAAGATAAAATTACTTTTTTAGATAAACAAAAAAAAGATTTTACAATAGTTTTAGATATTGTTGATACAACTGAAGAAGTTTATACGAGAAAAATTGAACAAATTATTTTAGAGATAAAAAATCAAGTTTCTCAACAAGTTCAAAAAATGTTTACTATTTTAGTGATTATAATTATTTTATCGATTATTTCATTTTTGGTTAAATTGACACTTAGAAAATATTTTTCTCAAAATGAAAATTTTTATATGATAAATAAAATAATCAATTTCAGTTTAGTATTTTTGATTGTGATGGTTGTTTTATTTTCTTATATCGATAATGTATCATATCTTGTAACTATCCTTGGATTTGCATCAGCTGGTATTGCTATTGCTTTAAAAGATTGGTTTATGTCAATTTTTGGTTGGATGGTTATCGTAACTTCTGGATTTATTCAAGTTGGAGATAGAATAAGAGTAACTAAAGGTGGAGTTGAAACTGTTGGAGATGTTTTAGATATATCTTTATTTAAAATAACTATCAGAGAAGATGTTACTATGATTAGTTATACTAAAAACAGAAGAGCAGGAAGAATATATTTTGTTCCAAATAACTACATCTTTTCAGAACTTATAGCAAATTATACACATTCAGAACTAAGAACAGTTTGGGATGGTATAGATATTACTATTACATTTGATTCAAACTATAAAAAAGCTCAAAAAATAGCTAGAGAGATTTTAAAACATTATTCAAAAGGTTATAGTGATATTACAAGAAAGCAACTATCTAAAATGAGAAATAAATATCAATTACGTGCAACAGGAGTAGAACCAAGAGTATTTACTCTTATTGAACCTCATGGTATTGTTATATCTTCTTGGTATTTGACAAACTCTTATGCTGCTCTAGTTTTAAGAAGTACAATAAGCCCAGAAATTCTTGATGCTTTTATGAAAGAAGATGATATTCATATTGCTTATCCAACTCAACAAATTAATATAAATGATACTCAAAATGCTTATGGACCTTCAAGAGAAAGAAGAACTGTTCCACAAGATTTGGAAGATATCATAACAAAAAGATAGATTATGAATTTTTCACAAAATAGACCAAAAGTATATTTTAAAACTTTTGGTTGTCGAACAAATGTTTTTGATACACAAGTTATGATGAGCAATTTAAAAGATTTTGAAGTAACTTTAGATGAAAATGAAGCAAATATAGTTGTAATAAACTCTTGCACAGTTACTAATAGTGCAGATAGCACAGCAAGAACTTATATAAATTCATTAAAAAAACTTCCACAAAATCCAAGAGTAATATTTACTGGATGTGGAGTTTGGACAAAAGGTGAAACACTTTTTAAAGAGAATAAAGTTGATTCATTATTTGGGCATTCACAAAAAGAGAATATCAATGATTTACTTTTAAATAAAGAAAGATTTTTTGAAGCAGGGGATTTAACTCATATTGATAAAACAATAGTTGAAGAGTTTGTAGGAAAAAGTAGAGCATTTATCAAAATCCAAGAAGGTTGTGACTTTAGATGTTCATATTGTATTATTCCTTATGTACGTGGAGATGCAAGAAGTTATAGTGAAGATAAAATCTTAGAGCAAGTTACAACTTTAGCAACAAACGGTTTTGGTGAGTTTATTTTAACAGGAACAAATGTTGGAAGTTATGGTAAAAAACAACATACTTCTTTAGCAAAACTTCTTAAAAAAATGTCACTTATAAAAGGTGTTAGAAGAATAAGAATGGGAAGTATTGAACCTATTCAAATTGATGATGAGTTTAAAGAGATAATAAATGAACCTTTTATGGCAAAACATCTTCATATTGCACTTCAACACACTTCAAAAGAGATGTTAAAAATTATGAATAGAAGAAATAAAGTTTTAAGTGATTTAGAACTTTTTGAGTTTTTAAGAGAAAACGGTTATGCCTTGGGAACAGATTTTATAGTTGGACATCCTGGTGAAACTGAAGCATTATGGAAAGAAGCTATGGAAAATCTACATAGATTTCCTTTGACTCATGTTCACGCATTTACTTATTCAAAAAGAGATGGAACACCAAGTGCTACAATGAAACCTCAAATAAAAGGTGATATAGCAAAAGTAAGATATAATGAACTTATTAACATAATAGAACAAAAAAATTATAATTTTAGAAAAGAAAATAAAAAAACTTTAGAAGTTTTAGTAGAACAAGAAAAAAATGGAAAATATATAGGACTTGACCAATTTTTTAATCAAATTGAGATTGATTCAACAGCTGATTTAGTTGGTGATTGGGTTTATATAAATGATTATGAAGTAAAGGCTGATAAAAATGTCACAAGATTCAAATAATAAAAAAAATATAGATAAAAACTTAAAACTTATGATTATTTCAGCAGTTGTGCTGCTTGTATTATTTGGTTATACAATGTATAAAGGTAGCGTAAATATAAAAGGAAGTTCTTATTATATAGGGATTATTTTCCTTTTTGTGCTTCTATTTTTATCTTTTGTAATAAAAATAAAACAGGATAAAATAAGAGCATATTTTAATAAAAATAAAAAAAATAATGCTTTTGATGCTGAAGTTGAAAAAAGTAGAACAAAAGCCTCAAGTAGCGATGATTTAGATTCAAATATTCAAGCAGTTACTTCAAATGTTACATTTAAAGATGTTGCTGGGATACGTGAGATAAAAGAAGAACTTGAAGAGATAGTTGATTTTTTAAACAATCCAAATAAATATCTAAAATATGGAGTAAAACTTCCAAAAGGTGTTCTTTTAGTAGGACCTCCAGGAGTTGGAAAAACATTAATTGCACGAGCAGTTGCTGGTGAAGCTGATGTTCCATTTTTTTATCAAAGTGGTGCTAGTTTTGTACATATTTATGTTGGAATGGGTGCAAAAAAAGTAAGAGAACTTTTTGCAAAAGCTAAACAAAGTGCACCTTCGATTGTTTTTATTGATGAAATTGATGCTGTTGGAAAGATGCGAAGTGGAAAATCAAATGATGAAAGAGAAGCAACGTTAAATGAACTTTTAACTCAAATGGATGGATTTGATGGTGAAAGTGGAGTTATAGTTATTGCTGCAACAAATAAAATAGAAGTTTTAGATGATGCACTTTTAAGAGCAGGGCGATTTGATAGACGAGTTTATGTAGGTCTTCCAAATATTGAAGATAGAAAAAATATTTTAGAACTTTATTTAAAAGATATTAATCATAAAATTGATATTGAAAAATTAGTAAATGAAACAGCAGGATTTAGTTCAGCTGCTCTTGCTACGCTTATAAATGAAGCTTTATTAAATATGATTAAATCTTATAAAAAGAATTTAGACTATAAAGATATTGAAGTAGCTAAAAATAAATTAGAGTTTGGAAAAAAACAGATAAAAATTCTTGATGATGAACAAAAAGAGATTTTAGCAATATATCAAGCAAGTAAAGCATATATTTCAAAAACAAAAGTAGCACTTTTAGATGAAAGTGTTTCAAAGTTAAACTCTACTTATCCGTCTTATACTGAATTAGTAGAAAATATAAAAAGAGATTTAGCAGGATTTATAGGACTTGAAGTTATAAAAAAAGAGAAATTTGCTGTAAATAGTGAAGATTTACAAAGATCTTATAATTTAGCAAGTGATATTGTAACTAAATACAAAATGGCAACAAATATTGATAGTTTATTAGAAGATATAAAAGAGAATTTAAGAACAGAATTATCTCAAAATGTTGATGAAATAAATAGATTAAAAGAGATTATGCTTAAAAATGAGGTAATTACTCTTGAAGATTTGTAAAAACTTTTTTAGTGGTTTTTGTTTTGAAAATGAATGTGAACTTTTTGATGATTATTTGATTCAAAATGATTTTACAGTTGCTGGGTTTTCTTATGGAGCGATAAAAGCTTTTGAGTATGTTTTAAACTCTTCTTTTAGAGTTGATAAACTTCAAATCTTTTCTCCTGCTTTTTTTCAAAATTTTGATGAAAAATTCAAAAGAACTCAACTTATGTATTTTAAAAAAGATGAAGATTCTTATATAGAAAACTTTTTAAAAAATGTAATTTATCCTTCAAATAAAGATATTTCAAACTATTTAAAAAAAGGCTCAAAAGAAGAGTTAGAAGAACTTTTAACTTATGTATGGGAAGAAGAAAAACTTCAAAAAGTTTTAGAAAAAGGTATAAAAATAGAAGTTTATTTAGGAGCAGAGGATAAAATAATCGATGCTTTAAAAGCAAAAGATTTTTTTAAAAGTTATGCAACTGTTTATTACTTCAAAGATAAAGGACATTTATTATGAGTGAAAAAATAGCAAAAATTGGAATTGTAACAACAAGTGATAGAGCAAGTGCTGGAATATATGAAGATTTATCAGGACGTGCAATAATAGATACTTTAAATGATTATTTGCTTTCATCTTGGGAACCAATTTATAGATGTATTGAAGATGATAAAACTACAATTGAAAATACTTTAAAAGAGTTAGTTGATGATGAAAAATGTTGTTTAGTTGTAACAACAGGAGGAACTGGTCCTGCATTAAGAGATGTAACTCCAGAAGCTACTGAAGCTGTGTGTGATAGAATGATGCCAGGTTTTGGAGAATTAATGAGAAGTGTTAGTTTACAATACGTTCCAACAGCAATTTTATCTCGTCAAACAGCAGGACTTAGAAAAAACTCTCTAATAGTAAATCTTCCTGGTAAACCAAAATCTATAAGAGAGTGTTTAGATGCAGTTTTCCCTGCAATTCCTTATTGTATAGATTTGATGGAAGGTCCTTATTTAGAAACAAAAGAAGAAGTTATAAAAGCTTTTAGACAAAAAAAATAAGAAGTTTTAAACTTCTTATTTTTCACTATTTTGTCGATATTTTATAATCTCTTCTATACTTATAATTGGCATTGAATATTTTTTAGCAAAATTTATAATTTCTTCACCTTTTGCCATAGAACCATCTTCATTTGTTATTTCACATAAAACTGCATTTGGTTCTAAGTTTGATAACTTCATCATATCAACACTAGCTTCTGTATGACCGTTTCTTTCTAAAACTCCACCATCTTTTGCACATAATGGAAAAATATGTCCTGGGGAAATTATATGATTTATACCATCTTTCTTTAAAGCTGATTTTATAGTTGTAACTCTATCTTTTGCACTAACGCCAGTAGATATATCTTCTTTCGCTTCAATTGAAATTGTAAAAGGTGTTTGAAATTTAGAATGATTTGATTGAACCATCATAGGAAGATTTAACTCTTTTACTTTTTGTGGTGTTAAACATAAACATACAATACCACTACATTCTCTTATAAGTAGAGCCATTTGCTCATTTGTGATTGTATTTGCATGAAAGATAATATCAGCTTCGTTTTCTCTATTTTTATCATCAGTGATGATAATACCAGTTCCATTTTGAAGTGCTTTTATAGCAGTTTCAATATTTTTTTGTTGATTCATAGTTTTCCTTTTTTATAAAGTAAACTTATTGAATCAGGGCAATAAACCTAATTTTTTTAACAAATAATAAAGTTTAATCTTCTCTTTCATCCAGACTATAACTGTTGGTTTTGGATTCTCACCAAATCTGCTTGACCCTTATAAAATATAAGGCGCTCGTGGACTTCTATAAAATAGTTACCACCAGTAAGGAATTTCACCTTGCCCTGAGAAAATAAATTTGTGAAATTTTAACTAAGACTTTCTTAATTATTATTCACTTTTTATTAAACTGTTTGTTAATTTTCTTACAATTGGAAGAATAATCAATAAAACAGGAAAAGCAATCAACCATGATATTACCCATGAACTCATCCATAAACTTATTAATGTTTCTTGAAAACCAATTACTCTAATTGTACTTATAAAAGATACAATAAGCGTCATCAATGATGATAAAATAAAAGGCATAATAACTGCACTTGATTTTGTAGGAAATTTTGGAATTCCAAATAAGATTGTTTGTTTTTTGAGATTTTTACTCATAATAGTACCCTTTTCTACACTAAACAGCTTCAAAACGCTAATCTATATTTTATAGTTAAATATCTGGAGTTCTGTCCAGTGTACTATATTTAATTTAGCGCATTGATTGACGTTAATGCTCACGGCTACTCTAAATGAGTTTGCGATGGAATTCTATTTGATACTATCTTAAATTTAAATAAAAATAGTTAATTTAGTAAATACTTGTTAGAATCTTTGAAACACAAAGGACTAAAATGTTTAAAAATGACATAGAAACATCTATAAAAATATCTTCAACAGCAAATAAAATCTGGCAAGAGCTTACAAATTTTGATGAATATAAAAATTGGAATCCATCTATTATTGATATTAGTGGAGAGTTGGGAAAAAATAGAACTTTAAAGATTGTAGTAAAAATAGATGAAAAAACTATGATTTTTAAACCAATAGTTTTAGAATGTGAAGAAAACAAAGAACTAAGATGGCTTGGAAAACTATTATTTAATGGAATATTTGATGGAGAACACTATTTTTTAATAAATGAAAATAGTGATGGAACTTGCACTTTTATTCAAGGTGAAAAATTTAGTGGAATTTTAATACCTTTTTTTGGAAAAATGATTTTAAAGACAAAAAAAGGTTTTGAAGTTATGAATGAAGAGTTAAAAAGAAGAGTTGAAAGAGTTTGAGAGTTTAAAATGAAAGAGTTTTTAGAAGAGAGTGAAATAATTGACTTTAAAAATAAAGAGGTTTCTAATCTTGCTAAAAAGTTGGCAAAAGATTGTAAAACAGATGAAGAGATAGTAAAAAACTGTTTTTTGTATGTGAGAGATAATATCCATCATAGTGGAGATTTTAAAGATAAAATTACAACTTATAAAGCAAGTGATGTTTTGAAATACAAAACTGGTTGGTGTTATGCAAAATCTCATCTTTTGGCTGCACTTTTAAGAGCAAATGGTATTCCTACGGGATTTTGTTATCAAAGATTATCTTGTAGTGAATATAAAAAAGATATTTATTGTTTACATGGATTAAATGCAATTTATTTAAAAGAATTTGGTTGGTATAAAGTTGATGCAAGAGGAAATAAAAAAGGTGTGAATGCACAGTTTACTCCACCTTTGGAACAACTTGCTTTTAAGCTAGAAAAAGATGAGTTTGATTTACCAGATATTTATTTTAAACCTTTAGATGTTGTAATTGAAGCTTTGAAAAAAAATAAAACTTATGATGAAATGATAGATGTTTTTCCTGATGTTCCATTTTTATCAGAAATATAAATAGTAAATATGAAAACTATTTATATAATTCGGCATTTCAAAGTAAAAGACAGTACAAATAAAAGATTAAATTCAAATGAATTTACACATTGGATAGAGGAGTATGATAATTTTGATTTAGAATATTTAAACCTAAATCTACCAAAATTTGATAAAATCTATGTTAGTTCACAAAATAGGGCTATCAAAACAGCAAATTATTTAAAACTTGATTATGAAATAAGTGATTTGTTAGTTGAAGTTCAAGCTTTTGCTTTTACTAAAACGAAACTAAGATTTTCAAAATCTTTTTGGTTAGTTATAGCAAGAATACTTTGGTTTTTTAACTTTACTAAAAATGAAACCAAAAAAGATACAAAAAATAGAGCAATTAAATTTGTATCTAAAATAGAAAATGAAAAAAATGAAACTATTTTAATAATATCTCATGGATTGTATTTAAAAGTATTGATTGGACTGTTAAAAAAGTTGGGTTATAAGTGCAATGATGATTTTAATATAAAAAATGGAAAATTATACAAGTTATATAAATGATTTTTAAAGGATAAAATATGGCATTTCCTAGAGAAGAAAAAGAAGAACTTTTAAAAGTAAAGTTTGTAGGCGAAAATGTTATTCAAAGATTTGAACAAATAGGAATTGACTCTTTAGAAAAGCTTTCAAATAGTAGTGTAGAAGAGATAACAGATATAGTTTCAGATATTTTAGGAAGTAGTTGCTGGAAAAACTCTCCACAAGCTAAAAAAGCTGTTTCTAATGCTATTGAGTTTGCGAAAGAGAAGAAATAATAAATATTTTCACTCAAAGAAATAATAATTTTGATAAAATAATTTATTATTTAAAAACTTGGAAGCTAAATGAGACTACTTTTTATCTAATTTTATAAAGATTTTGGAACTTTTAAAAGATGATTTTGCTATAGGAAATACTATAATATTTTATTGATGAAAAAGAGATCTTTTCGGCTAAAAGATAATCATCTTGATTTTTGTATTTCTTTTTATAAAATAGATAATAAAGTAATATCATCAACTCTAGTGAAATATAATAATATATTTGGTAAAGTTTATATGAATATTATTAAACCTTTTCATAAACTTATAGTAAAAAGCATCTTGAAAAATTTAAAATAAAGAAATAAAATGATTTGTAAAAATATAGAAGAAGTAAGAAATAATATAAATAACATTGATGAACAAATAGTAAAACTAATCGCTTTAAGAGGTAGATTTGTAAAACAAGCTGCTAAATTTAAAAAGGATAGCAATGAAGTAAAAGCTCCTAAAAGAGTAGAAGAAGTGATAAATAAAGTAAAAAATATTGCACGATTAAATGGTGCAAATGAAAAAGTTGTTGAAAATGTTTACAGAACAATGATTGATAGTTTTATAAATGATGAAATAAAGGAATTTGAATATCAAAAAAATCAAAATGAAAAGTTTCAATGGTTTTATGACTCAGTTAAAATAGATTGGAATGAGCTATCAAATCTATATAAAATAGCACCATTAGGTGATAAAAATACCAATGATTTAAAAATAGCCTTTGGAAATAGTAAATATAAATGCTTTGTATATGATAATCAGAAATTAATTGGTGTAGGAAGAAGTATAGCTGATGGAATTGATGTTTCATATATTTGTGATGTGGCTATTCATCCAGATTACCAAAAACAGGGACTTGGCAAAAAAATAGTTAATAAACTTCTAGAATTTAGCGAAGGGTATAATAAAATTATTCTTTTTACAAGCATGGGAAAAGAGCCTTTTTATGCAAAATTAGGTTTTGATAAAATGAATACAGCTATGGCTATATTTAAAAATCGTCAAAGGGTTTTAGATATGGGATTGATAAGTGAATTTAAGAGTTAATTTTATATAAAATTAAACTCAAAGAATAGAAGAAAATAGGTGATTTATATGGAAAAGATAATATTTGAAAGAGTTAAAAAAGAAGATTCACAAAAAGTTGCTATTTTAGTCGGGGAATTATTAAATGAAATTATGTTGGTAATTGATGAAAAAGCTTTTAATTTTGATTTAGAAGAGACAAATGTTAGGTTAAAACATTTTATAGAAACGGAAAAAAATTATGTATTTGTTGCTAAAAATATAGACGAAATTATAGGATTCATTACAGCTTATGAAGGATTTGCTTTATATACGGAAGGTTCTTTTGGAACAATAGCTGAGTTGTATGTAAAACCAGAATATCGTTCAAAAGGAATAGGGAAGGAATTAATCAAATTATTAAATAAATTTGCTCAAACTAAAAATTGGTCAAGATTAGAAGTAACAACACCACCGCTTCCTCTTTTTAATAAGACTTTAGAATTTTATCAAACAGAAGGATTTGAAATTAGCGGTGGAAGAAAATTAAAAAAGTTAGTTTAAAGGTAATAAAATGTCTCTAATTTTGGAAAACATAGCAATAACTGGAAGAACTTTTGAAGAGTATAGTTCTTTTTTTGATTTGAAACTGCAAGATTTAAAAGGGAAAAAAGTTTTAGATTGTCCAAGTGGAGCAAGTTCTTTTGTGCAAACTTTAAAACAAAATAGCATTTTTGCAAAAGGTGTTGATATTATTTATGAATTTTCTAAAAATGAAATAGAAAAACAAGGAATAAAAACTTTAGAAAAAATCTATCAAAACACTTCTTGGATGGATGCCTATAAAATGGATTTTTATAAAACAAAAGAAAATCATAAAAAGCATAGAGAAGATGCTTTAAAAGGTTTTTTAGAAGATTATAATTCGGATGATTATATCTATTGTGAACTTCCAAATTTACCTTTTGAAAACAAAGAGTTTGATTTGCTTTTATCCTCTCATTTGTTTTTTGTATATGATGATAGATTGGATTATGATTTTCATAAAAACTCTATTGTAGAGATGTTAAGAGTTTCAAAAGAAGTTAGACTTTTTCCACTTGTAGATATACAAAATAGTAAAGCTTTAGAAGAAAAAAACTTTTCACCATTTGTCTATAAAATAATAGAAGAGTTATCAAAAGATTTTAAATGTGAGATTATAAAAACAGATTTTGAGTTTCAAGTAAAAGCAAACTATTATTTGAAAATATTTAAATAAAACAAAAGGAATAAAAAATTGAAAGTAATAACATTAAATTTAGCAGTTAAAGATATAAAAGAAACTATAAAGTATTACAAAGAAAACTTTGATTTTGAAGTACAAATGCTAGTTGATGAATCAAAAACTATTTTTGATACACAAATCAAAGAAGAGTTAAACTATGTTTGGGCGATGATACATAAAGATAATGTTTCTTTGATGCTTCAAAGCATTGAAAGTTTGAAAGAAGATGTAGGAGAATTTTTTCAAAATCTTGGCGCTTCTTTGACTATGTATATCGAAGTTGAAAATGTAGATGAATTATATTTAAAAATAAAAGATAAAGTAAATATCTATAAAGAAATCGAAACTACTTGGTATGGACAAAAAGAGTTTTATATAAAAGATATAAATGGTTATATTTTAGGATTTACAAGCAAAAATAGTTGAATTTATAGTTACATTATTCTTCAAAAAACTTTTTAATATCAACATCTAAAACTTTAGCAATTTTTGCAAGATGTTTGATATTGAAATGATGTTTGTTTTTTCTAATTTCTGCTCGACCAAGATACGCGCCACCGCTCATACCTATTTCTAAAGCCAACTGCATTTGAGTTAGA
>Ga0265295_1001056_pt1 | contig 51103 bp, 36 predicted proteins | sample Munlansysbiofilm_FD_192503 | JGI IMG/M metagenome (GOLD analysis project Ga0265295, IMG submission 192503) | Leachate microbial communities from a municipal landfill in Southern Ontario, Canada - Methane capture system biofilm | ecosystem: Engineered > Solid waste > Landfill > Unclassified ... | reverse complement strand
TGACTCATAATATGCAACAAGCGAGCCGCATCTCTGATAAAACAGCTTTTTTCTTGCTCGGTGAAATGATAGAATATGGAGTAACAGAGCAAATTTTCTCTATGCCCAAAGACAGTCGGACAGAAGATTATATTACCGGGAGGTTTGGATAATGCGAAGACAATTTGACCAACAGCTGGACGAACTCAACACCATGCTAATTGAAATGGGCATGATGGTTGAATCTGCAATTGCCTCCTCAATCGAAGCTCTGGAAAAACAAGACCCCAAGCTTGCCCGTCAGGCGATTTTTGCTGATAACAAAATTGACCAGAAGGAAAGGGATATTGAAGCGCTTTGTCTAAAGCTCTTGCTTCAACAACAACCGGTGGCGAAAGATCTGCGTCTTATTTCTGCCGCACTTAAGATGATTACCGATATGGAGCGGATTGGCGACCAGGCTTCTGACATCAGTGAAATTTCAATCTATCTGATCAATTCCACCTTAATCCTAAACCTTGACCACATCCCCCTGATGGCGACAACAACCGCCAGGATGGTCACACAAAGCATTGATGCATTTGTCAAAAAAGATCTTGCCCTTGCTTTCGCAGTCATTGAATCTGATGATGAAGTAGACCGGCTTTTTGATGTTGTCAAGAATGACCTGATTCAACTGATTGCTGCTGACAGTCGAAATGGCGAACAAGCAATTGACCTGCTAATGATAACCAAATACCTGGAACGTATTGGCGATCATGCCACTAACATTGCTGAATGGGTGGTGTTTTCAATTACCGGAAAGCACAACAAAGCAGAGGAAATGGCTGACGAATAATGCGCACTATTTTTATTGTTGAAGATGATGAAGATATCCGCGAATTGATCGCTTATGCTCTTGAAAATGCCGGGTTTTCCAGCCGTTCTTTCGAAGATGGATTTTCTTTTTTTGTTGCTTTGCAAGAGAATTCCAGCTTGCCCGATCTTGTTTTGTTGGATATCATGCTGCCCGGACTCTCCATTCCAGGAGCAGAGGGGCAAGACGGGCTTTCAATTTTAAAAAAATTAAGAAGCCAGCCCCTCTATAGGGACCTTCCCATCATCATGCTAACCGCCAAAGGCAGTGAAGCAGACAAGGTGAAAGGTTTGAATTTTGGCGCAGATGATTACATTGCCAAACCCTTTGGCGTGACCGAATTAATAGCTCGAATCAATGCGCTTTTGCGCCGAACAACCCCATCTTCTGAAGATAAAACTATTCTGATTTTTAAAACGCTAAGCCTCAACACTGAAAAACACTTGGTGATGGTCGACGAAAAGAGTATAAATTTAACGTTTTTGGAGTTTGAGTTGCTCCATTACCTTTTGTTGAATGCTGAATTAGTCTTGAGCCGTGAAAAATTGACCACAGAAGTTTGGGGATATGATTTTTTGGGGGAAAGCCGAACGGTGGATATGCATATCAAATCTTTACGAAAAAAACTGGGGCCGGCAGGGACTTACATCAAAACTATTCGCAGCGTTGGATACAAAATCGGTGAATAAATGAATAAAAGAATTTTTCGGTACATGAGTTTGGTTTTTCTATTGAGTCTGACAATCTTTACCGTTCTGTTAGGTTTAAGTTTTTCTCAACAATTCAGCAATCAAATTAATGAGAGCCTAAGAAATCTGCGTGTTTCGATTATTGACGAGACAGGCAAGCTGCTTTTTGATAATTTAGTGGATCCGTTGCCAGACGAAAACCATCTTGATCGTCCGGAAGTGGCTGAGGCACTGAAAAATAACAGTGGCGAAAGTGAACGCTTTTCGACCACATTGGATGAAAAGACTTGGTATTATGCCCTAAGATTGCCTGATGGGAACATCCTGCGTCTGGCTTTGACCGCGCAGACCGTGCGCGGCTTGGTATCCGAATTTATTCCAGTTTTAATCCTTTGTCTGATAATCTCCAGCCTCTTGGCTTTTCTGCTTGCTCGTCTTTTGACCAAAAAATTGGTTGCCCCAATCAACAACCTCGATTTAAATCATCTGGAATTAAATGAATATGATGAACTCCTGCCTTTAATCAAGAAAATCGAAACTCAGAAACAAGAACTCTCCGGTCAACTGACTGAAATTGAAAACCGCTCTTCAACCATCAATGCCGTAACAAGCAATATGCAAGAAGGCTTGCTAATGATTAATCCTGAGGGCAAGGTCTTGTTGGCAAACGAAAGTGTTCTGAAAATTTTGGGCATATCCGAAGCTGTTGGGAAGCACGTGATTGAAATCTGTCGCATCCCGGTATTTTTAGAAAATGTAAATGCTTGCTTGGATGGAGATAAACGAGAAAGCCTCTTGCAATTCGAGGAAAATTTTTATGACATTCTCTATAATCCGGTCCACGATGGAGATGTTTTAAACGGCGCGGTTCTTCTCTTTATCGATGTCTCAGAACGCTATGCGGCTGAAAATCATCGCAAAGAATTTTCTGCTAACGTGTCACATGAGCTCAAAACCCCCATCACATCGATTGCTGCCTATTCGGAAATGATTGCCAATGGCACGGTGAAAGAAGAAGACGTACAACCCTTTGCAGCTAAAATTAATAATCAAGCTAAGCGGCTGATAGAAATTATAAACGACATAATCAAACTTTCAGAATTTGATGAGGGAGAAAGGGCTAAAGAATTTTCCGAAGTAAATCTCCATGACGTAGCTCAGGGGGTGATCAACAACCTGCAAGAAAAAGCGGCTCAGCAAAATATTAGCCTTAGCCTGCTTGGGGAAAAGGCATTGACGGTCAATGGCAATCCGCTCTTGTTAGATGAAATGCTCTTTAACTTAATCGATAATGCAATCAAATATAATAAAGTTGATGGAAAAGTTTCAGTTGAACTCATTTCCTCCGCTGATTCAGTCAAAATCGTCGTAAAAGACAGCGGCATCGGCATTCCTCAGTCCCATCTTCCTCATATTTTCGAACGCTTTTATCGGGTAGATAAATCTCGCTCAAAGAAAACCGGAGGTACCGGTCTTGGACTCTCAATTGTGAAGCATATTGCTGAGTTTCATGGTGGGAGCGTCGAAGTTGAGTCCGAAGAGAATGTCGGATCAGTTTTTACTTGTTTGATTGCAAAAAACAGGCACAAACCTGCTGGTTAGAATCTCTAATCCAGGGAGCAGGGAGCAGGAAACGGGGACCGGGTAGAATCTCTCGTAAGCAAACTTGCGCGTTTCAAGCCGGCAAAAAATTTATCGTAGGCCGGCTTGTGCTTTTCAAGCCGGCAAGATCCTGGCAAATTATTAAGCCGGATTCAAAAACAGAATCCGGCGGCCTACAGTTAAGTCAGGAATTATCCAAACCTAAATTTTCTTTTCAATCTCATCCAATGCTAAGGCGATGAAATCTTCAACGCTCATGGCGCCGGGGTTATCTCCCCAGAGTTCCTCAATTTAGTGTCCTGAAAACATTTCTTTTCCTCGTTGAAATCAGATTGTTTCAGCAAAATGAGAAACTCAGGGTGCTAAAACAGGAACCCCAGCTTAAGAAAGGTATTAATCCAAAAAAGCCAGGCTTAAAACCTGGCTTTGATGTTAATAGTTGGAACTAATCGGGTTTAGGAGGAGGGCAAGGGAGGTCATCCTTGGGGGTGCCTTGCCATTTATCGCCTTCGTCAATCAGCATAATCGGAATATCTTCCCAAATCGGGTATTTCCGATCGCAGTTTTTGCAAATCAGCCAATGTTCTTGGTAATATTCAAGTTCGCCACCTTTTTCGCGAACGCATACCGGGCAACGTAGTAATTCTAATAATTCTTGATTGATCACAGCTCTCTCCAATTCTCTTTTGGTTTTCTTTGAGTCAATACCCATATTCTACCATAGCACAGCGATTTTTTAGGGAACATCATAACCGGGACCATAGGTATATTTTGCAGGCCAGGCGACATACCAGGTGCGGATTGTGTCCGGCCGGGTTTCACCGTTGACCGTAACCACCCGGTTCACTTCTACATCAGCGCCCATCACCGCCCAGTCAACCTGTTTGACCGTACCGGCTGCCATTGTTGGGTCCTGCGTATAAACCGGAGCGGGTGGTTCCTGAATATTAGTGATTCCGGTCGTCCACCAATCTACCTCGCGTCCGTCTGAAGTTGAATAGAACTTCCAGGTCAGCGAAGTGTCGGTCGGATAAGTTTCCATCAGGAGCCAATAGGGCGTGTCGTTTCGGAATTTGAAATCGACCAGTGGGATATAAACTGTTGCATCCAACCCTGCCAGGGCATTGTCAATCCAACCGTTCGATTGTTGTTCATAGTACCCAACCCGATAGGCATGGGCATGTCGCTCCACAATCGGGAAACCGGCAAAGAAAGCCGCCCTAAAGACCGTAGTGCTCACTTGGCAAATACCACCGCCAACACCGTCGACAGTCTGGTCGCCGACAATGATCGGCGCTTCGGCAAAACCGTTATCAAGGCTGATATCGGTTAGGTATTCCGCCATCGAAAAAACTTCGCCCGGACCCACCATAACGCCGTGGAAGGCGGCGGCACCGGCGCGAATGTTCTGAACACGTGCGGCGTCAGAACCATAATAGTAGGAGGTTTCTTCGTGGATTAGTTCCGTGATTCCCAAATCGGCTGCCTGGCTATCATCTTTAACACCCGGTTCAACCGTTTTCATGATTAAGGTGGTTTCGTGCTCACCATTTTCAAGCTTTTCAATGATTGCATCAACGCTTTTTTCAAGGTCAACCGAACCACCCGTTTTAGCATTGGCGATAACTTCAAGTTGCCGTGTATCATCATTAAAAATCATGCGTGCATTCACCGGGTCAACTTGCAAAGCAGGAGAGATATTGCCAATATATATTTCCAAAGCCGGACGATTGAGGCTTAGCTGGATAGTGCGCTCCTCAGCTTCGCCCTTCTCTTCAAAAATCAAGAGGCTTGCCAGGTCTTGCGGTTCGATTATCCACGGTTCGTGTCCTGAGTTTATATCGGAAGCATGGATGGTGAAAGGCTCGCTCAAAATTGTTTGTGCCAGGTTTGCGGTTTGGTCGGCGTTGACGGTAATCGGAACCTGCTCTTTGGTTTCCAAGCTGATTTTGCCATTTTGTTGAAGCAAAAGGAAAGGTTCAATTTTGCGCAAAGTCGCCAAAACGTCAACTTTCTTGCCAGCCTGCCCTTTGATTAGCTCCACATGAGCATTCTCAAGGCTGACACTCGGTTCAATCAAGGCAATGTCAGTTTGCGCCGCTAATTGCTGAACCTGTTGATAAGCCTTCGCCTGGTCGTAGACAATTGACGGGTTAATATCTATGCCCGAGCTGATTGCCCGGAATTGTTCGCTCAGATTTGCCAAGCCTTTTTTGGAATGACCAATCGCGAAAGCCTGATTCGCAGCTTCAATCTGGTCAAAAGAAAAACCAAGTGCTTCGGGCGTATAAGCCCATTCGTTTTGTCCGTTGCTCAGCTGAAGCTGGCCGAGCTTGCCATATGTCAATTTAGAGTTCAATTCAACCACGGCTTGTCCAAGGGTTAGGCCTGAAAGGTCAACCCCGGCAACGCTCACACCGGGATAAATCCGATCGGCATAGTTTTTGCGATAGACCCCTGCGATAACTGCAATAACCAGGCTGGCAATCACCAGCCCGCCCAAGACGACAATCAGTAGCTGAGGCAGCAGTGGGCTTTTTTTCTTACGTGCCATGACGACAACGTTTTGAGTATCTTCATTTTTTGCATTCATAGTTTCACCTTATAGGAAGGCATAAATCCTTCCAACAAGTTTACTATATTTGGAAGAGAGATGAAATCCAGGCGCATTGGGTCAGTGGAAAATGTTACCGAACGGCTCCAATCATGGCAGACAGACCAAGCAATGCCATCATTAAACAATAGCTTAATGTCAAGAGTAATTTTAGCAAATAAGATTAATATAAAACGAAGAATCCGTAAATCAATACCTTATAAAATTAGCAAAATCTAATCCTATAAACAGAATGAATGTTACAATTACTTATCAGTAAAACTTTTTAATTTACCGGGGATTGATTATGCCTTTTGGGAAGTATGAACTGCAAGATGTCTTGGGCGAAGGCAGCTTTGGGGTTGTCTACAAAGCAATTGACCTTGTCTTGGACCGAACTGTCGCCATCAAAGTCCTCCATCCAAGTTTGGTTCGCCAAGCCGGTTTAATTGAGCGCTTTAAACACGAAGCCCGCCTGGCTGCACAGCTTTCGCATCCAAACATCGTCCCTATCTATGATTATGGTCAGCATGAAGGTCAAAATTTTCTCGCAATGGGATACATGCCCGGCGGTTCGCTGCGTGATTTGCTTCAGAAGAAAGCTCCGCTCAATGAAAAAGAAGCCTATGCAATCTTTAATGAGTTAATCAATGGCGTTGCCTATGCCCATAGTAAAGCGATTGTTCATCGGGACCTGAAACCAAGCAATATCCTCTTTGACGAAGAAGGCAGAGCCAGAATTAGCGATATGGGTTTTGCGAAAACAATCCGCGTCGAAGACAGCCAGTCGATGAGTTTGAGCGGTGGTATTGTTGGCACTCCTCACTATATGGCACCGGAACTGTGGGAAGGGAAAAGTCTCACCCCTGCTGCGGATCAATATAGCCTGGGTTGCATTCTTTACGAGATGCTTTCCGGTGAAAAGCTTTTTGACGGCGACACTACGCCGACGGTTATGATGAAGCACTTTAAGCCGATCGAACTCAAGGCACCTTTGACCCTTGAAAGTGCCTCAATCATTACTCGAATGACAGAAAAAGAACCGGGGGCACGCTTTGCTTCGTTAGTAGAAGTGCGCGAGCTTATTTCACAACACTTTGATGAAAGCAAAGAAGTTTTAGATGAGGCTGTTCCGATACCGATTGTCTCTTCGAAAAGTGGGAAGAATGCGGAGGACGAAAACGCTGATGTTCTGATTGCGCAAGAAGAAAAACCAATCCTTGATGATAAAGATAAAGCTGCTCCAATTCCAAAGCAGACAAAAACAAAAAGCGCTAAAGAGGCAGTGGCCACTAAGGCAAATATTTTTGAAAATCCTAAAATTCGCATTGCCCTGATTGCCGCTCTGGCAATTTTGCTGCTCTCAGGATTTGCCTTGATTGGGTCAAGGAATGGCTGGTTTACTCAAAATGGACTTTCGAAAACAGAAACAGCGCAAGCACAGGCGCTTATGCTTACCCAAAACTGGCTAACAGAACAAGTGACCGAGACGAATACCGCTACCCCTACGCGAACCCTGACAGCGACCAAAACGAAGACCGGAATACCAAGCAAAACCGCAAGTCGCACACCGACTAAAACCCTGACCCCAAGCCTCAGCCCCAGTCCAAGCCCTAGTCCGACGATAACTCGCCAAATCACCTACCCACCGACCGTGCGTCCACCATTGGTACAGCCGACCCAGGCACCTGTTGTGCCAACCACGGCTCCCGTTGTGCCGACCCAAGCTCCCGTTGTGCCGACTCAGGCTCCCGTTGTGCCGACTCAAGCTCCTGTTGTGCCTACTCAGGCTCCTGTTGTGCCTACTCAGGCTCCCATTGTGCCGACCCAGGCACCGCCTGAAGTTTTCCCAACCAGAGGCCCAACACCAACCCCGCCATAAAATTCAGGCTTTTTGCCTGTTAAATTTTTAAAAAGTCATTTAACTAAAGTGGAGGTTTTTATGAAAAAAGTAGTTATCCTTTTGTTTGCCATAACGCTGCTTTTTGGCAGTGTGAGCGGTCTTGCCTTGGCGCAAGTAGAGAGCGGTGCTGAGAATGATTTTGAGCTGCCACGGGAAGCGATGGATCTCGAGGATTACAGCTTTGAGAGTCGGGACGAGATTGACTCTGAAAATGATTTCTATTTAGCTCAGGATGGAATGAATATCGACCCTCAGGCGGTGGAATACCGATTTCGCCGCTCCTGGGGTGGGGAGGGCGATCAGCTCTTGAGACCTGGAGCTATTGAGGTTGATCAAGATGGGAACCTGATTATGGTAGATGAAGGTTACGATCGAATTGTGATTATCAATCAATCTGATCGAAGCATTCGCACCATTGGTGGTCCCGGCGAAGAACCGGGGAAATTTGATGGCTTGATGGGTCTTGCTCTTGCCCCGGATGGAACATATTTTACTGTTGAATTTGGTAATGACCGGGTTCAGCACTTTGACCGCGATGGACGATTAATCAAGTCTTGGGGAAGTTATGGCTCAGAACCCGGACAATTCATCGCTCCTACTCGTATTGCTATAAGTCGGAATGGTTTTATATATGTAGTAGAATCAAATACCCAATATCGTATTCAAAAGTTCACCTACGGTGGAGACTATATCCTCTCATGGGGCGAAGGTGGAAGCGAGCCCGGACAGTTTGATGATATTAGCGATATTGCTGTGGATCACGCAGGTTGTGTATATGTTACTGACACACGGAATGATCGAATTCAAAAGTTCGACCAATATGGCAACTTTGTTTTTGAGTGGTTTGTGGATTACCCAAACCAAATATCGGTGAATAAGCAAGGCAACCTTCTTGTTGCTGATTGGTATTCAAATATCAAACTTTTTTCGCCTGAAGGGGAATATTTAGGTCTCGTCATTTCTGGAGATATAATTCAAAGTTGGTCACAAAATTTCTCAGGTTTAGCGGTGGATGAGAACAACGCAATCTATGCTTCTAGGTATTTTGAGCATGAAATCAACAAGTATTCTCCTGATGGAGTTCTTGTAAACAAATGGGGAAACAGAGATTTACCGGCTGGAAAATTATACGACCCTACGGCGGCGGTTTTTACTTCTACGGGTGATCTTTTGGTTCTTGAACATTACAACCATAGGGTTCAGCAATTCTCTCCCTATGGTTCCCCAAAATTGATGTTTGGACAATTTGGAGATGGAGAGGGGGAATTTCATGATCCAAGCAATATTGCCTTGGATAAGGCAGACAATATTTATGTCACCGATTTTGGCAACAAAAGAATTCAGGTCTTTAACAAAAATGGCACTATTTTTAGGGTTTTCAATATTGTTGAAGAAGAAGGAAGCGCATATCCAGGGTCTATTGCTATTGATTCCAGAGGGGATATTTACGTGCTAGTTAATAAAAGGATACAGAAATATACTAATGTCGGTATGTTTCAGAAAAGCTGGAGCATTGGGGATGATGCATATTTAATTTATATCGATCTGGCTGATAATCTTTATGTCTCAGCATGGGGTTTTATTAAACAATATGATCTTGAGGGAAACTATGTCCGCTCGATTGGTGAGAGTCATCCGTCTTTAGCAGAAGGAATGTTCATAACTCCTGACGGTAATATTTATATTGCTGATCGTTGGGACGATAGAATTCTAATTCTCGATTCCAATGGAAATTATTTAAACTCCTTTGGAACCTCCGGCAATTTGCCGGGACAGCTGGACTGGCCAAATGATGTTTTGGTCGCGGGAAATGGCGATGTCTATGTAATAGACAGGCTTAACCATCGCATCCAGGTTTTCACACCGCAAGCAATTCAACCTGACAATTACAGCGGTTTGGTTCAAAACGGTGGTTTTGAGAAAAGCCCGGCATTGATGGAATGGACCACCGGCGGAGATTTGTCAGTCTCCAGAACGTCCAATCGCTATCAAGGTAATTATGGCATGCGCTTGGGGCAACTGGTCGCACAAACAGAGCAAGGTCAGGGAGAAGCCTGGGCATATACCAACTTTTACGTTGATCCAAACTGGAGCAGACCGGTTTTGAAGTTCAAATATAAAATGTCCGTGAACGACATACTTGATTATTCCGATTTCTTTGTCGCTGTTCAAGACGGCGTAGGTTTGAACCATTTGGAAACCGTTCTAAGGGATGGCTACAATCCCTGCAATCCAGGCGAACCCCCTTCAGCGGCTCAGGATTTGGGCTGGCGTTCGGTCAGCTTTGAGCTCAGCAAATACAAGGGGCAACACATCAGAATCAACTTCTCCAACCGCAACCTTTGGCCTGATTCATTGGGAATATGGACCGATATTGATGATGTGATGGTTTGGGATGAAGGACCATTGCCCTATTTAGGTCCTTACAGAACAGATCTCCCCTTGATCTATAGTAGAAGTTGTGACGTTAGAGCTAAAGGAACAGCAGCGGATGAAAACATAATCATGAGGCCGCTGTCACCAAATGGTGAATAATTGGCAGAAAGGGAGTAAAAACATGAAAAAGTTTATCTTGAGTATAGTGGCATTTGCTTTGATTCTCGGCAGTTTTCCGACTGTAATGGTTAGTGGTCACGACGTGGCGATAGGCAGACTTGCGATAGAAGGTGCGGTTGCAGATGAATCAAATCCAGAAGCTGAGATCTTAACTGATGAACAGCAAGCAACTGAACATGACATTGAACGTCTTTTTGAAGTCGAGGGAGAAGAAGATGTGGAAGTTAATGCTAATGCCTTGAACTACCAATATCGCAGATCCTGGGGTGGGGAGGGGGCAGTATTGAGTGACCCTTCTGATATGGCAATTGACAGCGAAGGGCGTTTGTTGATTGTGGATAGAAAGATGGGTAGGATTATCCGCGTGAATCTGAATGACTGGTCTGCGGAAGTAAAAGTCCTGCCAGGCGATAACAACAAGCCAATATTTCTGCTTAGATCAATCTGGGTTGATGATGCTGGAAATGTTTATATTGCGACTTATGACAGTTTCTTCAAAATTGACAAAAATTTTGAAGAAATTTTAATGCAAAGCACACCTAATCAGCTTGCCGGAGCAGTTAGTAGCATTGCAGTGGATTCTTCAGGTCGAGTCTTTGTTTACGACTTAGAAGGAATAAAAGTTTTTGATGAACAAGGAGCATATCTTTTCGATTTTTGCCATCGAGGTTCTGAAGAGGGACAATGTGGATCTCCGGGTGGAGATCTCGCCTTTGACTCACAGGATAATTTCTTTGTTGTCGATGAATTCAATGACCGAATTCAAAAATTTACCTCAGATGGTGAGTATATTTTAAGTATCAAAACGGATTACCAATACGGTTTTACTGGTATTGCGATAGACAAAAACGATAATCTGTATGTTTCAAGTTATTACCGTCATAAGGTTTGTGTTTATTCAGCAGAGGGCACTTTCATCAGGGAATGGGGGGAGTGGGAGTGGGAGGACTGTGACAGCTGTCTGAAGTCACCATGGGGCATTGCCGTGAAAGGCCAAACGGTCTTTGTTGCAGATGCCGAACTCCTTTCAGTAAAATCTTTCACTCTAAGCGGAGATTTTATATCTGTATGGAAAAGCGAAACAAAAACGAGTGGAGTCTTTGACAGTCAGAATGGACTGGCAATAGATGAGTATGGCAACTTGTATACTACAGACAAGTATAAAATCACAAAAATCAATCCATATGGAATTGAGATACAGGAATTTGGACTAAGTGGGTGGCCAGGGTATGTAACAATATCACCGGAACAAAAATTGCTAGTCTTAAATATTGATAGTACTATATCGGTTTATTCGTATGAGGGAGATTCCCTTGACCGCTTTTCCTGTGAACCTCCTGATGACATTGATGATTTAGCTCTTGTGGGAATAGCCGTTAATAATAATGGTGATATATATTCACTTGATCAATATAGGGATAAAGTTATTATGTTTTCTTCTACGTGTTCTCCAAAGGCAAGTTGGGGTGGTGAAGGGTCTGGTGATGGACAGTTTTCGAGCCCATTGGGTATTTCCGTTCGCAACAATGAAGACGTTCTAGTCGTTGACACTAAAAACAATCGAATACAGGTATTTTCGTTGGATGGAAAATTTAGGGCGAAATTTGGAAAATGTGAGGGAAAACCGGAGGATTTATGTTCACCTCGGCAAATTGCAGTTGATAATTATGGGAATATCTATATAGGGTCGTATGACACCTGGTCTCTTGGAACCACATTAAAAGTGTTTTCACCAGATTACCAATGTCTCGGTAACATTGGAGAATATGGTCTTCATGCGGGTAATTTTCAACAAGTTTCTGAATTGGCGATTTCCAATGAGGGGTATTTGTTTGTATTGGATCGTTTAAACTCGCGGATCACACAACTCACTCCCACATTGCCAAACCCCGACAGCTACAGTGGCTTGGTTCAAAACGGTGGTTTCGAGAAAAGTCCGGCATTGATGGAATGGACGACCGGTGGGGATTTGGAGGTTGCCAGAACATCCAATCGCTATCAAGGCAGTTATGGCATGCGCCTCGGGGATCCCGTTGCGCAAGAAGAACAAGGTCAGGGAGAAGCCTGGGCATATACTAACTTTTACGTTGATCCAAACTGGAGCAGACCGGTTTTGAAATTCAAATATAGAATGTCGGTGAACGATATCCTTGCTTATTCCGATTTTTTCGTCGCGGTTCAAGACGGGGCAGGCTTGAGCCATTTGGAAACCGTTCTAAGGGATGGCTACAATCCCTGCAATCCAGGCGAAGCCCCTTCTGCGGGTCAGGATTTGGGCTGGCGGACGGCCAGCTTTGACCTCAGCAAATATAAAGGACAACACATCAGAATCAACTTTTCCAACCGAAACCTTTGGCCTGATTCATTGGGAATATGGACCGATATTGACGATGTGATGGTTTGGGATGAAGGTCCATTGCCCTATGTAGGTCCTTATCGAACTGACCTACCCCTGATCTTTAACCGCAACTGCGACATTAGAGCTAAAGGAATAACGGCGGAAGAAAACATCATCATGAGACCACTGACACCAAATGGTGAATAGTTAGCAGTAAGGGAGTAAAGACATGAAAAAGTTTATTTTGAGTATAGTGGCTTTAGCTTTGATTCTCGGCAGTTTTCCGACTGCAATGGTCAGCGGTCAGGAAGTGGCGCAGGAGGAGAGCAGCGCTGAGAATGGCATCGAGCTGCCACAGGAAGCGATGAGTCTCGAGGATGAAAGCTTTGAGAGTCGGGACGAGATTGACTCTGAAAATGATTTCTATTTAGCTCAGGATGGAATGAATATCGACCCTCAGGCGGTGGAATACCACTTCCGCCGCTCTTGGGGTGGGGAGGGGGATCAGATTCAATACCCACGGGGAATTGATTTGGACGATGAGGGCAATTTAATTCTCGCAAATTCAGGGATGAGTCGCATCACCATTATTAATCAATTTGACAATTCAGTTCAAACCTTAGGAGGAAGTGGAACCAGTCCTGGTGAGTTTGATTGGCCAGGAGATATCGCGGTTTCTTCGGATGGAAGTTTTTTTGTTGCTGATACAGGTCATCATCGCATCCAGCATATTAGTAAAAATGGAAACCCAATTAATGTATGGGGTAGCCAAGGGTCTGGAGAGGGTCAATTTTCGTATCCTGATCATATCGCTCTGGATAAGGACGATTTTGTTTATGTGGTCGACAACTGGAATAATAGGATCCAAAAGTTTAGTCCTACAGGAGATTTGATTACGTATTGGGGCGGCTTAGGTAACGCGCCTGGAAATTTTAATTCTCCAGGCGACATTGATGTTGATGATAATGGAAATGTATATGTGGTTGATACTTTGAATCACCGGATTCAAAAATTTGACAGTAACGGTAATTTTATTAGCCAATTTGGAAATGAAACACTTCGTTTTCCAAGGGGTATCGAGATTGATAAAACTGGGTTCATATTCGTTGGGAATGATGGCTATTATTCAAGGATTGATGTTTACAGTCCAGATGGTAACCTTGCGGGATATTTGTATGACTTGTGGGGAGATCCAGAAAAGCCCGCAGATATTTCAGGTTTTACTATCGATAACAACGGAGCACTATATGTAACTTTTGATAATTATCATGAAGTCGTAAAATTCTCATCGACAGCGGAGTACCTCCGACATTGGGGAAGTGAAGAAACCACAAAAGGGAAATTATTCTATCCAGAAACCGTTAAAATTACTCCTTCCGGTGATTTATTGGTATTAGAAGAGTATAATCATCGAATTCAAGTTTTTGATTTGTTTGGAAAGCTAAAAAGAGTGGTCGGAAGTCTAGGTTCTGGCACACATGAGTTTTACTATCCTTACCATGTTACAACAGATCGTTTGGGACAAATTTATGTTGCCGATAGCGGAAATGATAGAATCCAAGTTTTTGACCAGAACTGGAATTTTATTCGTTCCATTCCTAATCTCAGGGAAAGCTCTGATTCTATCGTACAAATGGCTGTTGACTCAAATGGAAACATTTATGGTTTTAACCAAACGGGGTTGTTAAAAATGGATTATCAAGGAAATCATTTAAACATCTGGGAAATAGAGCGCGGGCCTTTATATATAGATCGCTACGATAACATATATGTTGTTAATAATAGCATTGAGCAATACGATACAATGGGTGGATTTGTTAGATCGATAGGGCATTTCAGCGATGTCTATGGAGAGTTTAATCCATGGTCAATAACTGTTGATTTGAATGGGAATTTTTATATTGCCGATGGGGGGATTCAAGATAGAATAATAGTACTAGATTCTTCTGGAAATAATCTGGCCTCAATAGGTAATAATGGTTATAAGGAAGGAGAATTCAATATCCCATATGATGTTACAGTTTCAAGTAGTGGCGATGTTTATGTAGCCGATAGAGACAATCATCGCATCCAGGTTTTCTCGCCGCAAGCCATTCAGCCCGACAACTACAGCGGTTTAGTTCAAAACGGTGGTTTCGAGAAAAGTCCGGCGTTGATGGAATGGACCACCGGTGGGGATATGACGGTCTCCAGAACATCCAATCGCTATCAAGGCAGTTACGGCATGCGCTTGGGGCAACCGGTACCACAAGAAGAGCAAGGTCAAAGAGAAGCCTGGGCATATACCAACTTTTACGTTGATCCAAGCTGGAGCAGACCGGTTTTGAAATTCAAGTACAAAATGTCAGTGAATGACATCCTTGATTATTCCGATTTCTTTGTGGCAATTCAAGACGGCGTAGGCTTGAACCATTTGGAAACCGTTTTAAGAGATGGCTACAATCCCTGCAATCCAGGCGAACCCCCTTCTGCGGGACAGGATTTGGGCTGGCGTTCGGTCAGTTTTGACCTCAGCAAATACAAGGGACAACACATTAGGGTCAACTTCTCCAACCGGAACCTTTGGCCGGATATATCCTTGGGCATATGGACGGACATTGATGATGTGATGGTTTGGGATGAAGGTCCATTGCCCTATTTAGGTCCATATAGAACGGATCTCCCCTTGATCTACAGTCGAAGCTGCGACCTTAGAAGTAAAAGCACACAAGGAGATGAGATAATCCTTAGAGATCCAATTCCCGTTTTCAACTAAGGAAAAACCATGAGTGAAGCCCTTAAAATCAGGGCTTCACTCTTTTGTTAACAACAGCTTTCACAAGGCTCAAGATTTGGCTCCACCCTTTGTGGAAAATGTTTGTGCAAAACAAACTTGTAAGTCCAGGTTCAGGAATCGATTCAAAAATATTCCCACAAATAATGAATGCGCTTCCAAATCCGGAAATGCTAAGAAATTGAAGCAAAAAATTTCATAAATCTTTGCTATGCTATAATGATTAGCTGATGGACTGTCCAAAGGCAGCTGAATGGAGCTATGGAAACTAAGCGCACCTTACCAAAATTAAACAAGCTGGTTTTTTCCCTTGCCTTGAGCGTTTTGGCTTTGAGTCTGCTGCTTTCAAGTTGTTTGCCGACCGGCAGACCCTCAGACGGACAACCGGGAATTGGGAATGCCGGACTCGCCAGCCTTAGCCCGAGCCCGACGCTAAGCCCTTCGCCAAGCACCACCTCAACGCCCTGGCCCACTTTTGCAGCCCCGCTTGAAGATATGCCAACCCCAGCTCCTCCTCCCGCCAATCCGGCAGACTTGCCCGAAGGGACAAGCATCTGGCTTTTCCTCGGTGCGGAAGAAGAAAAACCGGTTCGCGGTCGGACGAATGCGATTCATTTGCTCCTGGTGAATGAACGGCTTTCAAAAGCGAGCCTCATTTCAATTCCGGGTTCGACTTATCTTTATTTACCGGGCTTTGGGATGGGCAGATTTAATTCTGCTTACCCTTTGGGCGGGATGAAGCTGGTTTACGAGACGCTTGCATACAATTTTGGCTTGTGGCCCGACCGCTACGTCGTGGCACATGAGACTGAATTTACCTGGCTGGTGGACGATCTGGATTCGTTGGAAGTCAGCGTGCTTTATCCAATCAGAGATGATTGCGGCGGTTTGCCGGCCGGTTTGCATAGTATGGATGGCGAAAAAACACTTTGTTATGTTTCTTACGATAATGATGATGACGTTTTTCGCACAACCAGGCAACAGCAAGTGTTGCAATTGCTCTTTACAAAATTAGTAAATTGGGGTCGTATGGCCCGGATCCCGGTCTTCTATGCCTCTTATATCGAGAGGCTGGATACTGATATCAGCTTATCAGATCTAATCTTACGCATTCCTCTGGCATTGCGTTTGGGAGATTCTGAGCGGGTGAAGTCCTTCGTTTTGGGCTGGGATGTTCTGGAAGCCTGGCAGTTGCCCGATTATTCCGGGACAAGCGTGCTTTTGCCGCGAAGCGGTATGATTGCGCAGCTGGTTGATCAGGCGATTGAGGCTATTAGCGAACCTTCGGCTTTGAACGCAGTGGTTTTGACCTATGAATGGCAACTAACCCAGGTGATCGGTCAAACGGCAACCGTTCAGGCAGAATGGACACGCATGGCGATGCCCACGCTGGAAGATACACCTGAGCCGTGGGTGGAACCGCCCGTTGTACTGCCGACTGAAACCCCATTGCCCGGAAGCACCAGCTCGCCGCCAACAGCAACAGCTCGGGCAACCCAGGCACCAAATCCGACGCAGGGTCCCAGTCCGTACCCAACACCGGTTTGGGACACACCAGTTCCGTCATACCCATAAGGGCAGACGTTTGAAAAATATGGATAAGAAAAGCAGACATATTTTCGTTAGAGGACTACAGATCGTTTTGATCATTGTATTGTTTTTGGCTGCATCAAATCCTTCTCCTGCTAATACGGCACCGACGCTCTTTTCTCAAGAAACACGGACAACAAAAATCGAAGTGGATTACACCCTTCATGAATGGTGGCTGCTTTCCTGGAACACCGGCGAAATTGTCTGCCAGGTTTACACCGAAAGAGAAGGCTGGCCTGATCACAGCGAGGTGCTCTATTATTGCGGTGAACAAATTCAAAAGCAATGGGTTGAAACAAACGCTTGTATTTATAACGCTGACATAAGCAACCCCGAAGATTGCAAAGGCTTATATTTGCATCGTGCCAGTTCCACACCAATGACAAAAGAAGTTGAAGTCAATTTACCTGTACCGGAAGTTTACATTACAGTGGTTGGATGTAATCCCGAAAACGGACAAAACAACTGTTCCTCTTTACCCTATTTGCGCTTCCAGGCATATGAGCCCTTACCAAACGAAACGACCATCCAAATTGTCGGTCGCTACAACGGCATGGGTTTCAGTTGCCCCGGCGGATTTTGCGACTTGCCTCTGACGCCAACCGGCACGGAAGGTGTTACGGTTGAATTTTGGTCTGAATCCAGCTTCGGCGACTCAAGCGAAATCTTTACCGCTCAAATTCGGGTTATTCCCTGGGGTGATTTTGCCAATCCGGACAGCCAATCAGTTGACGAACCAACCTATTATGTGGACGTCTTGAGCTCTCAATGGGTTGGCGAAGGAAAATCGACTTGTTCTGAAATCTGGCAATCCTTCCTGCCGGTTGATGGACCTCCATCATGGCTGCGTTCACCCCAATTAGTGGAACAACTGGAATCTGACCGGGATTATTATCTTTTAGCCGGTATGCTGATTAAACAGGGTTTGGTTGATGTGGAACACTGTGAGAATGGTGGTTTGGAAAGCAATGGCGCAGCCACAGTTTGTGGAATGGAAGCAGCCCAACCGCAAGTTGTCGAATGGCAAAACCAATTTAACGCAGAAATTATTCAGGTTGCAAACCAAACCGGCGTACCCGGACAGTTGATGAAAAATGTTTTTGCCCGCGAAAGTCAGTTTTGGCCCGGGATTTATCTCAGAGCCAGTGAAGCTGGTCTTGGACACCTGAGTTCGCTTGGTGCGGATGCTGTTTTGCTTTGGAACCCAAGTTTTTACAGCCAATATTGCCCTTTGATGTTGTCGGAAGAAGTTTGCCAGCGCGGTTTTGGCAACCTTGATATCAAACAGCAAGAAATGCTGCGCGGCGGTTTGGTGCAAAAAGTGAATGCTGCTTGTCCGAATTGTCCGGTTGGAATTGACCTGGCAAAAGCGAATTTCAGTATAAGCGTCTTTGCGCGGAGCTTATTGGCAAATTGCGAACAAGTTCGTCAAATTGTCTATAACAACACCGGTCGAAGTCCCGGACAAATTATTCCTTATGAAGATTTATGGAAATTTACACTGGTAAATTACACTAGCGGTTCCGGTTGTTTGGGCAACGCCATGCAACGCACACTTAATAATGGCAACTCCCTCACCTGGGAAAACGTTTCTTTCAATTTGGAACCGATTTGCCGTCTGGCGATCGATTATGTGGACGAAGTTTCGACAATGCCCGAAGAAGACAGCCATGGCATTGGCGACTATCTGGTCAGCCCCACTCCCGAAGTGCCGATTCCCTCTGTACCGACCCAACCGAACATTATCTACCCAACCAATGCGCCCTATCGAACGCCGGTTCCAAACCAGCCATATCCGGCAAATCCCAGCCCAACGCCATATTCTACGCCTGTGCCGTCTTACCCCTAAGCTTTTCTGGCAGTTCAATAAATTGAAAAATTAGCGAGTTTATCTCAAACCCGCTTATTTTATCGTATCGAAAACAGTCTTATTCCTCGCCGGAGCGGAGCTTTTCGAGCTCGGCCTCAAGTTCCAGCCGGCGTTCATTCCCAGCTTGCTGAACTTCATTCTGGACATTTTGGATATAGTCTTTGATCCGGGTTCTTAGTTCTAATCCGGAATAGGGTGCGTAAAGGGTAGCCAGCATGCTGCCGACGATTCCGCCGATGATTGCTCCCATGACCCAATTGCTTGATTTGCTCATAATGTCTCCTTTTTACTTAATTATAATGGCAATTTTTAACTTGGATTTGATGGCTTAAGCAAACAATTTGTCGCTTCCCTTGCGGCATCCGAAGATAGAGATTTTTGTCCGCTCCCCGTTTCCTGCTTTAGCGTTTTGTTAGAAAACAAGCTTTGCAGAAGCTTTAATTTAGGGAAAATACAACTTGCGCCTATACTGTATTGGTAAATAACAAGAGGTAGAGATGACAGAAAATATGAACGAAATTTATGATTTGATTATTATCGGTGGAGGTCCGGCAGGAGCAACCGCAGCAATTTATGGCTCTCGTGCCGATTTGAAAACCGGCATTTTAGACAAGGGTTTAACAACCGGTGCCTTAGGCACAACCAGCAAAATTGCCAACTATCCAGGCATTGATGGGGAAGTCAGCGGAGCAGATTTGCTCAGAACCATGCGCGACCAAGCAAGCACATTTGGAGCTGAGTTCATTAATGACAAGGCAATTGGGGCAGACTTGCTTTCGAACCCAAAATCTATTTATGGCAATTTGGGCGTCTATGAGGCCCGTTCGGTCATTATCGCCACCGGCTCGATGGGCAGAAGCAATTTAATCAAAGGTGAAGCGGAATTTTTAGGCCGCGGTGTTTCTTATTGTGCGGTTTGTGATGCTGCTTTTTTCAAGGATAAAGATTTAGCTGTGGTCGGTAAAAACGGCGAAGCGGTTGAAGAAGCTCTTTATTTGACCCGGTTTGCTCGCACTGTGCATTTTTTCGCACCGGGTAAAGAGCTGATTATCAGCCCTGAGGAGACGGAAACCCTGGAAAAGGCAGAGAATTTAGTTCTGCACCTCAACAGCCTTGCCAAAGAAATTAGCGGCACAAATGCCGTTGAAGGAATCACAGTCCTTAACCGTGAAACGAATCTTGAAGAAAAATATGCTGTATCAGGCGCTTTCGTCTATCTTCAGGGTAGCAAGCCGATTGTGGACTTCTTGCAAGGGCAATTACAAATTTCTGAGGAAGGCTGTCTGCAAGTTGATCGCCAAAATCAGACTAATATCTCCGGTGTTTACGCGGTTGGCGATGTCATCTGTACCCATGTAAAACAAGCGGTGATTGCAGCCGGTGATGGTGCTATTGCGGCAATTGCAGCCGAAAAGTTTTTACGAGGGAAGAGCAAAGCAAAAGTCGATTGGGCAAAATAGAGACGGACAATCTCCATTTTCAACCGCTAAGCCCGCTTATTGAAATCCATTTTTTCAGTCAAATCTGCCAAAGGCGAGTAAAATAGAGCAATGCCAAACCTTATCCCTGAAGATTTAGACAAAGCCGCCGAACGCGGAGAGCCTTCCCACGTCTGGCGCGAAGGCCAGGAACGTCGTTTTGCCATGCTCTGTGAGGCTGCCGGAGAAAGAGTTCACGGGAATGTCCTGGTGGACGGTTGCGGTGTCGGTGCTTATCTTTCTCACTTAGTGCCTCTTTCCAAAATGGCAGTTGGTCTGGATATTGAGTTTCCACGCGTACAGGATAGCTCCGCTTTCACCCCTAACGTTTTTTGTGCTGCCGGAGAAAATGTACCAACGGTTGAAAACTCGTTCGATCTGGTTTTTAGTCATGAAGTTTTGGAGCATGTTCAAAATGATCGGGAAGCGATTTGCGAAATGGTGCGCGTGCTCAAACCCGGCGGACGAATTGTCCTTTTCTGCCCCAACCGCGGCTATCCTTTTGAGACGCACGGGCACTATTGGAAGGGCAAGTACCATTTTGGCAACACGCCCTTCATCAACTGGCTTCCCCGCAAATTTCGTGACAAACTGGCTCCGCATGTAAATGTATATGCGCGCGATGATTTGACGAAATTATTCGCCGGTCTGCCGGTCAAATTTATCGTAAAAAGGACAATTTTTGGCGCATACGATAACATTATTGAGCGCCACCCACGCCTTGGCAAAGCCCTAAGAGACTTTTTACAGGCACTCGAGAAAACGCCTTTACAGCGTTTGGGACTCTCTCACTTTTGGGTCATCGAAAAAACAAATTGATATCCCTTTTTAAATAAGGGGATAATGGAATCTCCTTCGGTTTAATATTCAGAAATTCTGATTATATTAGATTATTTCAATAATTTTGCAAGCCCAATTTCGAAGAAAGTTTCACAATTATTATAGTCATTTAAGAGAATAGTTCCATTATAGAAAATACCGCCCACAGAAAAAACACAATCAAAGCATGCCCCATCTATGGTAAGATTAGGCGTTGTTTAAGCTTTGCATTTTGAGGTGAATGAATTTGGAAGATCTCTCTAAACCTGTTTACGACTCTGCGGAACATAAGAATTCGGCGATTTCTGAGTTGAAAGAACTCTTCAACTATCGCTATTTGCTCGGTCAATTGGTTCGTCGGGATGTTACCACGCGCTACAAACGCTCTGTCCTCGGTGTTGCTTGGACGATGCTCAATCCGCTTGGCACAATGTTGATTCTCACATTCGTGTTTTCGAATTTCTTCAGATCCGAAGTACAACATTTTCCGGTGTATATTTTGAGTGGCTTATTAGCCTGGAACTTTTTCACCCAGGCAACGAACGCTGCCATTAGCGGCTTGGTTTGGGGGGGGAGTCTGCTGAAACGGATTTACATCCCCAGCACAGTTTTTGGCGTTTCGGCGATTGGGACGGCTTTGGTTAATATGGTCATGTCGCTTGTCCCATTGGTTATTGTTATGCTAATCGATGGTGCAACTTTTCATCTCTCGATGCTCTTTTTACCGGTTTCAATCCTCTTGCTGACCGGTTTTACACTTGGCTTTGGCTTATTTATCTCTTCATTGGCGGTCTTTTTCCCTGATGTGGGTGAGATGTATCAAGTTTTATTAACCGGCTGGATGTACCTTACCCCTATTATTTATCCGGAAAGTCTGATCAGCGCTCAATTACTCCCCATCTACAAAATAAATCCGATGTATTGGATGGTCAAAATGTTCCGCTTGCCAATTTTTGATGGACGATTACCAACTCTTCCGGAAGTGCTCCCGGCGATTGCCTGGTCTCTGGGTATGTTGATTGTCGGCTGGCTATTTTTTACCTCAAGATCAGAGGAGTACGCTTACCGTGTCTGAACAAGAAATGAATAAGGAAGCAATCGTCCAGATTGAAAATGTTTCGGTGAGTTATCGTTTGCCGACTGAGCGTATCGGCAGCTTCAAAGAGTATGCAATCCGCAAACTTCAACGTCGAGTGAAAATTGAAGACTTCTGGGCTTTAGTTGACGTCAGTATGACGGTTAATAAAGGCGATGTTTTTGGTATTATCGGAAACAACGGCGCCGGAAAAAGCACCATTCTAAAAGTGATTTCAAGAGTCCTGAAGCCAAGCAAGGGGCGGGTTGTGGTTAGAGGAAGAATCGCTCCATTACTCGAACTTGGCGCTGGTTTCCACCCCGAGCTTTCCGGTCGGGAAAATGTTTTTTTGAACGGGGCTTTGTTGGGTTATAGCCGTGAGGACATGGAAAAAGTCTTTGATGAAATTGTCGCATTTTCGGAACTGGAGCAATTTATCAACTCTCCCATTCGAACCTATTCTTCGGGTATGTACGCCCGTTTGGGTTTTGCCGTGGCAACTGCTCATGTGCCGGATGTTTTGATACTGGACGAGATTCTGAGCGTTGGCGACGAGGCATTTCAAAAGAAGAGTCGCGAGCGCTTGCAAAGCTTTCAAGAGAAGGGCTCAACTGTTCTGATGGTTTCGCACGGGCTTGATTCTATGATTACTATGTGCAATCGGGTTGCCTGGCTGGATCAGGGAAAGTTGCGATTGCTTGGTGAACCGAGTGAAGTGGTTGCAGCTTATCGAGAGGATAATGCTTGATGGAATATATTAGAACTGCAATTCCCGATGTTATTTTGATAAAGCCTAAAGTTTTTGGGGACAAACGCGGCTTTTTTATGGAAACTTTCCGCCAAAATGAATTCGAAGAACTGGTTGGACCAACTAAATTTGTTCAGGATAATCACTCCGGTTCCGGTCAGGGCATTTTACGCGGTTTACACTATCAATTGAAAGCCACACAAGGTAAGCTGGTGCGCGTTATCGCTGGTGAGGTCTTTGATGTGGCTGTTGACATTCGCAAAGGCTCCCCGACTTTCGGAAAATGGGTTGGCGAAATCCTTTCTGCTGAAAACAAGCATCAACTCTGGGTCCCTGAAGGCTTTGCACATGGCTATTATGTAATTAGCGAATGGGCAGAATTTGTATATAAAACAACCGATTATTATTCCCCGGAATGGGAGCGCGGTTTACTCTGGAATGACCCGATTGTTGGGGTTGAATGGCCCCTTGTCAATGGAAATCCGCCAATGCTTTCAACGAAAGATGCGATTGCTCCGCTTTTGGCGGATGCAGAAATCTTCCCTGAAGGCTGGGTGAAATAAAAAGGAGTGCAAATGAAACAAGTTTTGGTTACTGGCGGAGCCGGATTCATCGGTTCCAATTTCATCCATTACCTGCTAAAGCAAGACAGCCAGGTCAAAATTGTCAACTTAGACGCTTTGACCTATGCCGGCAGCCTTGAAAACCTCAAGGATTTGCCCAACCCGGAACGTCATGTTTTTGTGGAAGGCAATATCACCGACAGAGCTTTGCTGGATAAGCTTTTTGAGGAACATAAATTTGACACGGTGGTCAATTTTGCGGCTGAATCTCACGTAGACCGCTCAATCCTCAATCCGGGTGTTTTTGTTGAAACCAACGTTGTCGGCACCTACACTTTGCTCGAGGCAGCCCGAAAAGCATGGTTGGCAGATAAGATTGTGCCTTTGGAAGAAGCTCGTTTTCATCACGTTTCGACTGATGAGGTTTTTGGCACATTGACAAAAGAAGAACCGCCTTTCGAAGAAAACACGCCCTATGCACCTCGCTCTCCTTATGCCGCGGCAAAAGCTTCCAGCGATCACTTTGTGCGTGCGTATAGCATTACATTCGGCTTACCGATTACGATTAGCAATTGCTCCAACAATTATGGTCCTCGTCAATTCCCTGAAAAACTAATCCCTCTGATGATTTTGAATGCTTTAAATGGCAAAGGTTTACCAATCTATGGCGACGGGATGCAAATTCGCGACTGGCTCTACGTTGACGACCATTGCGAAGCGATTTTGCGTATCATCAAAAATGGACGCATTGGCGAAACCTATTGCGTTGGCGGCGATAATCAGCCACCGAATATTGAAATTGTCAAGACGATCTGCCAGATTATGGATGAATTACAAGCCGATTCGCCCCATACTCCCCATGAAAAATTAATCACCTATGTTGCCGACCGACCCGGGCATGACCGGCGGTATGACATCAACATCGCTAAAATTGAGGCGGAACTCGGCTGGAAACCCAGTCACGACTTACGGCAGGGTTTGGTTGATACGGTAAAATGGTATTTGTCAAACCCTGAATGGATTGAGGCAATCACCAAACAATCAGATTACAACACTTGGTTGAGCAAAAACTACGGAGAACGAAAGGCTTAAGTATGAAGGGAATCATTTTAGCAGGTGGTAAAGGCACTCGTCTCTACCCATTGACGTTGACAACCAGTAAACAACTCTTGCCGGTTTATGACAAACCAATGATCTACTATCCCCTTTCGATGTTGATGTTGGCAGGCATTCGGGACGTTTTGATAATCACTACCCCTGAAGACAACGACCAATATCAGCGTTTGCTTGGTAGTGGCAATGGGCTTGGGATGCACTTTGAATATGCCACACAGGATTCTCCGCGTGGTTTGGCAGATGCTTTTATTATTGGCAAGAATTTTATCGGCGATGATAAGGCGTGCTTGATCTTGGGAGATAATATCTTTTTTGGTCAGGGTATGCCCGCAACCTTACGAAGTGCCGCACAACAGCATGACGGAGCGGTGGTTTTTGCTTATCCGGTTCGTGATCCCGAACGCTATGGTGTGGTTGAATTTGACGAAGGTGGTAAGGCAATTAGTTTAGAAGAAAAGCCCGAACATCCCCGCTCGAATTATGCCGTGCCGGGGGTCTATTTCTATGACAATCGTGTGGTTCGGTATGCTGAAGAGTTAGAACCTTCCCCAAGAGGTGAGATTGAGATTACCGATATCAACAAACGCTATTTGGAAGACGGCGAGTTGATGGTTAAGGTTTTGGGACGTGGAGTAGCTTGGTTGGATGCCGGCACGCATGAATCGTTATTGCAAGCCTCGATGTTTGTTCAGGCGGTTGAAGAACGCCAGGGAATGCAGATTTCCTGCATTGAAGAAATTGCCTGGCGGATGGGTTATATTGATGATGACGGTTTGCGAAAATGCGCTGAACCGTTGAAAAGCAACGAATATGGTCAATATTTGTTGAGATTGCTTAGTTAGAAGTAAAAATGAAAACGATTTTACAAATTGGTACAAAAGGACAGGTTGGTTGGGAACTTTTGCGCACCTGCGTCCCCCTGGGCAATCTTGTTGCGCTTGATTATCCTGACGTTGACCTTTCGGATAGCGATGGCTTGCGCAAACTGGTGAATGAGGTAAAACCTCAAATCATTATTAATGCGGCCGCTTATACCAATGTTGACAAAGCTGAAAGTGAAATAGCGCTTGCCCGGGCAATAAATGCTACCGGTCCGGCTGTTTTGGCAGAGGAAGCAAAGAAATTGAAGGCTGTACTGCTGCATTATTCCACCGATTATGTCTTCGATGGAAGCAAGGGCAGCCCCTATCTTGAGAGCGACCCAACCAAGCCTATAAATGTTTATGGACAGACGAAATTGGAAGGCGAGCAAGCGATTGAGGCTTCCGGTTGTGTCAACCTCGTTTTGCGCACAAGCTGGGTCTATTCGGTGAGACAGGGCGGTTTTGTTACCAAAGTTTTGCAATGGGCGCGCCAGCAAGAAGTAATGCGCGTTGTTGATGACCAAATCAGCAGCCCGACTTCGGCGCGAATGCTGGCGGAGTTAAGCGCTTTGATTTTGGTACAAGGTAGGGAAGACGTTTACGGATATCTGCAAGAAAAAGGCGGCTTGTTCCACTGCGCCGGTGGAGGGTCTTGCAGTCGCTATGAATGGGCGAAAGCGATTTTGGAACTTGACCCAAAGAAAGAAGAGCAAATCGCCCAGCGTCTCGAACCCGCCAAAAGCAGCGATTTCCCAGTCCCCGCAACCCGACCGATGGTCTCAGTTTTGAACTGTGATAAATTGACGGAGAACTTCGGCATAAAGCAACCCGATTGGAAAAAGAGCTTGCAATTAGTGATGGACGCTGAGTTTTAGTTTGGGAGCTTTAGATTAATAAATCGAAATCAAAGGACTGTGTTTGACATTTCATGAACCAGAAAAATAAAAGTATAAACCAAGAAAATGGTGTTTGGAAAAAAACAAGAGACACAGCAGCGATAATCCACATTTTTTTTGCTGATTTGTTGCCTGAGATTGTTGATTTAGTAAGAAATCTTAGCGATTCCTGTGATTATTTTTTAACCGTCCCTTCTGATCAACCGGAATTGATCAAAAATGTAATTGATCAATTCCCGAATGCATACATACTTCCTGTTGAAAACCGGGGAAGGGATATTTTGCCTTTTCTTGATGTTTTGAGTGAGATTATCCCACTTGGTTACAAGTATCTGCTTAAGCTACATACGAAGAAAACCCTTCACCGAGATGATGGGGCAGCCTGGCGCAAAGATGTCTTTGCTAAGCTTGCGGGTTCACCTGTAACTGTTGCTGCTGCAAGGAAAGCTTTTGAACTTGATCCTAAACTTGGTATCCTTGGTCCCAAGGAGCATGTACTTGACTCACGTTTCTATATTGGTGGGAACAAGAAACTAATTGAAGAATTGAATAGAAGATTAGAGTTTGAGAACTATAGTGCACTCCCTTTTCCATTTGTAGCCTCTACAATGTTTTGGGCGCGTGTAGATATTTTTAAACCGTTAATCGATGCCAAAATTATGCCTGAAGAGTTCCCTGAAGAACCATTACCTCCGGATGGAACTCTTGCGCATGCGCTCGAGCGATTTTTTGGTTTGTTAGCAATAGAGCAAGGGTATTCAGTTAGAGTTATTAATTCTGACGGGACTATTTTAGATGCAAACCCGAACGCAATTTATCAGTTTGCTCCTGTTCCAAAAGCTCTTGCTTTTAGGGAAGTGAAATCAATTGTATATTACCCTGCTTATAAAGAAGCTTATGCGGTGGAATATTTGCGGATCAACGCTCCATATAAGGCTGCAGGTATTGAGTTAATCCCAGGAAAAATAAACGGGATAAACGACCCGGAAAGAGTTTTGCTTGGTGATGCTGTAATATTTCAACGAGAATTTTCTCGCAATCATCAGGAATATGAAGAAATAGTTCGGATTGCAAGACAAAACAACAAATTAATAATATATGAAATTGATGATTTTCTGTTTGAATTACCCGAAGAGCATCCTGAACGAGAGAAAAACAGTTATGTTGATGCCTTGATGCCTATGCTCTCAGCAATTATTGAGGCGGACGTGGTTATCGTGCCAACCAAAACCTTAGGAGATATGTTGGTTGGGTTTAATCCGAATATCATTCTTCTTCCAAACTATCTCGATACTACACTTTGGGATATTAAACCCCCTCAGGTTTCAGAGCTATACCCGATTACGATAGGCTATATGGGGAGCTATTCACATACACCAGACCTGGAAATATTAGCCCCTGTTATAAAACAATTGCTTGAAGAGTTCAAGGATAAGCTGCAATTTAAGATTATAGGTACTCCCTTGCCTGAATCGCTAACTGGCATTCAAAACATTGAATATCAGGATTCCCCCAGCGATGAGTATAAAAAATTTATACCATTTTTTCAGGAAATGGACTTTGATATTTTCATCGCTCCTCTTGCTGAGAATAATTTCAATAAATGCAAAAGTCCTTTGAAATTTTTAGAGTACAGCGCTATGGGTGTTCCGGGTGTATACTCAGCAATTGATCCTTACAACGGAATGATTACGGATGGTATAGACGGTTTTTTGGCTTCCGGCGAAGACGAGTGGAAGGAAAAAATAACCATACTCATTCAAAATGCTGAGTTGCGCCTTCAAATGGCTATTGCAGCCCAAAATACCGTTAAAGAAAAGTGGTTGTTGTCAAGAAATATTAATTCTTGGAAAGATATTTACAGTAAACTAAATCGTGAATACTTGGTAAGCGAACCAACGAAGCAATTAACTTCTCATTTAGCACAAACGATTAATCAACAACTTTACTATGAGAGGATTAATAAGCCTGATGAGTTCCGCCTAATGCAAGCAAAAGATAGGATAGGTGCATTGGATCGGGAGATTTTGGAGTATCAGAAAGTTGTCGAAGGCTTACAAGGTGAAGTGCGAGAAGGTTGGGATAAGATTGCCGAGAGAGATGATCATATTGAAGGCTTACAAGGTGAAGTTGCTGAATTAAGGCATGAAACTGGGCAATCTCGACAGCAGTTTGAGGTACTCGAGCAAGAAAAACTGGTTCTTGAACAAAACTTTCAAAATCAAGAAAAACAATTACATGAGATTTATAACAGTAGGGCGTGGAAAGTTCTTACGTTTTATCGTAATCAAAGAGCAAATATCTCTCAAGTTGGTCGTGGACCAAAATCTGAGTGGAGCCGTTTTAGCAGGTTGTTGCCTTGGCAAATCAAACAATCAAAAGAGTTATTATCAAATTCAGGGCTGTTTGATGCTGAGTATTATTTACAACATAATCCTGATGTTCGGAACGTCGGTGTGGATCCTATAGAGCACTATCTAAAATTTGGTGGATTTGAAGGACGTAATCCCTCTGCAGATTTCGATAGCAAGTGGTATCTTGACCATAACCCCGATGTATCTTCAGCAGAAATAAATCCCTTCTTACATTATTTAAAGTTTGGTAAGGAAGAAGGCCGTGCAATCAAACCAGCGGGATATTCAGAACCCATAGAGATTACAAAGGAAGGGGTGCCGATTGGCAGCCCCACATATATCGCGAAGAATATACCCGATGAAATATTGTTTTGTGACGATTTAGTAGAAATCTTTAATAAAAAAATCGACACAGGTTTTGAAATTGCGCTGAGTCATGATAATTATCTGTCTGTTACTGGCGGGGTTCAGGTAACAGTTGCTGATGAACAGCGGAAAGTAAATAGAGAAAGTTTAGGATATTTGCATGTTTATCCTTTCAAAGCTATTAAAATACTTGCAGAAGAGATTTCTCCACTTTATCTTTCTTTAAATTTAGACGGCCAACCTATAGGCGAAACTGAGAGCGGAGAATTAATAATGGCTTTAAATTTGCTTAAAGATAAGAAGCTCAAGAAGGTTTCGATTCATCATAGCATGGGCTTTAATTTAATAACTATGCAAGGTTTGTTGAATTGTGCAGGTAAAAAAGGTGTGTTTTGGATTCATGACTATTTTTCCATTTGCCCTTCATATAATTTGAAGCGTAATGATAAATCCTATTGTGGAGCCCCTGATATCAACAGTAATGCGTGCCAATTATGTAAATATGTTGAACAGAGAGCTTTGCAAACACCTCGTTTTAAAAAACTGTTTGAGGATAATCAGCTTGAGGTTATATCCCCATCGCAATTTACATATGAATTGTGGCAATCAAGTTTCCCCGTGAAGACGACAGGAAAAGTATTGCCTCCGGCAAGATTGAAATGGAGGGAGCCATCATATTATCGCAATCAATCCGGGCTTCTTCGAATTGGATTTTTGGGTTACCCACTTGATTACAAGGGTTGGAAAGCCTGGATGAAATTGGTGGAGCAAACAACGGTTTTGAATTGTTATCGATATTACCATTTCTCTACACAGGCTGGTGAGCCTGGTAATTACAAGAGAATTGAAGTACAAGTAACTCAAGAAAATCGTATGGCAATGGTTGAAAGTTTGCAATGGAATAAGATAGATGTGGTGGTGCTGTGGTCGAATGTGGCAGAGACTTTTTCATTTACTCTGCATGAAGCTCTTGCTGCCGGGTGTTATATTCTAACAAACCCTAAAAGCGGAAACATTCAAGACTATATAAAGCGACATCCGGAACGAGGCATGGTTTTAGAGGATGACGATGCTTTAATTGAACTGTTTGAAAGTAAAAAAATTGTGAGATTAGTAGAAAATTATCAAAAGAGCGGTAAGCCACGGGCAGATTTGACTTTTGGTGGTTTTGTGGAGAGTGAAGAATGATAGTCTATACAAGCATTACCCTGAACTACTTACCCAAAGCCAAAATATTGGCTAAAACAGTTAAACAGTTTCATCCTGATTGGGAGTTTCACCTCTTAATCACGGATAAGGTTCCTCCTGAGAAATCGGAGATTTACAAAGCCGAATTTGCCCAAACTTATTTTGATAAAATTGTTTGGGGCGAGGATTTGCCTATTGAGAATATCAAAGGGTGGATTTTTAAGCATACCGTCGTTGAGATTTGCACCGCAGTTAAAGGACCCTATTTACAATATTTAGCAAATCAAGGGCATGAAAAAATCATGTATATTGACCCTGACATTGCTATATTTAATCCTCTGACACCTCTCGATGAATGGTTAGATGAGTATGGGATTCTTTTAGCCCCACATTTACTGGATTATACAAACAACCCACAGTCAATACAAGATAACGAAATTTTAGGGACAATGCGTCATGGAACGTTTAACCTTGGTTTTTTGGCGGTGAACAATGCTAAAAAGGATGGAAGACGTTTTACTGATTGGTGGGCTGCCCGTCTTACAGATTATTGTTATGCAGATTACGATCGTGGCCTCTTCACCGATCAAAAATGGGTTGATTTAGCCCCGTCATTTTTTGAAAATTTAATGATTATTCGCGATCCTGGCTATGACGTCGCTTCATGGAATCTTGATTGTCGTAAATTAAGCTTCAATGAGGAGGGCGTATTAATGGTTAATAGCGAATGCCCTCTTCGTTTCTATCACTTTACCGGTTATGACTCTGGTGCTGGCGCAAATGTGATTTCATCATTAACTTCTGGAGGAGAAAACCAAGAGGCGGTAGAGCTTTGGGATTGGTATATTCGGCAACTAGAACTAAATAGTCATACAACCTTGGGTAAAGTTGTGAGCTACTATGACACTTTTGATAATGGCATAAAGATTGAGAAGGAAATGCGATTGATATATCGTGACAACCCTGAATTGCAACGAATTTTTACAGATCCCTTCAATACGGACGGGGGTCGTGGCGGATACCTTGCGTGGTGGAAAAAGGATCATCCGAAAACAAACAATAGAACAGAAGCTGTGTCTGTGCCTCCTGCTCCCCAACCGATTATTGAGTCCGTTAACCCGACAGAAAAATTGCAAGCAAAAGTTTATCAAGAGCTACTTCAAAGCGAAAGAAATGAGCGCGATGAAGAATTTGTCCCTGAACTAAGCCAATCTTTCAATGCAGCTGACGCACTGATCAAACTCATTGCTTTTTACCTGCCCCAATACCATCCATTTCCAGAGAATGAAGAATGGTGGGGAAAAGGCTTTACTGAATGGACAAATGTAAGTCGGGCAGTTCCTCAATTTCCAGGACATTACCAACCTCATCTGCCGGGGGAATTAGGCTTTTATGATCTGCGAGTTGAAGATGTTCATTACAGACAGATTGAATTAGCAAAACAATATGGTTTATTTGGCTTTGCATACTACCATTATTGGTTCAACGGTAAGCGTTTAATGGAAATGCCAGTAAATCGTTTCTTGTCAAACAAGAATATGGATTTCCCCTTTTTGTTGGTTTGGGCAAATGAAAACTGGACCAGACGTTGGGATGGACTTGAGAATGATGTCTTGATTGCTCAAAACCATTCACCTGAATCAGATTATGCCTTTATAAAAGATTTGGAACCTTACCTTCGAGACGATCGCTACATTCGCATCGGAGGGCGTCCGATTGTGATTGTTTATCGCGCTGACATTCTTCCAGAGCCGATTGCAACAACGGAACGCTGGCGAGAATATTGCCTTAAGAATAAATTGGGAGAACCATATTTAATTGCAGCTCAAACCTTTGGGCTTTCAGATCCTCGCACTGTAGGTTTTGATGCGGCAGTACAATTTCCCCCTCATAATGAATGGCATTCAAATGATCTTATGATTCAAAAATCAACAGCGATGGCAAATCCAGAGTTTTCGTCTTATATTTTTAGTTACCCCAAGATGGTCAACCACCAGGTTATGCAGAATGAAAAATTGACATACCCTTTATTCAAAACGGTGTTCCCGAGTTGGGATAGTGAACCCAGAAAACCAGGACGTGGAACAATTTATGCAGATTCAAGACCAAGTTTATACAGAAGATGGTTACAGGCTGCTTGTAATTGGACGCTAAAGAATCATCAGGACGGAGAACGATTCGTATTTGTAAATGCTTGGAATGAATGGGCTGAAGGAACACATTTAGAACCGGATCGTCGCTTCGGTTATGCAAATTTGCATACGACCATGGATGTGCTTAGGAACTTAAAAGGATAAGTATGTGCTCAAATCGTGTATCACTCTTTATTCGACGGTTAAAAAAGGCAATCGGTGTATTGCGGGAAAAAGGACTCTCGGAATTGGTGACACGAGTTAAAGGTTTTGTGCGACGACGAGGACAAATTGAAATTAAAACCCGACATGTTGTTCCCTTGGAATATGATACGAGTCCTGTTCGTTTTAACGGTAAGAAACTTGAAAAAGAAAAACTTGCATTAGTTCTGAGCCTTCTTAGGGAGAAGAGGTTTTCCCTGGCTATTTCTCAGGATGATTATTTAAATATAGTTGGAGGCGTGCAACTAAAGCTGCTCAATCAACAGCGTCAGATGAATAACGAAGGCTTGGCTTTCCTTCATCTTTCACCATATTCCCCAAGGACAAGCTTGGATTTTAGCCAACAAGAAGGAATTGTAAGAATAAATTTAGATGGTGAGTTTCTTGGTTTTGCAGGTGAAAGAACGCTAATTATGGTGTTAGAGGATATTTTACCGTCTGAAAACTTTAATGAAATCCATATTCACCATTTGATGGGCTGGAAAACAGAAACAATAGAAAAGATATTAAAGATTGTAGCCGGAAAACCAATATATTACTGGATTCATGACTTCTTTTCAATTTGTCCAAACTATTCCTTGCTAAGGAATGGTATTGAGTATTGCCATGCACCAAGTCCTGATACAAACGCTTGTCAAATTTGCGTTTATGGGGCAATTCGACCCCGTCATTTTCAAGCTTTTAAGAAGTTATTTCAGGAATATCCTATTGAAGTTATCGCGCCATCAGACTTCGCCTTGAAGTTTTGGCGCGAAAAATTTTTAGATTTCAATGGCCCGTCAAGAGTTGAACCACACGCCGATATCAAATGGACGCAACGCTTTCAAAATAATGAGCAACCTCTAAAAGTTGCTTTTGTCGGATATCCGGTTATGCATAAAGGATGGCAGACATGGTTAAAATTGACAAAAATTTTTGGAAAGGATCCTCGTTACCGATTCTTTCATTTTTCAACAAATTGGCAGCGGTCACCTAATTTTGACAAAGTTGCCGTGTCTGTCAATCAGCAAAACTGGAGCGCGATGACAGATGCTTTGAGAGAAAACAATATAGATATAGCTTTCTTATGGTCTGTTTGCCCAGAGACATTTTCTTTTACGCTTTATGAGTCGCTGTCTGCGGGATGTTTCATTATCACTAACCCTTATAGTGGCAATATTCAGGATTATATTTCAAAAAACCCGAAATTAGGTCGAGTTTATTCTGATGATGAAGAGCTAATTCAAGCTTTTGAAACTGGAGATGTAATCACCAATTTTCTTGAATTTAATTCAAATGTCCGACAGCTTGGCACTTTAATTTTAAATCCAATTGACAAAAACACTAAACGTACTTTAGATAAAAAGTTCAAATAATTCAATGATTCGAAAAATGTTGAATTTCGATGTTAATGGCATGTATTGTTAGAATTCCGATTGCACTTCTACGTTTTCAAAATTTTACATTTGTAAAACCTTTTGGGAAGGTATCAATGATTCTGATAATTACTGATTTTGGAAAAATCGCCGGAGTTTCCCATTTTAGCAACCTGAAGCAAGTCTATCCAAAGACGGAAAGAGCTCTGGATCTGCGTGAAATTCACCCCCAATTATCATCTTGCTCTGACTTCATTCATAAGAAGGCAAGCTTAAATGGTTTCCTGGTGTATAATTCACGGCCAGGTAATCGAATGATTTGTTTCTAATATTTTGAGGTCTTGTTAAATGAAAAATAAAATAACAACAAACTATTTATTTAAAAGCATATTTATACCATTATTATTGCTTACTTTATATTTTGGTATTTACAAATTGTGTGCTTCTATAATCAATATTGAAGGTGTAAACACTGTATTTACAAGTAGAACACTTAATTATCTTTTAGCATTAACCTTAGTGGTCTTGGTCACTCTGATTTTTGTTAGAATTAAGTCAAAAGAGAAAATTTTACTCGGACATGAAAAGTTGGTTTTTAATCCACGAACAATTTTGTTGATTCTTTTACCTCTGACTCCTGTTGTTCAATATATCGTTACTAATTTTGGAATTCTTTCCTCAACAGATGTGATATTGATTCTCTTATTTTTCGTTTTGTTTTCATTGTTTTTTATCATTCTTATACCGATAGCCATTAGTTCTCTCAGTTCATTTAATACCTTAGCAGCAATTGGAATTGCTTTTGCTACCACAATCACAAGCATGGCAATGTTGAGCAAACAGTTTTACTGGTACTTTGGTGGAAGTCTAAAAATTCAACTCCTATATTTGTTTGTGCTTTATGCCTTGGCGTGGTTATTTTTACATCTCAAAGACCAAAAAGTAGTTTACTTTATTGTTCTATTCTTTTTCATTGCGAACACTTCTTTCCAGCTAATAAATAAGGTTCAACCAGACAGAGGGAACACACAATCAGAAATTGACCAAAAAATGAATATGCTTGTTTCAAAACATACGCTTGTGAGAAATCCAAATGTATACTTATTAATTTTTGATTCTTATGTCGGAAGTGAAACCCTTCTGTCCTATGGTATCGATAACAGTGCACAGGAAAACTTTTTATCAGAGAACGGCTTCAAAATCTATCCAAAAACCTATTCTACTGGTGCAGCATCATTAGAAACCATGCGAGCTGTATATCAGCTTTCCCCAGATTATTTCGGCGAGTCACGGAGCGGAGTATCTGGCGATGGAATTGTGCAAAAGACATTTAGTGATAATGGCTACAAAACAGTCGGTATTTTTGAAGGCGACTATTTTTTTAAAGGTGCATTCCCTAGCTACGATGAAACTTTCCCTAGCTACGATGAAACTATCCCTAAATACGTCAATACTCAATTTAAATATGTTATCACTGCTATTCTAATTGGTGAATTTCGATTTGATCTGGAATTTACAAAACAGACGCATCAGGATTTTGTAAATTTAAAAGAAACTTTCTTCAAGAATGCAAGCGATGAAAAGCTTTTTGTTTACGCCCACTCGGGACTTCCAAACCACAGTCAAAATTCTGGGGCCTGTCTTGCAAACGAAACAGAATTGTATGAAGAGCGAATTATGCGAGCTAACGAGGAGATGACAAAAGACGTTGAAACGCTGCTTAAAGCAGACCCCGAGGCAATCATCATCATCGCTGGAGATCATGGCCCTTATTTAACAAAAAATTGTTATTACACTGGAAGTCACTACAGTACCGATGAGATAGACCGCCTGGATTTACAAGATAGGTTTGGAGCTTTTTTGGCAATAAGGTGGCCTGACAACGGATATACCGACTTTGACCAAATTACTGTTATCCAAGACCTATTCCCTGTTGTTTTCTCATATCTGTTTGACTCAAATGACTTTATGGATTTGAGAGTTGCTCCTATTTCAGATTCCCCTTCTTCCGCAAGCGGTGCTTATATCGATAATGGAATAATCCAAGGCGGCGTGAATGACCAGGAGCCATTATTCTTATCTGAATAGTAATTCCGACTGAGGGTTAAATTCTGTCCAAGGCAAGATAGAAATGTCCTATTCGACTGCTAACGTTGATAATATTGGCTGCTATTGCCTGGGTTGATTGTTTTTCCAACACCCGCTCAATTTCACTCTTTCGGGCTGGTTCTTTACTGTTCATTACTATCGTCCATGTCATAGCTCCTAATGATAATTAGGACATTTCTATTTTGCTACTTTAGGGCATTATCATGTTGCTCTGACACAACTGAATTCAAACTTTACAGAATATTATGTATTAAGTTATAATTAACTTTGAAGGTAATCTGGCCTTATGGTCATTCTCAGAAAGGGACGTCATGAAGAATCAAAAGATTGTATCCATTTTTTTAATCCTTGCTGTATTGTTAAATGTTTTTGCTTCAAGCGCACTAACGTTAAATGTGAATGCTCAGGCTATTGATCAAGAGCAACATAGTGAGGAAGTGCCTTTTAAGGTTTTAGCTCGCGAAGGAGTTGAGACCATTGGGAATTCCCAGGTTGATGGAAATTTGGGGATTGTGGAAGAAGGAGTCGAACTTGTCGGATTGTGGGATATTTCAGGTGAAATTATTCATGGTCCTGACAGTCAGGCGAATTCTGCGTTAATCAATGCTTACACGAGATTTGAGGACTTGTCTTCGAAAGAGTGCGACACAACTGTGTCTGAGGATTCGCTTTCAGCGAACACTTATTTGTTATCTCCCGGACTAACTTGTTTTGAAGAAAATGTACCTTTACCTCAAATATTCCGACTTGTTTCTGGAGAAATTCTTGAGCCAGAATACACTATTTACATTGCCGGTGATGCTGAGTTCCAGGAACGCAGTGAAATATTGTTGGAATATCCAGAGCAAGCAGAACAGATTACCTGGATTATTGAAGGTAATCTCAATACAGGATCCGCTTCTCAGCTTGTCGGGGACTATATTAGTAAACATGATATTCATTTGGGAGAGTCATCACTTGTCTATGGCAATTTGATCTCGCTTGAAGGTGTGATTTTTGCTAATGAAAATATCATTAGTAGCTACCCTGTGAATGAACCAAGCCCCGAACCAGAAATGCCGCCAGTCGAAGAGCCAGTGATTGATCCAAGCCCTGAACCGGAACCGCCGGTCGAAGAGCCTGTAATTGATCCAAGCCCTGAACCGGAATTGCCGGTCGATGAGCCTGTGATTGATCCAAGCCCTGAACCGGAAGTGCCGGTCGATGAGCCTGTGATTGATCCAAGCCCTGAACCAGAACTGCCGGAAAGCCCGGAACCAACACCTGAGGATATTCCTGATGAAGATGACCCGGAACTCGTCGTACCGTTGCTTACCTCTTCAGATGCTGAGATAGTTGAAGGCGAATATATTGTTGTATACAAACCAGAATTCAGTGCTGCTGCTGATGTAAAAGAAATTCAAATCAGTTTAAGTAGCCTGGGTCTGGAAATAATGGATGTCTATCAGAATGTTTTGAATGGATATTCAATCAAATTAAGCGACGAAGCGTTGAAGGAATTACGTAAAAATCCTAAAATTGATTACATCGCTCCAAACACTATTTTCTCGATAACCCAAGAAGATGCCGAATTACCTGAAGAAAATACTATTTTAGCTACGCAAACTAATCCAACCTGGGGTTTAGATCGAATAGATCAACGGGATCTTCCATTAAACGGTAGCTATATATATGACAACACTGGATCTGGTGTTCATGTTTATGTCTTAGACACCGGAATTCGTGCAACCCATTCTGAATTTACAGGAAGAATGGGAAATGGCTTTACTGCAATCAATGATGGATGGGGAAGTGGAGACTGCCAGGGACACGGAACACATGTTGCAGGCACAATAGGAGGAACCACTTACGGTGTCGCAAAAGGAGTAACCTTACATCCTGTCAGGGTATTGGCTTGTGATGGTAGAGGATCGGAAGCCCAAATCGTTGCTGGAATGGATTGGGTCGCAGTAAATAGAATTAAACCCGCAGTAGTGAACATGAGTTTAGGCGGAGGCGGTTCACAACCTGCATTTGAAGCAGCAGTTAACAGACTTATTGATCAGGGAATTAGTGTTGTCGTCGCGGCAGGAAATGATAACGCTAACGCTTGTAATTACACACCTGCAAAAGTACCGAGGGCTATTACTGTTGGTGGGACCGAGTCAAATGACAGCAGAAGGTCTACTTCTAATTATGGTACATGTTTGGATATTTTTGCTCCAGGTGCAAATATTCTTTCAGCTTCACACTCTAGTAATACTGGAACGGCGACTATGAGTGGAACATCTATGGCATCCCCTCATGTTGCCGGGGTAGTCGCGCTTCATCTCAGTACTAATCACTCATTGACTCCTGCCCAGCTTGCGAATATCATCGTTACTACCTCAACCCCTGGAAAAGTAACCAGCCCTGGAACAGGTTCACCGAACCGCCTGCTTTATTCACGGTTGAGTAGTGGTCCCAGACCCATCACACCAACAGGGATTATCTATCAAAAGAACCCAACATTTACGTGGACAAAAGTTGCAACAGCGACAAGCTATAGCATTCAGGTATGGACAAATGGGAGTCAGGTTCTTAACAAGATTGTCTATCCAAGCGCTTGCGGATCCACCACATGTTCAGCCGTAGCTGGTCCCTTACCATATATCACCCATTATACATGGCGTGTTAGTGCATATTCAGGTGGTGGGGTGAATGGAGCGGGGAAATGGCTTTCACGAGATTAGCGGGAGTGCCAACTTTAGTTGCTCCTTCCGGGGTTGTGTCGATACCAAACCCGCAGTTTCAGTGGAAACCCATTCCGGGCACGAGTAATTACAATATTGAACTTTATAGAAATAACAGTTTGTACACAAGTATGACTTTGGCTAGTACGTCATGTTCAGCTTCGATATGCCAGGTTCGTCTTTCCAACAATTTGCCTAGCGGAACTTATTCCTGGAGAGTGAGGTCGTATATTGATGGTGCATGGGAAAGTTTTAGTTCATACATGAACTTTTCCAAGGTTGGAGCAGCGCCCGTAGCAATAGCTCCAGTTGGAATAATCTATTTAAAAAATCCAACATTTACGTGGTCGAAAGTTGCAGGGGCGACAAGCTATAGCATTCAGGTGTGGACAAATGGAAGTCAGGTTCTAAACAAAATTGTTTACCCAAGTGCTTGTGGAACCTCCACATGTTCAGCCGTAGTCGGTCCCTTACCTTATATAACTCATTATACGTGGCGTGTAGCTGCATATACAAGTGGTTGGGGTGGATGGAGTGAGTCTAAAGCTTTTACAAGACTTGCCCCTGTTCCAACCTTGGTGGCACCTAACGGTCTGATTACAGTGGCAAACCCACAGTTTCAATGGAAACCCATTCCGGGAGCAACTCATTACAATATTGAACTGTATCGGGGCGGATTCTTGTATGCCCATTTGACAATAGCAAGTAACGCTTGTAGTAGTACGATATGCCAGGTGAGATTGACCAACAACTTGCCTACCGGAAGTTATTTTTGGCGCGTGAAAACCTTAACAGAAGGGAACTGGAACGCCTTTAGTTCCTATATGTATTTTACTAAAGCAGCAATCGCAGGGTTCAACAACGGTGGTTTTGAAAGTGGTTCCTCTTCTTGGACCCAGTCTTCTGCGAAGGGCTGGGCTCTGATCGTTAACAACCCATCACAAGCACATGCTGGCTCCTGGTCTGCATGGTTGGGTGGGGATACCTATGAAACAGCTGTACTTAGCCAAACGATCAACATCGCCAGCAACTCGCCTTATCTTCATTTTTGGATGGTGTCAGCATCTCAAGATATTTGTGGGTACGATTATTTTAGTGTCCGGGTTAATGGCCAGATCGTTTATTCCATGAATTTATGTGAATCCACAAACACCAACGGTTGGGTTAAAAAGGTGATTAATTTATCTGGGTATGCTGGTTTAAACAAGAATGTACAGTTCTATGTCACTACAGATGGAAGCTTAAATAGTAATGTTTTTCTCGATGATATCTCTATGTCAGGATATGCTACCCAATCTATGCCACAGAATATGCCGATAGAAGAATTCTCTGAGATTCCGTTAATGCTGAAAAGTCAGAATAAGTAGCTTCATGTTTAGGGGGCTGGCTTAAAAACAACTGCACCTCAAAAGTTGGACAATAAATCCAACCGAGGAGGTGCAGTTTTTTATGACAAAGTCCTTAATCAAGATTTTGGTATGGACATTCCATCTGTAGAAAGGAAGCGTTCGACGCCGTAATGTCGCTGTGATACTATTGAGAATCATGAATATTCTATATTACTGTTGCAATTGGAGAACAACCTATAAATGAACTTCATTAATACAATCTTAGGTACACCATTGGGCTATATTCTTTTTGCCTGTTACAACCTCGTACAAAACTATGGGCTGGCAATTTTGTTATTTGCCGTGATCGTAAAGGTAATATTTTTTCCTCTCAGTGTAGCTGCTCAAAAAAATTCTATTCGCTTGCTGAAACTTCAACCTGCATTGGATGAGATTAAACTTCGTTATGCTGGTGAGAAGGATATCATTAACGAAGAACAATATAATCTCTTCAAAAAGGAAAAATACAGTCCCTTAACAGGTAGTATTCCGATGCTGGTCCAATTGGTGCTTATCATAGGTGTACTTCAGGTAATGTATAATCCTCTTCAGCATATTTTGCGACTTGATAAGGATGTGATTTCTACACTCTCGAACACAACTCAGCAAATTGTCGGCCCCACTACAGGACCTGGTGAACAATTACGTATTATTGATTTGGTTCATCAACCAGAATACATTGGCAGGTTTGAAGAAGCACTGTCGGACTATCCTGACAAAACTGAAGTTATAAATAAAATTCAAAAAGTTGATCTCAATTTTTTGGGTTTGAACCTTGGTGAGATACCATCTTTTTCTGAACCCTCAACACTTCTATTAATTCCTGTTTTGGCTGGTTTGAGCAGTTTGTTGCTTTCGATTGTCCAAAATGCCCTCAGTCCCGGTACGAAATATCAATCGGCTGTTAGCAAATGGGGTATGACAGCCTTTCTTGTTGCTTTTTCTATTTATTTCACCTTGGTTGCACCTTCAGGAGTCGGCATCTATTGGATTGCCAGTAATTTGCTTGGAATTGTTGTCGCCTTTATCTTAAATGCTCTGTATAATCCAGAAAAATTGGCATCAGTTGCTGCTCCTCCAGCAAAAGTTAAACTCACAAGAGAGGAAAGGGAAAAGAAAAAAGAGCATCAAGCTGAACTTTCTATTCGTGAACGCAAAGATGGGAAACTTTTTGAAGAGGCAAAAAAGGAACTGGTCTTTTACTCTGTAAGCAGCGGACAATACAAGTACTTTGAGACAGTTATTGACTACATCCTCAGCCATTCAGATATAAAAATTCACTATTTGACGAATGATGAAAATGATAAAATTTTCAGCAAAGCTAATGAACAGCTGATTCCATATTATGTCGGACCAGAGAAAATCATTTCAACAATGTTGAAACTGGAAGCAGATATGGTCGTGATGACTGTTCCTGACTTGCAAAAGTATCACATTAAGAAATCGATTGTTAGCCCTGACATCGAATATGTTTACATGTTTCATGCAATTAGCAGTTATCACCTCACGCTGCGTGAAGGGGCACTGGATGCTTTTGACACCATTTTTTGTGTTGGTCCATTCAACGCCGAAGAAACACGGCGAATTGAAGAGCTTGAGGGGATTCCCAGACGTCGTTTAGTGAAAGTTGGTTCAAGTCACTTGGACACATTGATGCTTTCCCTGGAGAACTTGCCGGAACGCGAGGATAAAACCCCACAGATTCTTATTGCTCCTTCCTGGCAGATTGATAATCTGATGGATTTATGCCTTGATGAAGTAGTTGAACCACTCCTCGGAAAGGGGTATAAGGTTGTGTTGCGGCCGCATCCGGAATACATCAAGCGTTTTCCACAACGAATGGAGACGATTAAAAAACGTTATAGCGATCGAGGAAAAGACGGTTTTGTTTTTGATCTTGATTTTTTAAATAGTGAGAATATTTATCAGTCAGATGTTCTAATTACTGATTGGTCAACGATTGCTTTTGAATTTTCGTTTTGTACTAAGAACCCTTGTGTCTTTGTCAACACGCCGATTAAGGTCATGAATCCTAATTATAAGAAGTTGGATATTGAGATTGTTGATATAGCGTTGCGTGATATGGTCGGTAGAAGTCTAAATGTTAGCGAATTAGATAGCATTTATGATACTGTGGAAGATATGTTAGTTAACAAAGATTTCTATCGCAGTTCAATTGAGGAAGCTAAGCAAAAATACATATACCATCCTGGACGAAGTGGTGAAGCCGGTGGCAAATATATAATTCAGCGTTTACGAGGCAGTTCGGAATAAGGTCTATTGAATTATTCGATGAGCTGCCTCTGTGATATACTCAAGCCTGAATAAAATGAATGTTAAGATAAAAAGTGAGGAATTCTTATGTATTTAGATCCTGGTTTTGGCGGAATGATGGTTCAACTCATCATTGCACTTGTAGCGGCTGGAGGTGCTCTGATTTACACCTTCCGTCGCAAAATCGCGGAATTCTTTAAAAAGAACAAAGGGCAAAATGTTTCAAAAGACACAATTTCCCAAAATGAAAATCTCAATGATGAAATTGTTGATACTATTCAGGATGATGGATCTGACAAGCAAAATTAATTTACAAATGCTTTCGGTCTGATATGGATTGGAAATAGATTAATAGATCTTCTTTCCCCTCTGACAAAAAGAAAATCATTTCAAAATTCATCAGGAGGATGTGCTTTGGATGTCTCAACTTTTATAAACGGTCTGCTTGAAAGCGGGGTTACTTTTTTTTGTGGTGTTCCCGATTCACAACTTAAACCTTTCTGCGATAAGTTGAACTGTGGAGACTATAATCATATTACCGCCCATAATGAAGGCGGTGCAGTTGCTTTGGCTGCCGGTTATCACATTGCTACCGGTAAAGTTGGCTGTGTCTATATGCAAAATAGTGGGCTCGGCAATGCTGTGAACCCAATAACTTCCCTAATGAGTGGTGAGGTTTATGGAATCCCTGCTTTGTATGTGATTGGTTGGCGAGGAGAACCTGGTGTCAAAGACGAGCCTCAGCATGTCCACCAAGGCAGGATTACCTTGCCACTTTTGGAAGTTTTGGATCTTAAATCCTTCGTCTTTGGTAAGAATACCAGCGAAAGCGAATTTAAATCATTTATGAATCAAGCCCTTGCACTTTTTGCAGAGGGTAAAGGAGCAGCAATAGTGGTGGAAAAAGGAGCTCTTTCATCTCCTGAAGCAACACACTACGCTAATAATTTTGATTTTTGTCGCGAAGAAGCTGTTAATCAAGTTCTCGATTTCGCTGGTGATGATATTATTGTCTCAACAACTGGCAAAATATCTCGGGAAGTTTTTGAAACTCGTGAAAGTAAGTCTCAGGGACACGGACACGATTTTTTGACTGTAGGTTCAATGGGTCATAGCTCAATGATTTCACTCGGTTTAGCTCTAAACACAGACCGCAGGCTGTGGTGCCTGGATGGTGATGGCGCAATCTTAATGCACCAGGGATCCCTTGAGACTGTCGCACATCAAAAACCAAAAAATCTAATTCATGTTGTTCTGAATAACACTGCCCACGAATCCGTTGGGGGTATGCCTGTTGCTGAAGTTGAGTCTGATTATTCAAGCATGGCAAAAATAGCCGGTTACCTTAATGCATATACTGCAACAAATGCTAATCAGCTTGATAAAATATTAAAGACAGTCATTCACCAACAGGGACCATCTTTCATAGAAGTGAAAGTTTCAATTGGTTCACGTGACAATCTTGGCAGACCGACGACTACACCTAAGCAAAATAAAGAAGAATTGATGCGCTTTCTCAATGGAGGAAAAGCATGAAAGCTCTGATTTTAAATTCTGGAATTGGGAAACGAATGGGCTCTCTAACCAAATCATCCCCTAAGTGTATGGTTTCTTTGGCGACAGGGGACACAATTTTGAGCAGACAGATACGTTTGCTTGAAGAAGCAGGTATTGAGAAAATCTTGATTACTACCGGACCTTTTGAAGAAATGGTGAAAAACCATGCTCAGGAATCAGCAAAAAACATCAAATTGGAATTTGTGAATAATCCAGTATATCAATCTACAAATTACATCTATTCCATCTATTTAGCGAGAGAGTTGTTGGACGAAGATATTCTCCTTTTGCATGGTGATTTGGTTTTTGAGCCAGAAGTTTTAGATATGTTGATAAATGCAAGAGAAAGCAGCATGACCGTTTCTTCAACCCAAGCGTTGCCTGAAAAGGACTTCAAAGCCGTGATGAAAGACGGGCAGGTTCAATTAGTTGGGGTCAATTTTTTTGAAAATGCTCTTTATGCGCAAGCGATGTACAAGTTGTTTGAAAAAGATTGGTTCCTTTGGTTGGATGAAATTTCAAAATTTGTTGAAGAAGGCAAAACAAAAGTTTATGCAGAAGAGGCTTTAAACAGTCTCAATGGAAAATGCAATATCCGGGGTTTGGATATCAAAGATTTGTTCTGTGCGGAAATTGATAGCATTGAAGATCTGAAAAATATAAACAACTATTTATCAAGAAAAGAAATGGAGTAAACCGCATGAAAAAAGCATATATTAGTTTTAGTACTGATATCATTCATAGTGGACATATTGAAATAATCCGGAAAGCAGCCCAATTAGGTGAGCTTACGGTAGGCGTGTTGACCAATCAGGTTGTTGCAACTTATAAGCGTTTTCCTCTGATGGACACCGAGGATCGCATGAATGTCGTAAGCAACATCAAAGGTGTTGAGCATGTCGTTTTGCAGGATTCAATTCTTGGTGAAGAGCAACTTCGATTAATAGAACCTGACTTTGTGGTACATGGTGATGATTGGCAAAGCGGTGTTCTCCTGCCAATTCGTGAAGCAACAATAAAATTGCTAAAAGAGTGGGGCGGTGAATTGGTTGAATTTCCTTACAGTAATATCCCAGAGCACATTCAGCTTGAACAGCATGCTCGAGAACAACTTTCCATCCCGGATATGCGCCGCGGTCGCTTGAAGAAGATCTTAGCTCTCAAGCCTTTAGTAACCGCGATGGAGGCACACAGCGGTTTGACAGGTTTAATCGTAGAAAACACTAAAGTTCCTCAAGACGGCAAGGTATGCCAATTTGATGCGATGTGGATTTCCAGTTTATGTGATTCCACCGCAAAAGGGAAGCCTGATATCGAACTCGTGGACATGAGCAGCCGTCTGAAGACGATTGATGAGATTATGGAAGTAACCACAAAGCCCATTATCTTTGATGGTGACACTGGCGGCATGATTGAACATTTTACCTATCTTGTGCGAACACTCGAGCGAGTTGGCGTCTCTGCTGTGATTATTGAAGATAAAACCGGAATGAAGAAAAACTCCCTCTTTGGTACAGAAGTTAAACAAACTCAGGATACTATTGAGCATTTCTCTGCTAAAATCTCTGCTGGAAAAAGCGTTTTAAAAACTCAGGAAATGATGATTATTGCAAGAATTGAAAGTTTAATCTTGGAACAAGGGATGGAAGATGCACTGAATCGCGCTAATGCTTTTGTTGAAGCTGGAGCGGATGGAATTATGATTCACAGTCGCCGAAAAGATCCGGCGGAAATTTTTGAATTCTGTGAACGTTTCCGCAAAGTAAACCAAAGAACACCGCTTGTGGTTGTGCCAAGTAGCTTTAACTCAGTTTATGAAGATGAATTTGAAAAACGGGGTGTTAATATCGTCATTTATGCCAATCAATTAACCCGGAGCGCAGTGCCTGCCATGCAAAAAACAGCAGAAAACATTTTGTTGAATCACCGCGCTAAAGAGGTGGATGATACCCTGATGCCAATAAAGGATATTATTCGATTGATTCCTGAAGAATAAAACATGCTTGATCATATTCACTATTTATCACCCAGGGACTTTGAAGAACAATTTTCAAATCGCAACGAAAATTGCTTGTATCTGATGAGTCGTAATGCGGCCAAGCGTCAGGGCTTGATTTCGCTTCTCGAAGAGAAAGTGGCACAGGGAAGTTTTTGGGTTAACTCAATTGCATCAAATCCTGATCAGAAATCAGTTTTTACAGCTTTGAAAGCAGTTGGTGATTTTCAGGTCAAGGAAATCGTAGCTGTCGGTGGTGGAAGTACAATTGATTTGGCAAAAATCCTGAAAGCCCTTTTGCCTTTCGTCAACAATCTCAAGAAAGCAGATGATATTATCGATATCGTTTCATCAAAAGCTTACCTTGATTCTGATTTAATGATGAATGATTGTTACCTGATTGCTGTGCCTTCAACTGCGGGAACCGGTAGCGAAGTAACTCGATGGGCAACCTTGTGGGATACCGTAAATAAAAAGAAATATTCAGTAGATGCTCCTTCACTGCTTCCCAATGAGGTATGGGTTGTGCCAGAATTGTTGACAAGCATGCCAAAACGTCTAAAACTTTCCACTGGATTAGACGCTATTTGCCAGGCAACAGAAGCTTTTTGGGCAAAAAAGAGCGATCCACAAGTTCAGGCAATTGCCACAAAAGCAATTGCGTTGTTTGTAAAATATTTTGAAGATTTCTTAAATGGTCCTGAAAATAGTCAGGTTAAGACAGAAATTGCGACCGCATCTTTGCTTGCTGGTATTGCTTTTAGTAAAACTCGCACAACAGCTTGTCATTCTATTTCTTATCCGCTGACTTTGAATTTTGGAATTGAACATGGCTTTGCTGCTGCATTGAGTTTACCAGCAGTGGTAAATATTAACGAAAAAGCAGTAGATTGCAGCGCTTTATATGAAGCGATTCAACCTTTTGAAAATTACCGAAATTTGGTTGACACTTTTAGTGCTGGCATTCAGCCTATGCGACTTTCAGCATTTGGAATTTCTGAACAAGACCTTCCAATTATTGCCGCGGAATCTTTCACGCAAGGACGCATGGATAATAATCCGGTAGATCTAACAAAAAATGATGTTGAACTGATTCTTCGTGATATTTATTAATATTTTCTGTTACTGGGAATGAAAACAAAAACCACCAATTAATTGGTGGTTTTTTCATAATTTCGTTTATTTATTTGGGATGTCGATTGGATTATGATTGTATGTCAGCTTTTCTGTAAATTCGTTACACTGACTTACCTTGACACTTTTCGTGCTTTCAACAGTACCAATAAATCAAATTCTTCTCAAGCAAACAAAAACAAGCTCTCCAAAACGGAGAGCTTGTTGCTGATAAAGATAGTAATTTTAAACTTTAGGGTCCGGTGACTATCGGGTTGCCCTGAGAGAGCCATTCATTCATTCCGCCCGCCATGCTGCTTACCGACTCAAAGCCAGCTTTCAGCAAGATATCCCGCACTTGCGCGCTGCGATTACCCGAACGACAAACCACGATGATGTTCTTATCTTTCGGCAATTCGTTTACCCTTTTATCAAGTTCGCCTAAAGGAATCAAGGTTGCCCATTCAATATGAAATTCATCCCATTCACTGGGTTCCCGAACATCCAGGAAGTAGTAATCATCTGGGTTTAGCTTTGCCACTTCAGCAACGCTCATCTCGGCGGGAAGATTATTAATAATTTCCGCGCGTTTGTTGTTTTGTTGAATTGCGAAAAAACCGCCTGCTGCCACAGCTATCACCAATAGAACCCAGAGGAGCCAGGATGGGAACCCTTTCTTCTTGAGGTCACTTTTCTTCGTAGATTTTTTTGATTTTGTCATTGATACTTTCCCAGAGCTTTTAATTTTCAACTATTATAAATGAAACACTTGAGCAAATTCAACAGCTTGCATAGAGGTACACTATAATAAGAGCAGGAAAATTATGGAAAAACCTTACTTTTCAGTCATTATCCTCTATTGGCGAGCTGAACAATTTTTGCCGCGATGTTTGGCATCATTAAACGCGCAAACTTTTAAGAATTTTGAAATTATTTTACTCAACAACGGCTCGGATGATGAACCGGACGCTAAGCTTTTGGATCAATATCCGGAGCTCAATCTCCACTTGCTTCAGTCTGAGAAGAATCTTGGCTTTGCCGCGGGCAACAATCTGGCTGCCAAACAAGCAAGAGGGGATTATTTGGTTTTATTAAATACGGATGCTTTTCCAAACCCAGACTGGCTCGAAAAAGTTTATCAGGCAAGCCTGGAGCATCCCGATCATTTCTTTGCTTCAAGACTTGTCCAGGCGGATAATCCTGAATTTTTGGACGGAGAATGGAACGTTTTGCACGTCAGCGGTTTAGCCTGGCGACAAAACCACAACCGATCGATCAATCTCAGCCAAAAGGATGCGCGTTATGTCCTCAGCGCTTGTGCTGCTGCCGGAGTCTATCCCAAAGCCGCTTTTGATAAAGTCAAAGGCTTTGACGAGGACTTTTTCGCCTATATGGAAGACTTGGATCTGGATATGCGGCTGCAATTAGCCGGATATCCTTGCCTTTATTTAGCGGACACGCTCGTCTACCATGTCGGTTCGGGCAGTGCCGGAGTGAGAAGCGAATTTTCAATCTATCATGGGCAGCGCAACCTGGTTTGGAACTACGTTAAGAACATGCCCGGCTTTCTTTTCTACCTGCTTTTGCCTGTACATCTCCTCTTCAATCTTGCTTATTTGATTGCCAGCCCACTAATTCCAAACGGAAAAGCTGTCTGGAGGGCTAAAAGGGATGCGATTAAAGGCTTGCCCAAAATGTGGCGCAAGCGTCGGGAGGTTCAAGCGAGCCGTAATGTTCCGATTGGCAGAATAGCCAAACTCTTAAATTGGAACCCCTTCTCCCCGTTTTTGAAATTGCTTCCACGAAAATTCGTCGAGAAAGAAAAACCGTAAAATTCACCCTTCCGATTGAGCCTTTTCATAATCGAAAGTTTCCAACTTTATTTATCGAAAATATTTCTGCTAAAACGGCAGCTGTGCTTTAGACAATCATTTCTAAAAATTTTAATCAGTAGCCAGAGAATCCTCTTCCATATTTTTGCTTTTCGAACCCGGCGCATGGACAACGGGCAGCGAAAAATAGAAAGTCGATCCATGCCCAACTTCGCTTTCTACCCAAATGTGTCCGCCGTGTTCTTCGACAATATGCTTACAAATTGAGAGCCCAAGCCCGGTTCCGCCACCGGTTCGCGCTCGATCGGCTTTATAAAAACGCTCAAAAATTCGATTACGATCGCGTTTGATAATCCCCGTACCATCATCGCGAACCGAAAAAAGTACTTTTGGTCCTGCTCTTTGGGCAGTCAGGTGAATATGCCCTCCTTCAGGGGTGAATTTAATTGCATTTTGAATCAGATTAATAAAAACTTGGGAAACTCTGCTTGGGTCGGCAAGAATTTTTGGCAAATCATCAGGGCAATCAAAACTAAGCTTGATACCAGCCCGTTCGGTTTGCAAAGTCATCCGATCCACCGCATTGACAATCAGCTCAATCGGTCTTGCCGGTTTATAATAAAAGCTATATTCACCGGCTTCAATCCGCGACAGTTCGAGCAGTTCATTAATCATTAGAGTGAGGTTGTCAACCTCGCTATCCATGCGAAAAACAAATTTCCTGGCAGCAGGCGGGTCGTCCAAGGCACCATCCAAAAGCGTTTCGGTAATCGCCTTTAAGCCGGCTACGGGTGTACGCAATTCATGCGAGACATTTGAGACAAAATCTCTTCTGACGGTATCCAGGTGATGGGTATGGCTGAGGTCTTGAAAAAGCAACATGGAACGACCGGGCAAATCCTCCTCGAGAGAGATGCCGACCGCTTGCATGAATTTTGGTTCTTGTCCAAACTCAAGAGTGATGGTTTCGGGTTTGCCGGTTTTGGTTTTGTTCCAAAGCTCCAATAAATCTTTTTGCTTAATCACTTCAGAAATCGGCTTATTTAGCACTATTTCACTTTTCACATCAAAGAAATTCTCAGCAGCCTTGTTGAGCATTTGAACAGAGCCATCTTCATCGGCAATCAGAACGCCGTCGGTCATATGACTGAGAACTGCTGAAAGCATGTTTTTTTGCTTTTTTAATGTAGTGATGTAATCTTCAGCTTTGTTAGCGGTTGTTCGAATGGCATCGCCCAATGCTTTCATTTCAGGCATCTCGCCAGCATATTTTGGGATATATATTTCGCGAAATTCTCCCTCACCCAAATCCTCAATAGCTGCCTTCAAGTTTTCCAAGACCGTAAGTCGCTCATTAGCATGATAAATATTCACAGCCAAACCGCAAAACACACCAATTGATAACATAATAAGCGACAGCAAAAAAAGCGGCAGCAAATTAGGCGCTTCACCCGATTCAATGGCTTGTTTCTGTATTGCCCTCTCAAGTGACAGAAAGGAAGGAATGAAAACTATCAAGCTGACAACAACAATCAATAACAAAGGCCAAAGAACCCGAAATTGAAAGCGTATTTTCTTTTGCATTAAGATTGCCTAACCTTCAAACCGATAACCGGTACCTCGCACAGTGATAATTCGGACAGGATTGTCAGGATTCACCTCAATTTTCTTGCGCAACCAGCGAATATGGACATCGAGAGTCCGGGAATCACCCACAAAGCCCCAACCCCAAACGCGATCCAAAATCAGTTCTCGGCTTAGAACACGTCCTCTGTGTTGCCCGAGGAAGGTGAGTAAATCGAACTCCCTTGGTTTACAGGGGATAGCTTTGCCATCAACCCGCAATTCCCGTCTGCCGAGGTCAATTTCCATATTGCCAAAGGTCATAACCACAAAGGCTTCGTCCTGATTGGCAGCGGACACTTCTTCGCGAATCATCCTGACACGTCGCAAGAGAGCTTTTACTCTTGCAATCAGCTCCCGCATACTGAAAGGTTTGGGCAGATAATCGTCTGCGCCAACTTCCAGACCAACAACCCGGTCAATTTCATCATCGCGAGCGGTGAGCATCAGTACCGGCATGTTTGATTCTTGCCTAAGGATGCGACAGACTTCAAAACCGTCAATGCCCGGCAGCATAACATCCAAAATTACCAGGTCGGGTGGATTTGCTCGTGCGATTTCGAGAGCAGTAAGTCC
>Ga0265295_1001054_pt1 | contig 51155 bp, 36 predicted proteins | sample Munlansysbiofilm_FD_192503 | JGI IMG/M metagenome (GOLD analysis project Ga0265295, IMG submission 192503) | Leachate microbial communities from a municipal landfill in Southern Ontario, Canada - Methane capture system biofilm | ecosystem: Engineered > Solid waste > Landfill > Unclassified ... | reverse complement strand
GTAGAAGATACTATACGTGAATAGAAATGAAATATGAGGCTTTGATGGATAGAGAGATTCCGATTAAAGAACGAATGCTCAAAAAAATGAGACTGGTTCCGGTTATTTTAATTCTTTCTGTTTTTTTAATTTTGGGACAGATCTGGATAAGAAGTTATCTTCAGGATGCCATAGTGCGTGAGAGCGACATCTTAACCGCAAAAGTGCAAAGAGGCAGAATGGAGGGCTCGTTCAGTGCGGATGCAGTTGTGACTCCCATAAGTACTTACAGGGTAGAAGCTATGACCGGAGGCAGAATAGAAGCCATTTACTATCAATCCGGAGACTATGTTAAAAAAGGGCAAACTATTCTTAAACTCAGTAATGACGACTTAAAACTGAATTTACTGGCTCAAGAAACAGCAGTCACAGATCAAGTAAACAACCTAAATAATGCGCGCATACTGAACAACCAGAGTTTGCAAAGTCAGAAGCTAAAAATTGCAGAAGCCCGCAATGCACTAGCCAGAGAACAGCGGAAATTTCGTCAGAAGGTAGAACTCAAACGTAAGAGCTTCATCTCAGAAGAAGAGTATCTTTTGGCACAAGAAGATTACCAAATTGCGAATACCAGATACGAATATCTGGTGGAAGAAGCACGCACGGATTCGCTGTATCGAGTGCAACAACTGGAACAACTGGATGGAGCCGTGAAACAACTGCAACTTAGTTTACAGCAGATCCGGAACCGCATTAACGAGCTAGACGTAAAGGCTCCGATGAGCGGTCAGATTACAGAGATAGATTTGAAGTTGGGTCAGATCATCTCTACTGGAAGCCTTTTGGCAGTGATTGAAGATGACACTCGCTACTATCTGAGGGGCAGCGTAGATCAATACTACCTTGGCAGGTTGGCTGAGGGCGCCGTAGCTAGGATACGCCATCAAGGAGAAGACGTGATGCTTACTGTATCCAAAGTATATCCCCGTCTGATCAACGACAAGATTCAGGTGGACATTTCAGGGGATATTCCAAAGACTATGAAATCTGGGCAATCTGTTGCTGTGGAGGTCATTACCGATAGTTTGGAAGATGTATTGTACCTACCTCAAGGACAATATTTAAGTGATGGAGGTGGGCACTGGGTTTACGTGATGGATTCAAAAGCTACAAGAGCCACCCGGTGTGCCGTGAGAATGGGTTTTCGTAATATCCGCGACGTAGAAGTATTAGAAGGGCTTAAAGAAGGGGAGGTCGTGATTACTTCATCCTACAGAGCTTATAAAGACAGAGAGAATATTCGCATCAAGAAGGGAAAGTGATCTCCAAACACATCAGGTTGGCATTTAGGCAAATTTTACGACAGAAGTTTAGCTTTGCAATTGCTATTCTGGGATTCGCCGTTGGCTTGGCGGTAGTGGCTCATCTGATCTCGTATTCTTTGTACTATCTAGATTATGATCGTAATGTGGAGAACAAAGAAGAGTGGTATCGCCTACGTTACAGCCAAATTCACCCGGAATTGGGAGAGTTTTCCTCTGCCTCGTTTTTTATCCCCCCCGCAAAGATGTTGCTGAAAGATATTCCAGAGGTTCAGGATTATATTGTATACTGGCCAAGTGTGATAGCTCTTAACCTGCGCTGTGACGGCAAGCCTTTCCAAATGGAAGAGAAAGTTTATGTCTCAGAAAATTTCCCCCGGCACTACAAAATGGAAATCATCTATGGCGATCCAGATTCACTATTAAATGACCGTAACGGAATACTGATCAGTGAGAGCTTTTCGAGGAATTTCTTTGGAGATGTCAATCCGGTGGGCAAAAAGATCTATGCAGGAGGAAATCCTCAGTATTTCATAAGCGGAGTATTCACTGATTTGGATAGTAATTTGCATTTGAGACACGACCACTATTCACTTTGGTACAATGAAGATGAGTATCGCACCGATTCTGAGGAAGACTGGTATCTTACAGGTCATGTCCGAGTAAAGATTCCCGATAAAGAAGATAAACAGGTTGTCGAGCATAAATTAAACGAAATCCTGGATGAATATCGCTCCGTGATTGGGCAAACCGGCCGATTAGAAGTAAACCTCGATCCCATCAGCAAAATTCACTTCATTACCGGCCTGAAAGATGATGCTCCCACGATGTCAATTCTAAACATCTATTCAATTCTGGTGCTGTCCTTCATGTTCTTGCTGACGGCAGTATCCAATTTCTTTATTATAATCGGCCTTTCCTGGAAGAAGCGTGGCGATGAGTTCTATTTCAGACGCGCACTGGGTGCCGGAAGAGCTGATATTTTTGGCCAGTTGCTAGGCGAATATGGTCTGTATTTCGTTATTTCAGTATTGCTTGGGGTCATTTTGTATACTGCTACCATGAGCATATTTCGCGATATCTGCCAAGTGGATGTGCTTAGCTACAGCCTGTTCACCCTGCCCCATGCATTTTACGGCGTTATTGCATTATTATCGCTGGCTGTGCTGTCCGGTGTGATAATGAGCTTGCACCATTCCAAACTGATATTGGAACAAAGTGCCCGGCAGATTGTGCAGCGCGACAGAGGCATTAGCATTCTGCTGGTAGTGCAGATGATCATCGGCTTTATTTTTATAGCTGTGGCGGTTTCGGTTTCTCTGCAATACAGTAATGCTCGAAACCTAGATTGGTGTTGGGATTCCCAAAATACCATTCAATATGAGTATCTTAGCATTAATGACACAGCCAGGCAGGGTTACTATGATGCCAGAATCTTACGACAAAGGATTCGTGAGATACCGGGTGTACAAAAAGAAAGCGTGAGCAATTTCAATCTGGTAAGTAAGAGCTTAGATAACCAAAACGGCTTTCATGAAGTCGAGATCTATTTATACGATAGTGAGATGGATACGCCCATAGCATCTTATTTGAGCAGCTGCACGCCGGATTTTTTTCGGATAAGAGAAATCGAGCTGCTTTCAGGCAATATCCCTGATGAAGCAACAGAGGCGCAGGCTGTGGTAAATCGGAGCTTTGCGGACAAATACTTGACAAATCCCTTGGGCAGCAGGCTTCGTATGGCCACGGATGACGATAGCAACTGGTATGAGGTGGTGGCAGTGGTGGAAGATTGCTGGTTTTTTCCTCCCCATCATGAGATGATACCGATGATAATGATCTTGAATCCATACGTGATAAAGTACTATCAGATTAGCTGGCAGGAGGGCAGCAAACATAACGTGTTGCCTGCTCTGGAAGAGCTATTTACCGATGCTGCCGGGGGCGGAGTGTTTGGCTACACATCCAAAGATATTGAGCTTGCACAAGCGGAATTCTATGTACAAGATAGAATCTACAAGGACATCAGCTTGTTTATGGCGATCTTCGTGGTCATCATCGCAGTTATGGGTGTATATGCCGTAAGCTCGGTTAGTATCCATGCACAGATGAAGGATATCAGCATTCGCAAGATTTGCGGGGCAGAATTCTCAGATCTCTTCCGGCTATACCTGAAGAAATACATCTATCTCTATATTTTGGCAGCCATCCCGGGAATGTATCTGGCACACAATCTAATCAGCCTCTATGCAGACAGATTTGCTATGCAAAACAAATTTGCCTTGATCGCTTTTCCGGCGGCAATCATCATCATGATTCCGATTGTGTTCATTCCATTATACTTAAACATTCTAAAGGCGTATAAAGCGGATCCAACTCGCTATCTGCAAGCGGATTAAGGAGAGAAGATGATAGAGCTTAAAAATCTGAGTAAGATATACTGTACAGATACCATTGAGACTACAGCCCTAAACGAGCTTAACCTACACATCAAAAAAGGCAGCTTCATTGCCATCAAGGGCCCCTCAGGATGTGGTAAGACCACTCTTCTGAACATTATGGGGCTTATGGACAAACCCAGTAAAGGGGAAATGGTTATTGTTGGGAAGAATACAGCACATCTTAGTGAAAAAGAGCGAAATAGGTTACGGCGCAAGACCATTGGCTTTCTCTTTCAAAAGTTCAACCTAATCGCATCGCTTTCCGTGTTCGAAAATGTAGAGCTGCCCCTCTTATATGAGAAAGTGGATAGTGCTACACGCCGAGAAAAAGTGATGACAATACTTAAGCAATTGGGAATGGAAGCCCGAAAAGACCATTTTCCCCATCAGCTTTCCGGAGGACAGCAGCAAAGAGTGAGCCTTGCCCGCTGTGTTATTAATGATCCGGAGCTGATATTAGCAGACGAACCCACCGGCAATCTGGATAGTCGTAATGGCGAGGAAGTAATGCAGCGGTTAAAAGACTTGCACAAAAGCGGTAGAACCATCGTGATGGTAACGCATGACGATAAATATGCAAGCTATGCCGAACAGATCATTCACTTGAACGATGGCATGATAATGTAAGCCAAGCGGGATTGATTTATCCCTTCACCAGCTCTTCCAACATTCGACTTGCTACATTTTGCCCAAAGATTTCTGGGTGTGCAGGAGGCTCCACAAAATTTCTCATCGCTTCCGGGAAGCTACTATCTTCAGGGGGCAAGAGCATATTCCAGCCGCTTTCCACAGTCTCCACCCATTCGGTTTCCGGACGCAGAGTAACGCAGCGCTTCTTCAGAATATAGGCTTCTTTTTGGATGCCACCGCTATCGGATAGCATCATGGCGCAATTATCCATCAGCATTAAAAAATCCAGATATGCCTGAGGAGCCACAAAGTGAATGTTATTAAACTGGTTTTTGGAGAGGCGTTGCAGCATCTTTCTGGTGCGGGGATGCACCGGGAAAACAATGTGGGTATCCAATGTATCCAGAGATCTTAGTATATGTTCAAGTTTCTGTGGATCGTCTACGTTATAAGGCCGATGCAGAGTCAAGAGGAAGTATGCTTCTTCGGAATTCAATTTTAGCTCTTGCAGAACTCGCGATTCTTTGCGAGCCTTAGTTATGCCAAAGGCAAGGGAATCCACCATGATATCGCCCACCAGGCGGCATTTGTTGCTCAACCCCTCTTTGGCGGCATTTTCCATCGCTTTTTGAGTGGGGGCAAGCAGGATATTGGAGATATGATCGGTCGCTATGCGATTTATTTCCTCCGGCATGCTACGGTTAAAACTTCTAAGACAGGCTTCTACATGTGCTGTTTTGATGCCCAGTTTTACCGCTGCCAATGCTCCTGCCAGCGTTGTATTGGTATCGCCATACACGATTACCAGGTCTGGCTTTTGGCTTTGAAGAATGGGCTCTACCAGAGCCAATATTTCTCCGGTTTGAACGCCTTGAGTTCCCGAGCCCACGCTTAGGTTGTAGTCTGGGGCGGGGATTTCCATATCTCTAAAAAAAACTTCATTCATCTGCAGATCATAATGCTGTCCGCTATGAATTATTTGCTCTTCGATGCCTGCGGCTCTTATTACCCTGGAAAGCGGTGCCAGTTTTACAAATTGAGGTCGCGCTCCAACTATCTGAATTATCTTCATGGTTTCTCCGTTATCGTTTGATGGGTAAGAAGACCGATTCAATGTCTGCTGCCATCGTATTTCCATAATAGTCACTTGTTTCTTTATGAAGCACAAGTTTGTAGGATCGGTAATTTACTAGTTCATCTCTTGGTTTCAAGATTATTTTCCTACCAAGATTGGCCTCCACTGCCAAGGGTATTTCTTGCTTAGATTCAGAAGCAATCAGGCTAACGTGAAGATTATCTGATGTAACAATCTCAGAAAACACAAGCTCGATAGTGGGCTGGAGGCTGTTTACTGTTGCACCGTTCCGAGGTAGTATAGATACAAGAGATACTGCACTGGTATCGGAAAAGACTCTGGGGTTGAACTGCAATCCGCTCATTGGGCTGATATTTCCTTTAAGATCAGTTAAGTTGCGCATATTAAGATCGTAGGACGAGGAATCGGGCTTGGCGATTAGCATGCGCAAGATATTACCTTCCAAATGACGTTTTAATATGCTTAGTGAATTTTCAGAGTCTCTTTGGAGTAATTCCACATATTCAACGTTGCTAATGGGTTCGCTAAGTTCCACTTCCAGTTCTTGTGGCGATATGTGCCGTATTTGTCTTATTTGAGCCATCGAGGTATCCGCATAAGCAAGAGAGATGTCCATTGTGCTTCTATTATCGGCTTTACATAGCTTCTCAAAGAACGGCTCTAGTGTGGTATCGTATCTGTTATTAAGATTTTTATCTATGTATGTGCGTAATTGATACTCAGCAGGGGTTAAATTGAGTAATTCGTAACTGCTACCCTGCAGTTCATCCATCATTACCAAAAGCGAATCGGCTGAAAACACAGAAAGCTTCACTTTCGCCCCATTATCGGCTTGATCTTCATAGTTGATCAGTCCAGAGATACTTGCTGTGGCAGGATTTCCATGTTTAAAAATAAGGGTATAGGGGCGCTCTAACTCATTTCCTCGCAGATCCTTAATTCTGGTACTGAGTGTTATGTAGTAAAAACTATTGTCTTGCAGATCTTCACGAATCTCGATTTTCAGTGTTGAGCGGGATAGATAGATGCGGCGGTTTGTGATGGGAGGATAGAAGTAAACTGAATTTGTAAGCGTACTCTTATCCATGTTTTTCGAAAAGTCTACTTCAATTACTTTGCTGGAGATATCACCAAACTCTGCCGGATTGGTAGATAGTATAGAGGGCTTTTCGGTATCTTCAGCGCCTCCAGTTGGATTACGTTTGCTGCCACACCCGCTAAGCATAAACAGGCAAAATACTACAATTACTAAGCAGATATTTCTCATAAGTTTTTTCTCAAAATGTATTTTCCCAAAGGATCATACTCCAGATTTACCAGTTCACCAGATCGGATGAGGGGCAAGTTGCTATTGATCTGAGTGTGTTCAATCAATGCTATGGAAAACTCTCTACTACCCAAAGATGCGATAGTTAAACTTATTCCATTTATGGCAATAGAGCCTTGCGGAATAAGCAGTTGTCTATCCTGGTGATGTAGCTCGTAATGATAGTAGAATGTATTACCATGCTGTTCTTTGCGCAAAAACTTTGCAGTTCTGTCCACATGACCCAGCACCCAATGTCCATCTAAGCGGTCACCCAGCTTCAAAGCGCGCTCAAGATTTAGAATTGTATCGTTTCGCCAAGTTTGAGCATTGCTTTTTTGTAGCGTTTCGTGCATTACTTGGACTGTAAATGAATCTAAATCCAATTCTAACACAGTTAAACAGATGCCATTACAGGCTATGGAAGAGCCGGGTTTTATGTCATTGAACAAATCTGGACGTTTGATTTGAAAATATTTGCTACCATTATCGGTTCTAATAGAGATGATTTTTGCTGTACTTTCAATAATTCCCGTGAACATAACTATACGCTGTAACGCCTTGCCCAAGCGCTTCTTAGGGTGTTGCTGCTACTGTACTCTAAATCGCCGCCAAAAGGTATACCGGTTGAAAGCCGGGTGATACTGATTTCTCGCTTTTTGAATATCTCCCAGATATAGTGAATAGTAGCTTCTCCTTCTGCCGATGGCTTGAGGGCAAGAATTATTTCTTTAGGTTTTACTTCCTCTACACGGCGAGATAGTTCTTCGGAATGAATTTCACGAGGTCCAAAGCCATCGATTGGTGAAAGCAAATGCCCTAAAACAAAGTATAAACCTCGATATTCATTCATTCGTTCGATAATCGGTATATCGGAACTGTGTTCTACAATACAAATCTTATCGAGGTTTCGATCTGGAGACGAACAGATTGGGCAGGGATCACTTTCGGAAAGCATCAGACATCGTGAACAGGGTTTGAATGTTTCCACTGCAGTTTTGATATTTTCTGCTAGCTCCAAAGCAAAGACCTTATCTCCCCCTAACAAGTGCCAGGAAAGACGCTCTGCGGTCTTTTTGCCAATTCCGGGAAAACGGGATAGGCTTTCGATGAGTTTTTCCAGAATATCGCTATTATACATTTATTCTTAGAATAATCCGGGAATCTTCATGCCACCGGTGAGTTTTCCCATTATATCGTTACTTGCTTCTGCCACCTGTTTATGAGCTTCCTGAAGGGCTGCCAAGATGAGATCTTCTAACATCTCCACATCTTCCGGATCTACTGCTTCAGGATCAATCTTAATGCTCTTTATCTCGTAAGATCCAGACATACCAACCTTTACCATGCCTCCTCCAGAAGATACTTCAAACACTTTATTTTCAAGCTCTTGTTGAGATTTCATCATTTCCTGCTGCATCTTTTGAGCTTGCTTCATCAGTTGATTCATATTCTTTCCACCTTGTAACATGGGTAGCTCCTTTGCTAATATTTATCAGTATTCCAAAAGCTTGTATTATCAGATTTAGTCAAGAGCTAAATTGGCATTTGATTATTTTGAGAGTTGGCAAGTTGAGTTCACATTGAGTAAAATGTACGCAGTTTATTTGTAACAGAGCTTTCCCAAGCTCCAAAAGTAGAAGCGCCAGCTTGAAACCTTATTGTAGATTCTGCATACTTCCGCATTATGAAACGCCAAGCTGGAGTTAACTATCCTAATGCAGAAAGTTATGTTTACTCATAGTCTTTTCGTTTGCCATTCCCTGATGCATAAAACTATGCTTACCTATACTTCATCCCGAGATCCTTATGCAAATAGATGAGAATGTCGGCTTAAAACTATGATAAAGCATGTTTGAAACACTGGGAAAAATAAGGGCGGAGATCAATCCGCCCTTCTATGCTATATTGAGGATTAGTTACGTTTTGTCGGGTTTTCTTTTAGGGCTAACACTTTAAAGAATATTCGATCGCTGTCAATTGGCAGACTTATGTGGCTGTTCACCGTTTGGTGCAGAACACTGAACCCGCTATAGGGATTATCCGATACCAAGATTTGGTAGGCGGTAGCGTTTGGGATTTCGTTCCAGCTCAGAGAGAATTGATTTTCCTGCATAGTAATGGCTACAATCGGTTCGGCAAGTGCGCAGATGATGTCCAGTGGCGCTTCGATGCCCAAGGATTCCCCGATTGAGGGATTTACTTGCAAATCGCTATCGTAGATTTTGCCATCAGCCTGGCTGAAAACCTTGAAGGATACCGATTCGCCGGATTCTGCAAGTTGGATTTGAATGCTTACCATTGTATTGCGGCTCATATACACCAAAGCGGTGCCACGACACTCTTCACCCACGAAAGCACCAACAAGATCGCCAACTTGAGCGGGATTTCCCATCACACTAACCACAGCATGAACCGTGGCAGGGGGATTGGAATAGGTAACAGTAGGCCAAGATGGCATAGCTGGATTTTGTTGAACCGGGATCACGAAGGGATCGAGTTCGGCACAGAGCGGTAATTTGGTGATTCTTCCGCTGTTATCCTGAGTATGGATGTAATAGTAGAGGTTTTCTACGGCGGGAATAGAGAGAGGGGTGCTCCAGGTGTTGTAATCAACTGCTATGAGAGGTTTCAGGTTCCAAGGACCCTCGGGAGAGGTACTCCATTTGATAAAGCTGCCGATAGGATCCAGCGGATTAAGGTGGTCAATCTCTACGCTGATAGTGTAATCCGTATAAGCCATCAGATTTTCGGGAGGAGTATGGCGCACGGAGATCATCTGTTCGTCAAAGATGGTATTTACTCTGCAGTGAAGAGCATCGGTGGATGCATAGCTGGCATAAGTATATCCGCTCACCTCAAAGCCGGGCATGGCGTTTTGATAGGCTGATAGGGCGGCAGCATCATTGGCAGTGCCCATTTGGGGAACGTAGATTTTACCATTCATGATGAAGGCATTGGTGTATGGTTCATCGTTGGGAGTGTCCACTCGGAAGATGCGATATGGGGTTCCGTATGAACTGGTTTTTGCCTGCCATTGCGATACAGATGCTTCTATCGCCGTAAACTGAGTATGTCCGGAAGGGACACGTCTTATCATAACTTTATCTACATCCAATAGCTTTGCCCAACAATCGATGTGGTCGATATAGGTGCTGGTAGGATCTGTATAAATCTGGTATTCAGAAATTCCCAGATAGTCGCTGAAGCGTTGATTGATCTGATTCTGGCTAAGGCTGCTGTTTTCGGAAAGAACCAGCTCTGTACTCATGGCTTTACCCATGCCATCGGTCATGATGTTACCGCCGGTATGAGTTATATCCAAATCGTAAAGATTAGTTTCAAGATAGTTAGCTATTACTGTAGGGATGGCGTTATCGTTGGGTCGGGGACGGTTGTAATTGAAATCCACCAGGTGCATTTCGCCTTCGTCATCGAAGATGGTCCATGGCCCATAATCTCGCACCCAATAGGAATCGCTGGGTGCGTTTATATAATGAACATTCGTCATATTTACACCATTACTTTGCAGAGCACTATTGGCAGAACTTTGGGAGGTGCTGGCAACGATTACGTAGAGTAAGGCATCTTCAGAAAGATCTGCCAGCAGGCTGTAAGGCTGGCCAAAAGGATAGCGCACCACGGCACCTTGAGCAGGTTCCCATTCTGCTACAAAGCGAGGTACGACGGGTAGTGGGTTCACGGGGATTTCCACAGTGAGGCTGAGCGGAACTGACAGAGTGGGGTTGTTTGTGGCGTTGGAATCGATGGTGAAACTGCTGGTGTAGGTACCCTCATCCAAGCCTTCAGAATTCAGGGTAATGGTGATTAGGGTATCTTCACCGGGAGCGATGACGCCGCTATGAGTGTTTATGCTAAACCAGTCATCCGGTTGAGGATTTCCGTTTTGAGCGAATACCAAAGTGCCCGATACGCTATGTGGATCATCACCGTAATCATCTCCGTTGATGATCCAGGGTAGGTTCAGGTCGCCGGAGGTAGTACTGTTGATTGTGACATTAACAGTTGCAGTGGCAGTCTCATCTGGGTAGATTCCGCCATAATTGCTGGAGTCTGAGTAATGCCAGTTTATCGTTACTCCGGTTCCGTTCTGCAGGTTTGCCGTCAAAGGATATTGCCCCCCGCTGAAACTGGTCACGCTGTTTACGGTAACAGAGGCAGGGAAGGCGATATCGATGTCTCTGACCCATTCGTTATCCGGGCTGTTATTTGTTACCGTAAAAGTCCAGCTGGATGTAGTGCCGGGAGCGTATGAACTCACATTGCTACTTAGAGTGGATCCGGTCATTGCTCTTGTTGCAGTGTTTCGTTCGGGAATGCTCCAAATCAGATCTGCGGATCCTGTGTTACTGATGGTTATATTGTGGGCAACGCTGTTTCCGTAGATCACGGTTTCCGAGATTGAGACAGGGTTTACTGAGATCTGTGCTTGGTCTACTTGCGTTGAGTAGAAAACGAGTTTCAGGTTCGGGCGTGTGTTTGAGGTTGATCCGTTGCTGAAAACGTTAGTTTGGTCAGAATAGTCGTTTCTGGTAAAGCGGTAACCATCCGTCACGGTTGTACATTCCACTGTTCCAGATTGGTGGTAATCTGTCAACAAGCCGAATGCAGTATCAATCAGGATGTTATCATTTCCGTTCCAAATGAAAGGAGTGGAAAGAGAGTACAGGTTCCATCCAATCTGGGTGGGCAGGTAACTGGGATTTGAGTAATAGGTTACAAGGTTAGAGGCATCAATCCAGTTGGCAGCATTTGTGGCGGATGTGTGTTTCATGCGTACAACGAAATTGGGCATCGCATTGGCGGGAAGGCCGGTGATGTTGAAGCCCAGTTGCGAGATTTCCACGGGACCGTAAATGCCGGCGGTGTTCAATTCGGCAGCAGTATAGACGGATTGTCCATGTAAGCTTTTGTACCAGATGTTGATGGGGGAAGCACTATTTGTGCTGGTTGAAGAGCTACCATCGCCTATGATCACTTCTGGGGGAGTGCCTACTTGGATAGCCAGGTTCTCTGCAACCGAGTATGCTCCGGCACTTGCGCTAAAGCTTAAATTGGCTAAGGTTCCCTGAGGAACAGATGTTGCGGTTGTGATACTGAAGTTTGCGAGGGCGCTTCCACCGGCGGCAATGGCGGGAAAACTCACATTACCGGAGTTGATCGTAATTTCTGGTGTGTTGCTACTTAAAGAGGCTGTTCCGGAAGGGCTTGCGGCAGTGCCGTTGTTTAGAACAGGGATGCTCAGACTAACCGTTTCTCCAGGATCCAGCATACCATTGTTGTTTCCGGTGGGATCGGAGATCGAATATGTACCAAAGTTTAATGCCGGAGCATTGATCTCAAGCGTAAACTGATGATTCCAGGTGCTGGCTCCGCTCTGCATCATGATGTTGAACTCCGCGATAGTACCATCAGGGATGTTGTTTGCGATACTGAACGAAAAGGCGTTGTTGCGTAAAATAGTGGCACCAGCTGCCAAGTTTCCCAAAGCTTCACTGGCATCAGTGAGAATAATACCCGGAGTTTCGGCAGATAGCGTAGAAACAAGGTTGGAAACGCTAGCAGTTCCAGTGTTTTTGAAAGTCACGTTTAAATTAGCATTATCACCATATTCTGGGATTTGGTTGTTGGCATCGGCATATTGCGTATTCTCTACGTTCATAAAAGGTCCGCTGGCGGAAGTTTGTTGCACGATTCCAACGTAAGTAACGCGGTTGTATGCAGTAACGGTTAATGTAAAATCCATTGCTTGCGCCGGTAATCCGCCAAGAGGTAAACTGATGCTGCCGCTGCTGTTGGCAAAGCCGCGGGCATAGATCTGGTTGTTGCAGGTAAGTGAAGCAAGAGCGTTCGGAGCGGCGTTTGTAATACTCAATGAAGCGCTGCCCATAGGTATTTGATCGGGATGGCTTGGATTCATTGCGATCGGAGTTTTACTGCGTACCATTAGTGAGGCATCGCCAAAGATGTGCCAGGTTTTGAACATATTCACACCATCTGAGCTGGCTGTATTGCCATAAACATCCATCATCTTGCAAGATCCGCTATAATAGTAACCTCCGGCGGTACTTTTTGCTTCTGCAATCCAGAGATCAGTTACTTCATCTTGAGCCCGCATGGGGGAATTCCAGCTTTGGTTGATTGTGCTGGCGTAAATAGTGATTGCGCCTCCATTTGGGCTGCGCATCCAGCCCTCTGCAAAACAAGTATTGGATACAAAGTTTCCATTAATACAGGCAACGTCAACTATGAATGGTGTTTTACTGCCATTACTAAGGTTCATGGCATTTGTTACGCTGAAGCCGGTTGTACCCCATGCTGTAGTTGAACCATGACCAACATAATTCAGAAAGCCACGACCTGCATTAATATTTGTGCTAACTGTAGAAGCAGAGGCACCAGGATCATAGATCTGATCAACAGAAGTGTATCCATAATTGAGAAGTTTTGTGCGGATATTATTCATGTGCTGGATGTCAGATTCACCATTGTCGCCTTGTGAGCCTCCTCCTTGATCTGAGGCTATCCCCGTTGCTCGTGTAAGCCATGTATCAGTAGTGGCGGCATCTCGCTCATAAGTGATTGAGCGATTAAGTTGAATGCTGAGCTGGCTGGTGTTTTCAGCTGAAAACCTTCCAATAAAGATATCAGGATAGAAATCGCTTCCTGCTACTAAGGAGAATGTAGGATCGCTACCCCCGCCTTGGTACGATATAGTGGGAATTTGAGGTGCATCGCCCACTATTTGCACATATGTGAGGCTGTTATCCTGATTGTAGCGGGTTTGGATGTAGTTTTGCAATTGTGATGCTGTGCTGCCAATGGTAGACCATTCCACAAGTTCGGTTTCCACACCCTTCTGGCGTTTCCAATTCACCCAGGGTTCGATTGCGCTTAAAAAGTTTGAATGGCAAATCACTAACAGCTTCCCATAGCTATCATCCACAGGTGTATAACGGTAGTTATTCCAGTTCACAAAATGGTTTTGATAGATCCCGCTAAAGGTGCGGGAGATGATGGAGCGAGTTTGTTGTAAAACATTTATAGAATCAGTACCTTCCTGGTAAACTCTGATCTTGTAAGAATGATAAACTCTGAGAGTTTTTAGTGGCAGGATTGTAGGCAAAGGGAGTGGTAATAACAGTTATTCCCCTAAAATCACGCATGATATAGGGTTCCGAAAGCTTGGCTATATTTGCCGGGTAGAAATCACTTTTTGTATAGAAATCACTAAAAGTATAGGGCACGCTTTTGGGATCTATATTGCGAGTGATGACGCCTTTGGATGGGGCAATCGCAAACCTCATATCGGTGTATTCCACGTCAAATATTTCCAGTTTCATCTGCGCACTATTATCAATAATGATGCTTCGGTTGAAGACTGGCAATTCTGGCAAGCCTTTTTCTTGGCTTACGCCTTCGCCGGGCAGAGAGATATGAAACCAGTTCTCACCATTGATAGTTGTCTCTTTGGTGTCGAACTTGCTGACTGTGTATTGTAAAATTGTTTCTGAGGGGGAAGAGTGAAGAACCTGTAAAACATTTTCCTTTGAATTGAGGTTGATACGTTCTGACCATAGGCTCAATGAAAGCAAAAGCAGAATGATCAGGATAAATAAACGTCGTTCCATAAACGCTCCTTGTACAGTCACCCAACCTTGAAAGCGGGGCGATTGTTTCGTTAAACTTTTAAGTTTATCTCAAAAGTCAGTAGATTCTTGAGTATTGAGGGCGTCAAGCAAAATTTGAATAATTACCATTAAGATATCGGTGTCTCAGAGTAAGTCTACTACTGTCAGCAGTCTGTATCTAAGTGAAGCATCATGTTACCTAACGATTTGTTTGCTTCGATCTCACTAGCAATGGGCAGGAATATCTTGACCAATATCACGGATTTGCAACAATGCAAAAAAAACATTAGGAATATCTGAGATGAACAGGACAACTCTGCTTTTTTTGATAATCATGCTTGTGTTGCCAGTCTTCACGCAGGCTGCGATCAAGACCATGTCTACCGATAAGTTCATGGTTTATTATTACGAGGGGATGGAAGATGAGGCCTTGCATGCCCTTCAGGTTTTGGAGTACTACCGCCCTCAATTGGAAAAACTTACAGGCAATACATATCCTCAGGCGGCGATTGTACTTGAAGATATGGGAAACTTGGTAAATGGTTTCGCAAATCCGGTGGGGAATGTGATCGGAGTGTACATGTATCCACCTACAGATGATGAGTTATCAGTTGGTCTAGACTGGTTTCAAACAGTAGCCCCGCATGAATACATCCATCAGTTACAATTAAGCCATGAAGCGGGAGTACCAGCACTTCTGCGAACGATTTTTGGGAATCTGCTTTACGTGCAAATGCACCAACCCATGTGGATGACAGAAGGTATCACTGTATATGGAGAATCTCAGCTTTCGGCAAATACCGGAAGAATGAATGGAGCATATTACTCTGCGATAATCTCGGCCCTAGCCCGTGAAGATAAGCTTCCCTCACCCACGAAGGCTTCATACTATTCCTCAGATACACCGCTTGCCCATTATTATGTTTTTGGAGGAAGCTTCCATAAGTATCTAGCGGCAAAATATGGCGAAGATAAATTCCGTATGCTTTATATGGACAATTCATCTCGCATTACAGCATATTCTAATGGAGTAAGCCCAGCCTTAGCATTAGATCCAGCATTCTTAAATACGTATGGAATGTCGCTTAGCAGTTTGTGGAGCGATTGGCAGCATGCCCAAAAGAACAATTTGAATGATATCATACGTGAACAAATTACTGAAGATGGATGGAATAAGGATAATCTGCAACATCATAATAACGCACTGTATTACACTCAGCTTATAAGCGATAAAACAGGACCCGGAAGATTCTTTTCTTCTTCTAGAATTATGCGGTTGGATTTAGCCAATCCCAGTGCAAAAGCTGAAACTGTTATAGATCAGGCAAGCGACTTTCCGGCGGGTTACCATTTTGCAGGCAATAGATTGTATTATTCTCGCAAGGAATATAGACGTGGATTTGCTAACAAATCTAATGATGGCTTTGGCTCCATAACTCAGATTCTGATGCATACGAACTCTGCCAATACTATTATCTATGAAGGACAAGTGCGAGCCTTTCTGCCCCTTATAGGGGGGAGCATTCTTATTTCGGAAGATCTACCCCTATATAGGGGTTCTGTTTTGTTTGAGTACGACCCTGATGCGGGCAGTAAAAGAGTTATTTATGAAGGCGAAGAGCTAATTCACGCTATATGCATGAATCAAGATGAGATATATTTAGGCGCAAAAGCTTATTGGAGTAATAGCAATATTTATAGATTGCAACAAGGAAGCTTGGTTCCCGTTATTGATAGTCCTCACAAAGAAACATTATTATGTGCAAATGATGGCAAATTATTCTTTAATTCTGTAGAAGATGACAAGCTGCTTGCATTTATTTACAATACCCAAAGCAAACAAAGGCAAATCGTACAACATAATGACTATCTAAAAGATCCGGTATTTTCTGGGGCTAGTGAGTTTTACTATTTATCTCCTAATGCCAAAGGTATGGATATCTACAAGGCTCCACTCGTATATGAAGATGTGCCAAAGCAAGATTTGAGACGCGAGCCTATTCTGTTTCCCAAGTCCAAATTCTTTGGCCAAAGTGCTCTAGCGGATGGTACACCCATCCGTCATGGCGATTACAGTCCCAATATTGCTCATATGATAAATCCCCGCATGCTTAGGATCCCTCAGATTTATGGTACTCAAGATTCTCTTGCAGTTGGAGCGGTTCTTGTAGGTGCAGATGCAGTTGGAGATTTTCCTCTATGGCAGATAGCGGCAGTTTACGATACCTACCGCCAAAAAATAATCGGAGATTTCCAGCTTAGTAGTCACGTACTAAACCCGTTAAATCAGGATCTTATGATTAGCTCAGATGAAGATCTCACCATAACTCTGCACAATTCAATCTGTCTACTGCGTAGGCAAAACTATGGAATCACCGAGATAAATACCGGATTGGGATTGCAAGCCAAGAATAGATTTGAGAGAAATAAGGCGTATCCATTCATAAGTCAGCAGCTTGTTTGGAAGTATGGACAGGCTGGAGTGCGAAATACGCTCTATTGGGAATCTTCCGGATTGAACTTGTCGAATCGAGATAGATTGGGATGGCAGGGACAGCTTGTAGTACGTCAGAAATGTTTGCTAAACTCTGAACTTAATAGCACCTTAAACATTGCTTACGACCCTGATGCAGATTTTGATGAAGTGTTTTATCCTATCAGAGGATACGACAAAGAGTTGTATGCAAATAAAGGCATTACATTGAGGAATACTTTGTATAAGCCCTTACTAAAGATTAGACAGGGGACATGGAATCCTCAAATCTATCTTGAGGATATCAATCTTGGTTTCTTTTACGATATGGCGATGCCGCAAACCAAAGCTGCTTACATAAAACAGTATTCTTACGGCATAGAATTGATTGCTGAAATCGGATTAGCTTTTATGGACTTTACCAATGTAGGCGTACGCTACAGTACAAACAAAGAATCGGAAAGAACCCTAAGTTTGATAATGGATATTGGCTTGTAATTATCGCAATTGGCCAGAAATATGCAAATATAGTATCAGAAATCCCGCTGTTCCGATAGAGATAATGAGGATACTCATAAATAAAACGTAATTGGGGATAAAGCTAAATATTGGCGGAGTCTTATCTACCTTTAAGACCGGACCAGATCTTTCTGAGTTGTCCTTTTCTATCAACGGTTCATCGGTGTATGTTGAATAGTGAGTAATATAACTGCTGGTTGTACCAGCCCATGTTTTTTGGTTATTGCCTCCATCCAACTGGATTAGAATCAGTAAAGATACGATTATAAATAAGGCAAATTGTATGCTTGCTTTGAGGCCGATGCACAATGCGTGATCTTCTTTGATATGATATTGCTTTTTTGCAATTACCAAGCCCCTGTGTATTGGTCTCATCTCAATCATCCCTTTTGAACTAATAATTTATACGGGGACATATTATTCTAATATACTTAAAAGTCAAGCATTATCTATATGCAACGTGGAGAGATTTGTTGAAATCATTCAACGCTTATCTCGAGAACGATTGCAAAAAACCTTAAGAGTGTACGGAAAATAATTGCATTAAAGGAATTTATTGGGCGCTTTCCTCAGATTATTATAGTATTACATACCCAGAAGCAGAACATAAATGAGCATTTCCCAGCACGATAGATATAGATTGCTGTAATTAAGCCTATTGTATAAGTTAAGGATTAGGCATGGTATAAGCTGAAGTATTCATGTCGCAAAGGGAGTATCTCGGGATGAACTATTTCTAACTATAAGCTAAAGTGATAGGGGAAATAATGGGGAAGCGGTGAATTTAGATCTATGAAGAGATATTTCTACAGATCGCAACATTATGCTAATAAAGCAATTATGTGTTCTTGGTAAAAGAATAAGAGCAATAATCATGAAAGAGCGCAAAAAAGAACTTGCCAAAAAAGCGGGATTGCTTAAATTGGTAAGTAAGTGCTTACTAACGCATGGCAAAGGATTGATACTATGGATATTACAAAAAGACAAATGGAGATTGTGAAAGCCGCTATTCAAGTGATTGCGCAGCAGGGTTATGAAAAACTGACCACAAAAAAACTTGCTCAAAGTATTGGTGTTACTGATGCAGCGCTTTACCGCCATTTTGAAAGCAAGAAAGAATTAATTCGGATGGTTCTTTGTTATTTTGAGCAGGTCTCTTGTGAAGTAATTCAGCGGATAAATTCATTACAGATTAGCCCCTTAGAAAAAGTTAGTCGTTTTGTATTAGATCGTTATGAGATTTTTGAGAATGATCCCGATCTTGCCATGGTTATGTTTAGTGAAGAGCTGTTTAAAAACGATCCCTCATTCGAAGAGAACTTACTTTCCATCATGCATATACATCGAGATGAGGTGATGGGCTACATCATGCAAGGACAACGAATAGGACAAATAAGGGAAAATCTAAATCCCATGCATCTGTTTAGAATGATTGTTGGTTCTATGCGACTTTTAGTTACGCAGTGGAATATGAGTAGGCATGCATTTAATCTACAAGCAGAAGGTAAGTCCTTATTAAATACAATAATACAATTAATAGAGGTAAAAAATGAAACGTCAGATTATTAAAATTGACGAAGATAAATGCAATGGTTGTGGATTGTGCATACCGGGTTGTCCTGAAGGGGCATTACAACTAATAGATGGCAAAGCCAGGTTAATCAGCGATCTTTTCTGTGATGGGCTGGGTGCCTGTATTGGAGATTGTCCACAAGGAGCGATACTGGTTGAAGAACGGGAAGCCGAACCTTACAATGAAGCTTATGTGATGGAAAACATCATGAAAGCTGGAGAAAACACGATCAAGGCACACTTGCACCACTTGAAATCTCACGGTGAAATGAAGTATTACGGTCAAGCTTTGGATATTCTTAAAGAAAATGCTTACGATGTTGATGCTTTAACGCGTGAAGAGACAATGGCTTGTGGGTGTAGTGGAACTCAAGCTAAGCAAATAGAGCCTCAAACCACCGAAACCGACAGTACCGGTCAGCTGCAATCGGAATTAGGTCAATGGCCGGTTCAGTTAACCTTAATCAATCCTGCTGCTCAATACTTTGATGATGCCGATTTGCTTATTTCAGCAGATTGTGTCCCATATGCGTACAGAGATTTTCATCAGAGATTTCTTAAGGGTAAGATAGTTATTACTTTTTGCCCTAAATTAGATCAGGATTTGGAGCGATATATCGATAAACTGGCGCAGATATTTACGCTACATAGAATTAAGAGTATAAGCATTGTACGCATGGAGGTTCCATGCTGTGGTGGCACTGAAGTGTTGTTACAAAAAGCTTTGGAGCGTGCAGGCAAGATGCATTTTGTTAAAGTAAACATAATAAGTGTAGATGGCAAGATCATCTAAGGAGAGAAACTATGGAAAGTAGATTTTATCAAGATGTTCCTCCGGTATTAAACGCTATGGGCATGGTAGGTACCAAGATCTATAGTCAACCGGAAGGCGAAATTGTTCATATCGAATTTGAGCCCAAAGCCCATTTGAAGGCTCACAAAACCCCTGTTAACGTAGCTTTTTATGTAATTGAAGGTACGGCAACCGTAACGATTGGAGAAGAAAGCAAAACATTTCCGGCGGGGACGATAATAGATAGCCCTAAAAACATTCCCCATGCCTTAACCAACGAGAGTGATGCTGTAATGCGCATTCTCGTGATAAAAATGCCAAAACCATAATAGAATAAAGGAGAAACAAAATGAGTATGTTCTGTTACCAATGCCAAGAAACTGCCCGTAACACAGGTTGCACAGTACGGGGCGTATGCGGAAAAACCGAAACCCTGGCGAATTTGATGGACCTTCTTATCTACAGTCTTAGAGGTCTTGCTTATGTAGATCACAAACTTATCCAAAACGGCAAGTATTATCCAGAAGATTCCCTTATTGTGATGCAGGGACTTTTTACAACCATAACCAATGCAAACTGGTCTGAAGACGTAATCACTGCTCAGATTGACCAAGCTATCAAATTGCGCGATAAGCGCAAGGATGAGCTCTGTGCCCTCATCGGGGATAAATGTGGTAGCTGTCCAGATGCAGTCACCTTCAAGATCAGCAAAGATCAATATGCAGAATTTGCCCCCAAAGTTGGTGTTTTAAAGACCGAAAATGAAGATGTTCGCAGTCTGCGAGAAACCATTACCATCGGATTGAAGGGCGTTGGAGCTTATGGCGACCATGCTGCTATGTTGGGTTTTCAAGATGAAGAAGTAAATAAATTTATGATGGAAGGTCTTGCGGCCACTATAGACGACAGTCTTACTGCGGATCAGTTGGTTGCTATGGTGCTTAAGACTGGTGAACATGCGGTAAAAGTAATGGCAAAATTGGATGAAGCACACACTACAACATACGGCAATCCAGAACCAACACATGTAAATATTGGTGTGGGCAAAAACCCTGGTATTTTGGTTTCCGGGCACGATCTCAAGGATTTTGAGGAGCTTCTTATTCAGACCGAAGGCAAGGGTATTGATATTTATACGCATAGTGAAATGCTTCCGGCAAACTACTATCCAGCGTTCAAAAAATACAAACATTTCCACGGAAACTATGGCTCTTCTTGGTGGCACCAATTGGAAGATTTTGAGAACTTTAATGGTGCAATTTTGATGACCACAAACTGCATAGTGCCTCTGCGCAAAGAAAATACCTATCTAAATAGAATGTTCACAACTGGTATGGCAGGATATCCGGGTGCAGTGCATATTGCCGATCGTAAAGATGGCAAACAAAAAGACTTTGGACCTGTTATAGAAGCTGCTCTCAAATGCCAGCCTCCCAAAGAGATTGAGACTGGTGAGATTATTGGTGGTTTTGCGCATGCCACAGTGCTATCTTTGGCAGATAAGATAGTTGAGGCGGTTAAATCCGGTGCAATTAAACGCTTTGTTGTAATGGCTGGTTGTGATGGGCGAATGCCTTCACGAAAATACTTCACCGAAGTAGCGGAAAAACTTCCCAATAACACTATCATTCTAACCGCCGGATGTGCCAAGTATCGCTATATCAAGATGAATCTGGGTGATATTGGTGGTATTCCCCGCATACTTGATGCCGGACAGTGCAACGATTCGTACTCTTTGGCTGTTATTGCATTGAAACTTAAAGAAGTATTTGGTTTGGATGATGTAAATAAACTTCCGCTCTCTTTCGATCTTGCCTGGTACGAACAGAAAGCGGTAGCTGTATTACTGGCATTGCTTTATTTAGGCTTTAAGAATATCCAAATAGGGCCAACCTTACCAGCTTTCCTTTCTCCGAATGTAGCTAAAGTTATCATTGATACCTTTGGTTTAAAACAAACAACTAATCCGGATGATGATATCGCCGCAATGATGGCTGGATAATCGTTACCTACTCAAAATATAAAAAAGGCAGGAGTTTTATTCCTGCCTTATTTTTTGTGTACAAATGGGTAAAGATCACTTCATCAGAAGTACCTTATGATTGAAGCTTCCCTCACTTGTACTTAGGCGAATAAGATACATACCGCTACTAACGGATTGATTACGATAATCTGTCCCGTTCCATATTTTCCTATATTCTCCGGTTGCCATGTATTCGTCGAGAAGATCTTTAACTTTCTGACCCTTAAGATTGAACACGCTCAGCTTGGCATGAGTTGCTTTTGCCAAGTTGAAAACTATAGTAGTTTCAGGATTGAAAGGATTGGGATAATTGCCCTGAAGATCAGTTTTTGGCACAACGGGGTTGTTTTCGAGAACATCAGAGCCACCCCAAGAAAACTCTATCAAAGAGCTGGAGATGCTGTTTCCCAGAGCGTATTTGGCAATAACGTAGAATTGGTATTCTCCGGCATTTGTCAATGTTTCAATATAATGAGGTGAGTCTACTTCAGCTACAAGTTCAAAGTGAGCGGCACCCAACTTGCGAAAGACTTCATAACTAAGAACTGGAAAATCGGGATTTTGGGGAGGATTCCAGCTTACTGTTAAGGTTCCGGTTTGGATACTGTGTCCTATTCCCGTTACTGGTTTGAGGTAGTAAAGAAAGAAATCTTGCAGAATAATTGAGTTTTCGATAGAAGGGTGCAAAACTACAGGCTGAGCTATAGTATATCCAGCGCCACTAACCGTGATTTCTTGCTCTAACATAGGGAGAAATAGTCTATAATTGCCTTCAGAATCTGGAGTAGAACAGATCATATCTGCATTGTGTACAAAGATACTAGAGTATTCGATACTTGGGTCTGAGCTTTCAACCGTACCCTCAATCCTCGCTGCATATGCCAGATAACCTGTGGTGCGCACATCATCGATGAACCAACCATCTGCCGTACTACCATAGTTTGGTGCGGCAAAGTTGAAGCGAAATTGAACGGTTCTGTTTCCAAAGCTAGCCAAGGGGATTCTTACCAAGCTCCACTCTTCTGAAGTTCCAGTAAATCCGGGAGCAGACAATGCCGATATAGATGAAGAAGTGTATCCTCCTTCAGGGCTTATAACTTGCCAAACGGATCCTCCATTTGTAGATATCTGTACGTTCCCTCCCGCATTGGTCGAGCCAATATCGTATTTGTGCCAAAATTCTAGCATAAAGTTTGCACCTATATACACTGGTTGGGTAGTGAGCTTGTAATTGGCTCCCAAGGCATAATTACTATTCAATCGAGTGCCCCAAACTTTGTCGCCCTCATGGGCTCCAGCGTAGGCAGATTCGCCCCATTCCCAGCCATTATAGCTAGGGCTGGGCTCAAAGTATCCATTATGCTGTTCAAATCCTTCACTCATTCCGGTTGTTCCAACACTGATTACTAATTGTGTAGTACTTACCGGAAGCAGATCTCCCACAGTGCTAACATAACAGGTAATATTGTTGCCTAAAGGGGTTTCAGGAGAGAGACTTAGCGGGAAAACAATCTGTACAGTGGAGTGAGCCGGAATATGATCTATCACAGCGCTGCTGATGCCGAAATTAGCATGTGGAGATACACTCATTATGCTGACGCTAAGATTATGGGCATCCAAATCTGTGATATTACCAAAATTCAATACCAAATCCAAACTTTCACCTGGTTCTACCAAGCCATTTCCATTGCCAGAAGCATCATTCATCATATATGAACTTATCGTTACAGAAGGACGCTTTACCGTAAACCAAGCTGGGTAATTCCATTCTGAATCCCCATTACTTATTCTAAGCATTAGTTCGATAATACTGCCTTCCGGACAGTCCTCGCTGATAGCCACAGTTATCGGAACAAGATTGATGGCTCCGCTGTCTGAAACTATATCGGGATAGTTGCTTGAGTTGTTTACCAATTGAGCAAAAGGATGATTGAGGGAGGCAGTGATGCTTGTTTCAGTAGCGGTACTTAAACCTTGATTGACTAGCTGAATGCCAAGCTCTACTATTTCTCCGGGTTGGGCAATATCGTTGTCTGGCCCGGTTACAAAAAGATCCTGTAAAACGAGGTAAGGACTCTCGTGAAGAACTGGGACAGTAGTAATAATGAGTGCAGAGTTGTTTGTTAACGGGCTGGCTCCGGGGTTGTATTGATTATTATAAGTGTATTCCAAGCCTCTTTTATTTGTATGATCTTTTATTCCGATAGTAGCATAATTCCCATGCGTGGGAGTATAACTGCTTCCACCAACATCCACGTTATTGAAGTCTTTATACTGTATTTTGATTTTACCATCCCCATAGCTTGTAGGATGGAATAAGGGATCGTATAAAATAACTTGGAAGGTTTCAAGTGAGGTGCGGTTGTAGCCATTACGCATGTTGTAATATTCGATTACAAAGAATTTGTTCTGGTTATCATAATACTTATAGATACCAGAATCTCCGGATAGAATCAAATCGTCCCAAAAAGCAGCAATCATGGGAGAGGGTCCCATGCCTCCAGGAAGACGACTGTTCCTAAACTCTGAGTCCTCAGTTATACCCAAAGCTATAAAACCATTCGTGCTAACCGTTATTTGTTGGTAGGGAATTCCGTAGAAGGTGAATTCGAAGGGTAAATTTACTACCTCTAAAGTAACACTTCCCACCTGATCTCCTTCATCGCCGCTAGTACCACTATCACTCAAAGTATTCAAGCGTGTACCCACTCCTCCCACTGTAGGATTTATCTCAATCCATTCATAATCTGGACAGTCGTCGTACTGAATATCGTTCATATCGTAGATGAAATACCCATAATCATCAGGGCCCAAAGGAGTATTTGGTGAAACAGTGCCAATAGTAATATTGAAGAAGGCATCTTGTAAGAAGCCGTTATCATTGCTTAGTCTTAGTCTAAATGGTATTTGCATGCCTGGCACAACAATGGATCTGGCAAAGATACTGAAGCCTTCCAAGGTATTAGCAATTGCTGAAGGATAGATTTGACCAATATAGGATGTATCTTCCTCAACGAGAACCAGATCGTTAAGTGAAAATAGTTGCGCGTATATATTATCTACGCCTGCTATGGAGTCATTACGAATGCCCAAAGTTAAGCTTCCGGTTTCGAAGGGGTCTAACGTATTGTCATCTCCGGCTGAAATGTTGATGTTTTCCACTTCCAATCGTGCATTATAGGCTGGGACATGAACCGGGAATTGGTGTTGCATACCGCTGCCGTCGCTAATATTTAGACTAAGACGAATATCATGATATGGTGGAATATTGGGCAAGACATCAAAGAGTATATAGTTTTCGGCACTAGTAGTATTGTTGATATCTAAATCCGGGAAACTAATGCTTTCCGTAATAAGATTAATGAAGGGATCGTCTGAGCTTACATCACCGTTTAGAGCACTAAGAAGAATATCCGATGTATTCTTGACGCTTACCAATAAGGCTATGCGTTCAGTAGCATTAGCAAAGGAATCTGAATTACCAGAAGATCCATGAGAGCCATCTTCTACTATTTGTTTTTCGGCAAACACTAAGCCGCCGGCACCAGGTTCTACATATAGCTGAGCGGGTTTATGATCGTTTTTGGCAGCGGTAAGAACTAAAGTTGCAGTTATTCCATTAGGTATGAACAAACTGACATTACCAGTTTCGTCGCTGAAACCACGTGCCAATATCTGGTTTTGGGATACACTATAGGCCGTAACACTGGCATTGCTAATTGGTCTACCGTTAACATCCGCGACATAAGCATCCAGAATGTTGGTACCCAGAGTAATGGACGTAGGAGCATTAATTTGCATGCTGGAGGGAATGCCGACAAACACTTCCATAGTAGGATCACCCATCAAGTTACACCAATGGGCAAAGTAGTTTGCTTGATTGCTATGCGTAGCGCCATAAACCTCACGAATATAGTGCCTTCCGTTGAGCAAGGCTTCTCCCATGCTACGCATATCATGTGAAAAGATACCGTTAAAGATTGCTGCATTAAGGGTGTTATTGAACATAGTATGAGTTCCGGTAGTAGCCATACCGATGGCTGTTACTGCTCCAGAAGGATTAGCTGAAGTACCCAAACGGATGAAAGATTCTGTTGTTGCGGTTGAGTTATGAAAATCTCCCGTTCCACAGGTGAGAATTACGGCGTGGGGTAATTTCTGTCCATTATTTAGGGAGCTACTTGGATCCCAACCACTCATATTCAACCAACCGCGATAGCTAAAGAAGTTTACACCTTGATTGATTGCAGAATTGATAGTGGTGCTGAACCCACTATTGTAGTTTTCAACAAAGCTATATTCAGGATTTGAGAGTTCTGCTAATTCTTTGATATATTTACTATTATACTCACATGATACTCCCGAATAAGTTGGATCTCCAATCAGCAAGATTCTGTTTAACCATTCTGCGGCAGAGGGATCGTTATTAATATTTTTTTCATAAGAAAAGACTTTTGCTAAAATTGTGCCCAGCTGATCTGCAGTCTCAGCGGAAATACGCCCAATCATTACATCTCCCAAGAGGTCATTACCAGCCAAATGAGTGTAGGGATAATCTCCTTCTCCACCATAACTGGACATGTTTTCGATAAATGTGGGAATCTGAGATGTATCGCCAACTAAGATAATATAATCTGGGCGAGTTAAGGGGTTATCGTATTTGCTTTGAATGTAGTTCTTAATGGCGCTATTTGAAGTGCCAGTAGTTTGAGTACTAACGGCTTCTACTTCATGACCTTTTTGTAGTTTCCATGTTACAAAGCTGTTAAGCAGCATCGTATATGCGGTATTTACATTTTGGGGATAGATAAGTAGTATTTTCCCATAGTTGTTTTCATCATTCAGATTACGATAATCGACAAAGTTTAGTAGATTCGCATCGTATAATCTTCGAAAGGCCGGTGAATAGTTTGAATAAGGAGGTAATTCTTGGATTTCTGGTTCAGTGGTAAACGAGATTTTGATATCGATCTCATCATAAACCGTAAGGGCTTGAGTTTGAGGATTCCATTGTAGGGGGTTAACGTTAAACTGAAGAATGCGGAAATCTCGAAACACTACGATGTTACTATTGCTCACTAAATCTTTGGTCTGTGGAGTTTCATACTTAAGTATGTCGTATTGAGCCAACGCTTTGCTTTCAGAATTCGTAAAAACAGGGATAGGCTTTATATTGGGGATAGTTTTATTACTAATGGGATTTACTTGCAAGGAGTAAGAGCCGGTGGGAGGTAAAATAACACTGCCGCTAAATACTGGCAGATTGGGGTATCCCGGTTCTGGTTCCTCAGCAGAATTCGCCATTTTGATTACGTGAAAGTCTTCGTCTAAGACTTTTTCAGTTTCCAGTTCCAATTGAGGTGCAGTGAATCTCACCGATAGACTTTGAGATTGAGATGAAACAACCGTAAGCGGTGGCATGGCAAGCAGCATTGCCGCAAAACAGCTTGTTACAATAAGCAGGATCAGCTTTATTTTCATATTTTCAAATACTCCAAACATTAAAAAAGAACCTGTAGCAAGGGCAACAGGTCCTTTGTAAAATTATATCCTAATGTAAATAACTACTCATCAGTTCATTTCGTATATGTACACGCCATTGTCACGAGTGCCAACTATCAGCTTGTTATCTTTGAACTTCACCGTATTAGTATATCCACACTCAGTAATACGATGCATTAATCTTGGATTTGATGGGGACGTAACATCAAATACATAACAACCGCCGCTACCGGAGCTTACTGCTACCATACCATTCGAGTAATCTACCTCTGAGGCATAACCAGTAGTAATATATTCTGCTACAAAATGAGGATGATGAATATCGCTGACATCAACTATTTGTAAGCCACCTTGTCGAGCGGCTATATATGCGTATCCATTTCGCACCACCAGTTTTTGAGCTTCGCCACGAACTGCCAATTCGCTAAGGAAAGCCTTTGTAGCCTTATCGTAAGCCACAATGCCTCGTTGCTGAGCTGCTCCATAAAGGTATGCATCGTCAAGCTCTACACCAGCAGTCAAGGACGGTGCTGTAACGGGATACCCAGGTTCGATTCCCAACCAGTACTCTGCGTCGTACAAACCGTAGCTTAAATCGACATTCGAGCAAAAAGCTAATTCGATTACGTTGTTGCTACTCTGCTCATCAAGTTCTCGAATTGCTATGTCTTGAATGTCATAGGTTCCGCCAGTTATGGCATCAATAACAATCAAACTGTCGGGGTTGCTACAATCTATAATATGGATCATATCAGTAAATTGAATCTCATTGAGTAGTAAGCGATTATGTTCAGGGGCAACAGCCAGCTTGCGAGTACGCCAAAAATCCGTTACAGAACTATCATCTGAATTCATTTGAGGATACCAGTTCAATTTATAATCACTCAAGCTAATGGTTGCCAATCCACCTTGATCTAATGCCACGTAGGCGTGAGTTTCATCAACGTCCAGTTCAGATGGGTTGCCCACAACAGGTACTCTTGCCAGAAAAGTGAGATTTGCACCATCCTCAAGAGCAGTGTTGCGCTTTGCACACCCGATGAGGGAAATAATAATTGCTGTTAACGTGTATATCATAACCTTTCTCGACATCATGATCCTCCATATATCGATTAAGTGTAAACATTCTCTTTATTAGAATAGGCAAGCAAGAAGCATTCCTAAATTGAGGATTTCAGCAGAATTAATGATTTTTTGAGGCCAAACGAGTAGTTAAATAGACTAATAAGATACTGGGATTATTGCTTTTTTATCCGTGCGGCAAAATGTTTGGAATCTCCCCATTCATCAAATCCAATCGATTCACCGATGGATTCGATTCTGCGTTTAAGGCAACCGATACACTGATCAGCGTTTTCATCCAGGCAAGGTTTACCTTCGTAAAGTTGATAGCCTTCGCGATATTTTGTATCCGTAATATTGGGCATCAAAACATTGGCACCCGCCAAAAGCCCCATCTCGCGTCCTTCCGGGTGCAGGGCTTGTAGAGCTGTAGTAGTAGCAATATTCACATCTTTTAAAGCTATGCGGCAGGCAGCGATCAGCTTTAACCCCATCTTAAGGGCATTTTCTGAATCAAAGCCATCCACCAAGTGTTTCAACGGTGTTCCATGATGAGGAATATAAGGTCCCATTCCAAGCATATCTATGTCTTGATCGTAGAAAAATAGAATGTCATCTGCAATGTCTGCCTCGGTTTGACCGGGAAGCCCAACCATCACTCCAGTTCCTACTTGATATCCAGTTCTTCTCAAAAGATTAAGACAACTTTTGCGATACTCGAAATCATGATCCGCAGGATGCAAGCTTTTATAAAGTTTGGGATTTGTAGTTTCCACGCGTAACAGATAGCGATGTGCTCCGGCATCAAACCAGCGGCGATACACATCTTCGCTCTGTTCACCTAATGATAGAGTAATACCTAGTTTACCACCCGAGAGCTTTTTGATTCCATGAATCAAGCTTTCGATAAACCCTATCCATTCTTCGTCTATTCTTTCGCCCGCTTGGATTACGAGACTGCCATAATGCTGTTCAAAACACCATTTGGATTCGGCGAGAGCTTCTTCCATGGAGATTGTATAGCGTTTAACATCTGGATTTCCCTTGCGGATACCACAATAATAGCAGTTTTTGGTGCATATATTACTTAATTCAATAATGCCACGGAAATATACTTTTGTGCCTACGTATTGCTTCTTAATGGCGTAAGCTCTATTATATAAATCAGTTAGCTCGTTGTCTGTGTTCAAACTTAATATGCTTATCAATTCATTTCTATCTGGACGCATTTATACCTCTTGCCAATATAATATCCTTAATTCTGGTTTGAGCAAGCACAACTCAAGCCCATTGCCTTAAGCTGAGACTAAGCAAGATTCCAACCGAGATACTTCCGTATATATAGCAAAATGACAGCTTGAACTATTGCTAGTTTATGGCTAGAGTAAAGGGCTTGGCTTTACTATAGCTATAAAGAGTCTACCAAATTTATTAATGGCGATCACTTGGACAAATGAGAATAAAGCCTTACGTGGTGCGGTGATAGGTAGGACTGCTTATGAATTTTAGAGTTTAGCTCAGATTCTATCGGAAAATAAAACGTAAAGAAGTGATGAAACAAAGATCAGCAGTGGTCTTACGCCCTGATCCTCGTCTATCATCTGTACCTCGAAGTCTCAACACAATGGTATTAAAACTATACAAAACCATTGCAAATCGGAGCATGGGTGGAGCCCCATACTTCAAGGGTGGTGGAAGGTAAAAGTAGTCTAAGAATAATCGAGCCGGAATATTATTACTCCCTAAAATTTCGCTTACAGACAGCCAAGCCATGCAAGATATAACCGGAGTGTAAGCTCCGCTAGCTGCGACATCCACTGGTTAATGATGAAAGGTGGCGATTTTTAACCACCGTATCTGAAGCGCATCTACATCAGTTAAGAAGAATTCCGGTCGCTTAAGCTACTGTATCCAAAACGAGCAAAGCTCCTTATTCGATTTCTGTAATGCTTTTGTACAGTTTTACAAATGAAGATTGCTTTATTCGAAATTTGGTACCATGATTGTGCCCCGTTCGAGCATCAAAATCTATATAGATATTACCTAATTTCATTTGTTCTAACATGTTTTTGAAACTAAATGAATTAAGTAGAAGTATTCTATCGTAATTGAAATAGTAATCTGAACCGATCTTTTTTCGCTGTGCCGTAATATAAAAGCAATTAAGCAGTTTTGTGCCTGCTAAGTGTTCAATATCCGAAAACCCCCAATAGGGTTGAGGTTGGATTTTAGATAAACCTATTCCTTGTTTGATTGCATTTATCCATTCTGTATGTCTATCTGATACCATATCATGATTGAATTCTACCAGAAAGCGGTTTTCCTATTCGTCAATAACCACTTTGAATCCCCTGTCGGAGTAAGTTACCGCATTTATTGTTTGGCGAAAACTCATTTCCGTTTCTGGATATTCTTCACTTGCGGAAGCATGTTTCCATCCATAATATGGTAGAAGTAGTTTTGGCACCAACTTTGCTTTACGAGGAGAAGGCTCACTGTGAAACATGGTTAAGAGTGAATTGGAGTGTGAGCTATGGCATTTCAGTTCCCATTCACCGGCATTTGCTATTGCTAAATTGTTTTCTGAAATTCCCATGAGGTCTTCCAATGTGTTTCCAACCCCACCGTGATTCCCAATTCGTCTGTTTTTCACCCATCCCATCTTCTTGATTGATGTAAGAATTTCAATTATTTCATTTTTAGTCCAAGTTTTTAACATTGTGTACCTTCTTATCAATAGGTGGTCTCCAAAAGTCTAACAAATACTCGAAAGTGGTTCCCATCGTAATATAGTTACTTGGCCATCCAAATATACCGATGTTATTTACTATATTTGTCCTATCCCAAATGATAGTATTTCTTAATTCATAGCCACGCTTGCGCAATTCTTGAATTAGGTTTAGATGAAGAGTAATCCTTTTATTCTCCCACCAAAAATCTGGTACGTTGATCACACAATGCCCTTTGATTTTTAGCAAACTTAAAAGAGAACCAAAAATTTCTCCCATAGCATTTGTCCATTCTTCTACTTCGTAAGTGCCTAAGTCTCTTGGGTCTTGAGAGTACTGTTCAATTAAACCAAGTTGTTCATTATCCCTATTACGTCTGGACTTATTCTTCCGTTTCCGATTCAACAGATTAGCATAGGGAGGAGAAGTCCAAATCAAGCTAACTGTATCATTATCAATATAATTATTGATGTTTCTTGCGTCATCAAGAATGGGAATTTGATGAGATTCGTTGAAGATATTGTTTGAAGAAAGACGATCATTGCAAATATCTATGTAGCTTTCAGTTAGGTCAAAGCCAAGAGCATTCCGGTTAATATCCTGAGCAGCCACAAGAGTTGTGCCACTACCGACAAAGGGGTCCAAAACCAATTCGCCTTGATGAGAAAATAGAGAGATGATCTTGGTAGCCAAACTAATAGGGAAAGTGGCTGGATGTATTTTTTTGTCTCTAACGTCTCTTTTTTCGTATATAAATTGCCAAACTCCGATTTGAGCCTGCATCCATTCTTTGGGGGTCATGCAATTAATGTGATTTGGCTTACAATCGCAAGTTCTTTGGTATCCTATAGTTAGTTCTCTCTTCAAATTGGCATTTGGGGCTATTTTGATACTTGATTCCATAACTTCCTCATGTATTCATCTGATGATCGTTTCTAATAAACACATAATGTCATGTCAGAGAAAGTAGCTTCTTTGTCAATCATATTATTGGTTTATCCAGTGAAATCCAAAAATCCTATTGTGCAGAATATGTTGATGCATTATCAGTAAAGTAGTGCTCTGCATATCCAATCTTACTGTCCACCGCTTCCGAAACTTCATTTACTATAGCAGAAAGACTTTGATGAGAGGCAGATTGTGGAAATATTCGCCCATAATACTAAGTTATTTTTATTGACAGAAAATTGGTGGATAAAAAAGTTGTAGCAAAAGAAGCCGCTTGCTTCTGCCTTACTGCCTTAAGGTGCGTGTAGGGCTAAAAAAGTGAATTACATCATATACATAATTACTGAGAAGCGGGTGGAGTTTCCAAGCGGAAATTTCGCCTTTTTCTTTTCCGGTAAGAAGGAGGTTCTTATAATCCGGATTAAGCGTTTCAAGGCTAGGACCAAGGAAGTGGTGCCCAAAGAAAGAATAAATCAGCAGATTACTGCCGATAAGGTTCGTTTGATCGGAAACGATGGAAAACAGATAGGTGTGGTGAGCATTCGTGAAGCACAACGCAGAGCAGATGAAGCCGAATTGGATTTGGTAGAGATATCGCCCAATGCAGAGCCACCAGTATGCCGCATCCTGGATTTTAGCAAATACTATTTCCAGAAAGAAAAAAAAGCCAAAGAAGCCAAGAAGAAACAACATGAAGTCGAGGTAAAAGAGATCAAGTTTGGTCCGAATACCGAAGAACATGACTACAATTTCAAGAAAAACAATGCGATTAAGTTTTTGAAACAACACAATAAAGTTAAGTTTACAGTCCGTTTTCGCGGTCGCCAAATGGCACACAAAGATCTTGGCTATCGCGTGTTGGAAAAACTCAAAGAGGACCTTGCTAGTATAGCAGAAGTGGACCAAGAAGCAGTTTCGGATCGTAATCTTTTATCAATTGTTGTTTCTCCCAAAAAGGAAATTGATCGTATCTTGGCAGCGGAAGCAAAACAAAGTGATGAACTTGTCTCTGGCACCGAGTCCGAACAAACTGCCGAACAGGAGAATCAATAAAGAGAATATCGGCGAGATGCCGTGAAGATAAGTATAGATAGAATAATTTAAGGAGATAAAGATGCCAAAGATCAAAACCAATCGATCTGCCGCTAAGCGCTTCAAGCTAACCGGCACCGGAAAAATTGTGCGTCATCATGCCAAATCCGCACATATCAAAACCAAAAAATCACCAAAGCTGAAACGTAACCTTCGCACCAGCGCCATCGTAGTAAAATCCGATGAAAAAAGAGTTTACAGAATGCTGGGAATGTAAAGGAGAATAGAGATGCCAAGAATTACAAATAATGTTGCAGCCCATCGCAGAAGAAAAAAATATATGCTTGCCGCCAGAGGTTACTTTGGTCGCCGCAGCAAAACATATCGCGTAGCACGTCAAACCGTAGAGCGTGCAATGGCGTTCTCCTTTGCTCATCGCAAACTAAAAAAGCGTCAGTTCCGCAGTTTATGGATTACCAGGATCAATGCTGCTTGCAGAATGAATGACATGAGTTATAGTCGATTTATAAACGGGCTGCATAAGTCCAATATAGAGATTAACCGCAAGACATTGGCTCATCTTGCGTGGCACGATGCCGGAGCTTTTGCCCGTCTCGTGGAGATAGCCAAAAACGCTTAAGCTAAGATGATACTATAAACGACGCTAAAATAGCGTCATCAGTAAAAAGAATATGAAAGCGGTTTTGGGAAAAAGCCGCTTTTTGCTAATCAGGACAGTCAAACAAAGGATTGAACAGTGCAAGAACAGCTTGAAAAGATGTTAGAGCAAGCAAGCCAAGAGATCGCTCAATGCTCCAATCCCAACGACATTTTAAATGTAAAAGCGAAATATTTGGGAAAAAAAAGTGCCCTAAATTCGCTTTATGGCAAGATGAAAGAACTCAGTCCCCAAGAACGCCCGGCTTTTGGTAACAAGTTAAACACTATTCGTACTCAAATAGAAGCCTTATTGAACAAACAAGCAACAGCCATCAAAGAATCTGCTTGGAAACAAGATACAAAAAGCTTTGATCCTACTATGCCTGGTCTTCGTTTGGTGCGAGGAGCTTACCATCCACTAAGTATAATTCGCAGACAAATTGATGAAGTATTCATTAGCCTGGGTTTTGAGATTGCCGAAGCAAACGATATTGAAGATGAGTTTCACAATTTCGATGCACTTAACACACCTCAAGATCACCCATCGCGCAATCTTGCCGATACTTTTTATGTTGAGGAAGGTAAACTCTTACGCACCCAAACTTCTACAGTGCAGATAAGAGTAATGGAGAACTATAAACCTCCCATCCGCATTATCTCCCCGGGACGCTGCTATCGGAACGACAAACCAGATCCATCACACTCACCTGTATTCCATCAGGTTGAAGCCTTAGTGGTAGATAAAGGTATAAGCATGAGTGATCTCAAAGACACTTTGCAGAATTTTGCGCACATCATGTTTGGGGCTGGAATAAAAAGCAGGATACGTCCTCATTTTTTCCCTTTCACCGAGCCCAGCGCCGAAATGGATATATCCTGCGTGGCATGTAATGGTAAGGGTTGCAGAGTATGCAAACAAAGCGGATGGCTCGAAATGGGTGGTGCAGGGATGGTTGACCCTGCCGTATTCGATATTTTGGGCATAGATTCTGAAGTATATACTGGTTTTGCTTTTGGATTGGGCATAGAGCGCATTGCTATGCTTAAATACAATATTCCGGATATGCGAATCCTGTTTGAAAATGACTTAAAGATGCTGCGCCAGTTTAAAGGAGAGATGTAATGAGAATCGCTGTATCTTGGTTAGAGCGTTATTTATCTTTGGAAGAAAACTATCAGAATCTGCCGGATTTGCTTACCTTTGCCGGTATTGAAGTAGAGGCTATTGAACAGTTAAAGGCTTTGGGTTCCACTGTTGTAGCGGCGAAAGTGATATCGGCAGTGCCGGTTCCCAAAACAGATCATCTTAAGCTTTGCAGAGTGGATATTGGAGATGTGGACTATTCCGAAAAAGACGCCAATAACAGCATTGATATAATTTGCGGTGCACCTAATTGCAGTTCTAACATGATGGCTGTGTTGGCGTTACCCGGAACTAAATTGAAGGATATCAATATAGCAAAAGCAAAAATCAGAGGGATACAATCTCATGGGATGCTATGTTCGGAAAGAGAATTAGGTCTTTCTGATAATCACTCCGGAATTATTCGCTTGCCCGACGAGATTAAAATAGGTGCTTTGGCAGATGAGTTATTTGGTTTTCCGGATACTATATTTGAGTTGGAGATAACTCCAAATCGTAGCGATCTATTGGGATATAGAGGCATTGCTAGGGATCTTTCGGCAAAGCTTGGAATTCCGCTTAAACCGCTTAATGTAGATTTTGCACACAATGATTGCACAAAACTAAAACTTGGTTTGTACAATGAAGCCCCAGAGCAGTGCCCTCGCTATACAGCCAGAGTTTTTGAACACGTGAAAGTTAAAGAATCACCCTTATGGTTAAAAATAGCTTTGGTAAAAAGTGGATTGAGGCCTATAAACAATTTGGTGGACATTACTAATTTCGTAATGTTAGAAAATGGTCATCCCTTGCATGCTTTTGATTATGACACTCTTGCCTCAAAAAATGAGGGACAAGCCTATCCAGATATACTTATTCGCAAAGCCTATAATAAGGAGAGTTTTGAAGCGTTGGATGGGAAAGTATTTGAACTCGACTCCGATGATCTGGTGATAGCAGACGGGAAACGAGCCTCCGCTTTGGCGGGAGTGATGGGCTCGAAGTACTCAGGAATTAGTGAAAATACGATCAACATCGTTCTGGAAAGTGCAGCATTCCATCCGGGGACAATTCGCAGGACATCATATAAACACAAACTGAGTTCAGATTCTTCGTACCGTTTTGAAAGACATCTTTCGGCACAATATGTACATGAGACCAGCGAAAGAGCTACTGCTTTGATTCTGGAGCTGGCAGAGGCTAAAGCGTATAGTAATATTATCGATAGTTATCCTAAAGAAGAAGAGAAATTGGTGTTAGGAGTCCGCCCGGCTCGTTTTGAGCATCTCATCGGATATCCAATTAATCCGGATGAAATATACGACATCCTGGTAAAACTTGGCTTCGAATATGTTGGCGATGCCGCATTCAAAGCGGGGAGAATCGAGGATTTTGCTCTGCTCAATAAATCTAAAGATAATGCTGATTATGCGCAATACTATCAGATTCCCGGCTACCGGAAAGATATTACTCGTGAAGCAGATATTTTGGAAGAGCTGGCAAGACTGAAAGGCTATGATCTTGTACCTCAACGAACCGCCCCAAAGCAAATCATGGATTGGCATGCCTACCGCATTGAGAAAAGAGCTGCAGAATGGGTTGTGAATTGGGGAGCGTATGAGACCCTAAACTATAGTTTTACAGATCCTGCCCAGATGCAGAGTTTGGGAGTATCCGAGCAAGAAATACCATACATACATGTGATTAATCCTCAGAACAGCAATCAGTCTGTAATGCGGGTTTCGTTGGTACCACAACTCATTACGAACTTGGTTTACAATCTAAACCATTACGAAAGAGATATCCGTCTGTTTGAATTGGGAAAAGTGTATTTCAGAACTAAGAATGGGCACAAAGAACCAAAGCATTTAGGAGCTATATGTACCGGGAATGTGGGAGAAGAACACTTCAAAGCGAAGAATCAGCAAATAGATTATTCATGGGCAAAAGGCTGTTTTGAAGGACTTATTCAAGATATTGGAATAACCGGACATCTTAAACCTTACGAAGCGCCGTACTTAATTTCGGGTGAAACCTTTGCATTTTATCAAGAAGATAAGATTATGGGTTATTTTGGAAGGTTAAAAGCTCCGATTTTGGAAGCGTGGGGAATAGATGCTACAAATCTGAAACAAGAAGTTTGGCTACTGTATTGGGATGTGGATGTATTGATTATATCCAGTAGAAAGCTCAATACTACTTTCAGTAACATATCACGCTATCCCTCAGTTGTAAGAGATCTGTCTTTTTTGCTGGCAGACACGTTCAGTTATGCCGAAGTAAAAGCTCACATTATGGCTGTGGATACAAATCTGATTCAAGATGTACGAGTCTTTGATGAATATCGTTCCGAACAAATTCCGGAAGGATTTAGAAGCTTAAGTTTACACATTGTTTTACAAGACCAAGAAAAAACATTGACAGATGAGCGCGTTGATCAGCTCATGAATTTAGTGCAGAAAACACTAATAGATAAATATGATATAAAGATGAGGTAATAATGGAAAGTCCTATTGTAAATCTGCAGGAAAGGCTGCAGAAACTGATCGATCAATATACCGCAGATAAAAAAGCTATGGAAGAGCTAAAAAAACAACACGCTCAACTTCGAGAAGAGAATGTTCAATTGATGGCTCAGATAGAAGATTATACTAAACTCCTAAGTGAAACCGATAAGTCTTTTAAGGAACTTCAAGCCGAACACAAAGAGTTAAAAGAAAAACAAAACGAAATGCAAAGCATGCTATTTGGTATAGAAAACTTTGCAGATGATGCAATCAAGAAGATTGATGATATTTTCCCCAAGCTTGAACAAAGTGAGTAACTCATGCAATCGGTAGAGGTGGAGATTTTTGGGCGTAGATTTCGCCTTAGAAGTGATAATCCCACCCGCACTGAAAAAATCGCGGCGGACTTATCGCAGCAACTAACAGAATTGTATGAAACCTACGAACATCTGGATTTTGCCCGGCTTCTCTTACTGGCATGCTTTCAGCGTGAAGAAAGCTTGCAAAAAGCCCTAGAAGAAAATGAAACTCTAAAAAGTGAATTAAACAGGGTAAACCAGATGATCGAAAAGATCATGACATTCTAATACTTGCCTGCGGAATACGTGATATGGATTGCATAAAAGCCAAACTTAAGAAGGGTTTCGAGCCATGGGTAGCATGCGTGCCGGCCAGTTTCGGATACATAAAACCCACAAGGTAGATTCCCACCTGCAAATCGGCTTTGTATAAAGTCAAACATACACGGTTCTCGCGGGCTAATTAATTCCGCACTTCCTTAGGGGAGGCGTAAATAGATTGAAGGAATAAAAATATGCCACATCCATACATTGCATTGGCTATAGGCTTAATACTGGGTTTTATTATTGCCATAATAATATACTTAATAAAACGCAATTCAGCTTTTAAGCTGGTATCTCAAGCATCTGAGATAGCAGAAAATATCAAAAAAGATGCTCAAGCAGATGCTGATAATCAAAAGAAAACAGCCCTCTTGGAAGCCAGAGAAGAATGGTTCAAACAAAAGCGCATTCTTGATGAAGAAGTAAAAGAGCGCCAGCGCGAATTGCGAGCTCAAGAAAAGAAATATAATGAACGCTTAAGCAGTCTTGATAAACGCCTCGACTCTCTAGACAAAAAAGAAAACAACCTCAGCGAACAAGAGCGAAAGCTAAAAAACAAAGAGGACGAGCTTCAACAAAGAAAGTCTGAGTATGAGGCGATATTAGAACAGCAAAAAAAGAAACTGGCAGAAGTAGCAGGACTCAGCAGAGAAGAAGCAATTGAGCGTTTGCGTGTTGAATTGATCTCTACTGCAAGACAGGTAGCAGCAAATGACGCCAAACTAAGCATTGAACAGATCAAGCTTGATGCGTCCAAGAAAGCATCGGAGATATTAAGCACAGCAATTCAACGCATGGCTGTAGATCATGTATCAGAAACCACTGTCTCAGTTGTATCTTTGCCTTCCGACGAGATGAAGGGACGCATCATTGGCAGAGAAGGACGCAATATTCGTACTTTTGAAAAGGCAAGTGGGGTAGATTTGATTATTGACGATACTCCAGAAGCTGTGGTGCTATCCTGTTTTGATCCAGTTCGAAGAGAAATAGCCCGTCTATCTTTAGAAAAGCTTATTTCGGATGGCAGAATTCATCCCGGTCGCATAGAAGAAATCATTGCTAAAACTACCAAAGAAATGGATGAAACTCTTATAAAGATAGGCGAAAAAGCGGTGTTGGAAACCAATATCCATAATATTTCTCCCAATATCATCAAGATACTGGGGCGGCTAAATTATCGCACATCTTATGGACAGAACGTATTGCAGCATTCCATTGAGGCAGCGTGGATTTGCGGGATCCTTGCCGCAGAATTGAACTTGGATCAGGAAATAGCGCGTCGTGCAGGATTACTTCACGATATCGGCAAAGCGATAGATCACGAGTTTGATGGTACTCATGCGATTATTGGCGCTAACCTTGCCCGTAAAAACGGGGAGGGCAAGATAATTGTAAACTCCATAGAGGCTCATCACGAGGAAGTGGAAGCGTTATCTGTGTATGCTGCCTTAGTGCAGGCTTCTGATGCAATTTCGGGTGCCAGACCCGGAGCACGGCGTGAGATGCTGGAAACTTACATGCAGCGGTTGGCAAAACTTGAAGAAATAGCCAATACCGTGGAAGGCGTAAACAAATCCTATGCCATACAAGCGGGTCGTGAACTACGTATAATTGTTGAACCGACGATGGTAGAAGAAAACCAAACACCGCTATTGGCAAGTGAGATTGCTGCAACTATTGAAAAGCAAGTGCAGTATCCCGGTCAAATAAAAGTAACCGTGATACGAGAAACCAGACAAATTGCAATGGCAAAATAGATGAGAATTCTCTTTTTTGGTGATATATACGGCAGGCCCGGCAGGAAAGTGATGCTTGCCAATTTGAAAGAAATGATAGCCAAACATGCTGCCGATATAGTGATTGCCAATGTTGAGAATCTTGCCGATGGTAGGGGCGTTACCGAAAAAACTCTTAAGCCTTTGTTTGCAATTGGAGTAGATGCGGCAACTGGAGGTAATCATCTTTGGGATAGAGAGGAATCACTTGCTTATATCCAGCGAGAAAAACGAATTGTAAAACCTCTAAACTATCCTCATTCTTCTCCGGGTAATATTTGTTATCGCATCGAAAAGGACTCTTTTGTCCTAGATGTTATAAGTCTTACCGGGCAGATTTTTATGCCTCCTTGCAATTCTCCTTTCGAAGCTTTTGATGGGTTCTGGGCTAATCGGAAGGATGCAGTTCCGCTTTTTATAGACGTTCATGCAGAATCTACTTCAGAAAAGAGAGCCTTAGGTTGGTATATTGGCTCGAGAGCTGCGGCATTGATTGGAACTCACACTCACATCCAAACTGCGGATGAAGAATTGCTGCCGGGAGGGTTAGCATATATTAGTGATGCGGGTATGACGGGTGCTCACGACAGCGTTATTGGGGTTCGCAAAGAGATCATTTTGCAAAAACTAAGCACGGCTGTTCCCCATAGATATGAATCTGCAGAAAGCGGATTGATGGTTAACGCCGTATTGGTGGATATAGACTCTGTTACCAGCAGGGCGACTGGAATTTCACGCCTGCGTTATTACGTGGAGGAATAGATGGATAAAGAACTATCTGGCAAACCGATTGCCAATGCCATAAACAAGGTATCCAAAACCTTAGTGACTGAACATAGTTTGAAACCAAAAATGCTTTTAATTCAAATTGGTGAAGACCCCGCAAGTGCATACTATGTGCACAGCATAATTCGAACAGCAGCAAAATTGGGTTGCGAAGCAGAATTGTTGAGACTCGATAACACCTGTAATCAACATGAGTTAATCAAGATAATTAGTAAAGCCAATATAGATGCAAGCATTCATGGCATCATGATTCAAAAACCCTTACCACGAGATATTGATGATAGCGTAGTAAATCTTAACATCAATCCAGATAAAGATTTGGATGCCCTTAATCCCCTAAATCTAGGTAAAATCTTGATGGAGAATGAAGCCTTTCTACCCTGTACACCCGCTGCTGTATACTATACCATGAAGTATTATGGGATTGATCCGCAGGGAAGAAATACAGTTATTCTGGGCAGATCAAATGTTGTGGGTAAGCCACTGGCTAACATGTTGCTATGGAAAAGACCCTTTGCCAACGCCACTGTTACGATTTGCCACAGTAAAACAAAAGATCTTGCTTCAATCTGCAGAAATGCTGATATCTTGATTTCTGCCATTGGGAAAGCCAAGTTTGTTGGTGCAGAAATGGTTAAAGATAACGCTATCTTGATTGATGTGGGAATCAATGAGCTTATTGATGCAGATGGTAATGTGAGTTACGTAGGTGATATCGATTTTGAAGCTTGTTATAGCAAGTCTTATAGAATAAGCCCTGTTCCTGGAGGCATAGGACGCATAACGACCTCATTATTATATTTGAATCTGGTAAAAGCCAATCTAATCGCCTTAAAAGTAAATAAAAATGTTGACGAATATATCGACACTATTTTTAGTGAGAACCAGAAATAATTATAACCTGATTTTGGGAGGTCCGATGAACAATAAGAGTTCCAAGCTCTTGGCAATCATCACTTTACTTGCAATAGCTGCCCTGGTTGTTACGGGTTGCGGAAAATCTGGAAACCGTTTTGACAACCGTCTACCGGTTATCTCAATATCCTCATACGAAGGCTGGAATGATGATTTTGTGCCTGCCATAGTTGATACTTCTAGTCATGAATACTTATTTCAGCAAAGTGTTTATTGGAATGCCTCAGACCCTGATGGGGTTGTTACCGGTTTTGCTTTTCGCGTGTTAGATGAGAATATGAATCCCATTATAACGCCTGGCTATGAATATACTAGCCGCATTGAAGATAATCTTATCCCGGATGTTATCTTAAATAGCAATTCTTTATTGGGCTCATCAAAAGAAGGCTGGGTTATACATTATAAATCTGGTGCCACACAGGAATATCCTTTAGATGATCCTAGGGCTTCTCGTACAATCTGGACTTCTCAGAAGTATGCAGTGATTAATTTTCCTGCTGCCGATTCATTAGGAAATCCAGACTCAAGAATTTCGTTTTTTGAAGTAATTGCCATAGACAATCGAGGAGACATTGTTGCCAAATCCGCTTGGCGTAAATTGCGCGCTCAATCTAATATCCCAGAATGTTTTTTGAGCACAACAAAGGGGAATCCGGAGGGAGAGGATGTAGGAACAGGAATAATATTGAAATTTACCATGAAAGAAAGGAACCCCTTTATAACATCAGATGCAAAGAGCTTCAGTTTCCGCATTCAAAAGATTAATGAGCTTACGAATGAAATTGAGAGTCAAACAGATTGGATCTATACAGATTCTGATAATGATCCTTCAATGGATGAGTTTTTACTTACTGCAAAAACAAATCCACCTTTGGAACCGGACTATACTGAGGATGGCACGTTTTTAGGTACTATCACCAGAGTGGTGGGCAGAGCAGAGAATCTTGCCGGTGTATATTCCGACGAAAACGAAGTAACGGCAGGTGGAGTTCGTGTTTCTATTGTCGAGTTTAAAGTTAAACCGGGCTTTAAACCTCGCACCTTGCTATATCACAAAAAGATTTATGGGTTGGGTGATTATCACTTTGAAGATTATAACGATATCAATAACAATGTAGATCCAGCCCCTAGTTTCCTTTCTGGAGGAGGCATAAAATATGGAACCGGACTATTCAGGGAAAATCTGGAAACTGACGATGGATTACAAACGGTTTATTCAGTGGTGTATAGCAGTAATCTAAAGGTTTATTTACGCTGGGGATGGTGGGGCGAATACGTGAAAGATAACGGCGAATATTTTACCCATGTTGATGCCGATAATTCATATTTTGATAAAAAAGCGGACGTTGTCCTAAGCGATAATTCATCAGGCTCTCCAGTAAACTACTATAGTGAGATAACTCACTTTCATCTTCGATATGATAATGAACCTTTTTACTTCCCCGCTTTTTCGGATCCTGAGTATTTTGTTACTGACGATGATGGTACCACTTGGTTACGAGTACCGGTATCATCGCCTCTGCGCCAATCTATTGTGCTCACTTCCGATAATTTAAGTCCGGGACTACATCGTTTTGAAGTTCGTTGTGAGGACACTCAGGAAGAGTATTCTGATGAGCCGGCTGTTTTGGATCTTTATGTACACCCCTCCACTCCGCCATCACAAAGGCAGGGGATACTTGTAGTTGATGATGATATACCCCACGTCGAGTATTCACCCGAAACTGATGTTGACGAGATTTATGCGAATATGGTTAGCGGACTGGGGCTTAGCGCAGATCAAGTTCAATATGTAGATTACAACGGAAATGATAGTACTCCTCTACCTGAGGATTTTCGTAAGAGAAGACTCTCGTATGGTTTGCTCCAGAATTATAAACTTGTATTATATCATAGTGATAACCCTAATGGTGTAGGCAACTTAAAATGCGATATTGATGCTTTAACTCTTTATCTGCGAAATGGTGGGAACTTGATGATATCGCATAGTAACAGATTTAGGGAAGACATCGAAGGTATTTCAAAGAAGCTACTAGTTTCAGCATCTGATGGTTATTTGCCTCCAACCATTCTTCTTGACGCGATGGGCATACCTAGAGAGCCCCAATTTTCGGAGGTTGGAGCCAGCATAGCTGCTAACCCTTTTATGATTAAGGCAAATGGACAACAAGACTTTCCTGATATTAATCTTAGGTACACCGATGAAGGCTCAACGGGGGTTTGGATTAATAGCATAATTGAAATGCGTGAAGGTCTATCAGCAGTTGCCTATTTCAATGAAGAAGATGGCATTCCGCAACATTACGGTGAAAGCATCTATACACTTGGGTGTAAACCTGTAGATTATCCGGTTTTTCCTCCCGATCAAGAACAGTATGATCAGTATTCCGGCAGGACTATTGGGATGCGCAAAGTAAATGACAATAATTTCTTGAATTCCCGCTCCTACCTTTTTACCTTTCCCCTTTCTTACATGGAACTGGAAGATAGCAAAAATCTGTTGATAAAGGTATGGAACGAACTCCAATAGATTCCCAAATATCATAAATAGAAAGAGACCGGTTTAAAAAAAGCCGGTCTCTTGGTTTTACTGCAATACCAATGTTTGGTAGAAAGTATGGCTCTCTTTTGGTTCGAGTAGGTGCGAGCCGGAAATGGGCTGCCAAGGAGGCAGCGGAGCTGCCTTCAGAAGCGAGCTGCGCTCGCTGTGGCAACCAGAGCTTGCCAGCCCAAAGGTAGGTGCAACTTGTAGCCGCATTTGCAACAAGCAGGAGTTTGCCTCCCCATTACAGAGCCGTTTGGGCTGCGCTGTTTGTGCTGCTTGGGCTGACAAGCTCCTGCTTGGCAGAGGCAGCGAAGCTGCCTTCAGAAGCGAGCTGCGCTCGCTGTGGCAACCAGAGCTTGCCAGCCCAAAGGTAGGTGCAACTTGTAGCCGCATTTGCAACAAGCAGGAGTTTGCCTCCCCATCACAGAGCCGTTTGGGCTGCGCTGTTTGTGCTGCTTGGGCTGCCAAGCTCCTGCTTGGCAGAGGCAGCGAAGCTGCCTTCAGAAGCGAGCTCTGCTCGCTGTGGCAAACAGAGCTTGCCACCCCAAAGGTAGGTGCAACTTGTAGCCGCATTTGCAACAAGCAGGAGCTTGCCACCCCATCACAGAGCCGTTTGGGCTGCGCTGTTTGTGCTGCTTGGGCTGCCAAGCTCCTGCTTGGCAGAGGCAGCGAAGCTGCCTTCAGAAGCGAGCTCTGCTCGCTGTGGCAACCAGAGCTTGCCACCCCAAAGGTAGGTGCAACGTGTAGCCGCATTTGCAACAAGCAGGAGCTTGCCACCCAATCACAGAGCCGTTTGGGCTGCGCTGTTTGTGTTGTTGCTTGGGCTGCCAAGCTCCTGCTTGGCAGAGGCAGCGAAGCTGCCTTCAAAAGCGAGCTCTGCTCGCTGTGACATTCAGAGCTTGCCAGCCCAGCTTGCAATCCCGTCCCTCGCACTGGTTCCCCTTGTCGGAACAGTGTCCGCCTGTACTGTATGGGTGCTCGTTTGAAGCGCCCATTTGAAGAATTATCTGTAGATCAATGGCACCCACTAAGTTTGAAAGAGAGCCGAAAGTATTCTACAAAACAAGACCGCTGAATAATCTGGGCATGAGGCGAAGATTCATACTACAAGGGTGGTGGCTTAACATAGCTACGATCAGAATAAACCCAACAAACTGAGATCTTGTGCATAACAATCTGCTATACATGGATGTGCAAGGGTCTCAAAATAGCGATTATTCTAGGCAAAGAATACTCAATCAGTTTATGCTCTCATTGCATCTCCGTGAGTTTAAACATGTTTAAAGCTAAAATACACCTAAAAGTACGGGATAATCTCTGCCTAAACCTTCCTGCAAAAAAGCTTTATTTAATGGGCAAGGAATCAGTATCAGTTACTGTAATGGCATCAAAGCTTGGCAGATATCAAATTAGGCAGAGACTAAATATTGGTAAGAAAGTTCCGAACCACAAAAATCTGCTAAAGTTCATTGACAGAAAGCTCATACGCATAAACGTGGTACAAAGGCGATAATTTATGGAGTATTAATGAGTAAACAAAAAAAGACTGCTATAAATCCTACTCGAGAACAAAACTATGCCGAATGGTATCAACAGGTTATTAAAAATGCCGATTTAGCGGAAAATAGCGATGTACGAGGGTGTATGGTCATTAAGCCTTGGGGCTATGCCATTTGGGAAAATATACAAAGAACTTTGGACCTAATGTTTCGGGAGACTGGGCACCGTAATGCTTATTTTCCGTTGTTTATTCCCAAGAGTTATTTTGAAAAGGAAGCCGAGCATGTGGAGGGATTCGCCAAAGAATGCGCAGTTGTAACTCATTCCCGGTTAGAAGATGACGGTAAAGGTGGATTGCAGGTAGCAGGAGAGCTTACAGAGCCTTTAATAGTACGCCCTACTAGCGAAACAATTATAGGAGCATCTTTTGCTAAATGGGTGAACTCATATCGGGATCTTCCTCTTCTCATCAACCAATGGGCGAATATAGTGCGCTGGGAAATGCGTACCAGACTTTTTTTGCGGACAGCAGAATTTCTTTGGCAGGAAGGACATACAGTTCATGAATCCAGTGAGGAAGCTATGGATGAAACCCGAAAGATGTTGGAAGTGTATGCCCGATTTGCGGCAGAATACCTTGCCCTACCGGTTATTCAGGGTGAAAAAACTGAAGGTGAGAAGTTTCCCGGAGCTGTAAACACTTATTGTATTGAGGCCATGATGCAAGATAAAAAAGCTTTGCAAGCTGGGACATCTCATTTTTTGGGACAGAACTTTGCCCAAGCTTCTGGCATCAAGTTTCAAAGCAGAAATGGCGAATTTGAGCACGCCTGGACTACATCTTGGGGAGTATCAACCCGCTTAATTGGAGCATTAATTATGGCTCATAGTGATGACAACGGATTGGTATTACCGCCAAAGATTGCTCCTTCGCATATTGCTCTGATTCCGATTTATCGTGACGACACTGAAAAAGAGCAAGTAATAAAATTGTGTGAACACATAATAGATGAATTTGCGCATGAAAGCTTTGAAGGAGTGCGCATCTATACAGAACTAGATGATAGAGATTTGACCGGAAGCGAACGTAATTGGTATTGGATAAAAAAAGGAATCCCCTTGCGTTTGGAAATTGGACCTCGAGATGTGGCAGCGAACTCTGTGATGCTGGCTAGACGAGATAAAGAGCCGAGAGATAAGCAAAGCATAGCTATTGGCGAATTGAAAACTTATGTCCTTAAAGTTTTACCCGAAATCCAAAATTCTTTCTATCAACGAGCATTAGACTTTCGCAGGGAAAACACGATTGTAATAGATGATCCGAGTGAATTCTACAAGTTCTTTACACCCACGAATTCAGATCAGCCTGAGATTCATGGCGGATTTGCCCTATCTCATTGGTGTGGAGAGGTTGCATGCGAAGAAAAGATCAAAGACGAGCTTAAGGTTACCATTCGCTGCATACCTTTTGACGCTAAGCAGGAAGATGGATTCTGTATTTGTTGTAATAAGCCCTCCAAACGTAGAGTAGTATTTGCCAAATCTTACTAGTATGAGCTTTAAGAGCGCAGTGATCTGCATAGGTAACGAATTGCTATTAGGGCAAACATTAAACAGTAATTTAGCCTATTTGGGCAGCAATATGGCAGATTTGGGTATTCCAGTGGAGTACAGTGTTACTATTCAAGACGATCATCAAGCAATAATTGATGCCCTTGCTGAATGTTGGAATAAATACGATGTTATTATAAGTACGGGGGGATTGGGCCCTACGCAAGATGATGTTACTAAGAATGCCATAGCTGCATATTTTGGCAAAGATTTATGCTTTCATGAAGATGTGTACAGGAAAGTGCAGGATATGTTTTCCATAAGGGGGCTCTTTATGCCGAGTACAAATAGAACTCAGGCTATGGTTCCAGAGGGATTTGCGGTTTTAGATAATGCGCGTGGAACAGCCCCCGGATTGTACTATGGCAATGATGGCAAACACCTTTTTGTGCTTCAGGGCGTGCCTTTGGAGATGCAATATGTGTTCGAAAATCATATCCAGTCTCTTTTGTTGCAGGCATATCCCCAAGCTAATAGACTACATATAAGGAATATTCACACTTATGGAATAGCTGAATCCGCTCTAGCTGAATTGTTGCATTTGGAAGAACTACCTCAGGGTGTAAAATTGGCGTGGCTTCCTCAAACCGGGAGAGTGGATTTGAGGCTATATGGAAGCAATCGCGAGTTAATTAGAATTGCCGAAGATTATGTGCACAGCAAAGTGAGTGAATATATTTGGGGATACGATCACGATAGTCCGGCAGGTATGTTAATTCATTTGCTTAAGGCTAAAAGTATAAGCCTTGCTGTTGCAGAATCTTGTACAGGGGGCTTGGTTCAAAGATTAATTACCGATGTTTCCGGAGCGTCAAAGGTGTTTGTTGGTGGAGTTGTAAGCTATGACAACAGAATAAAAACGGATGTTTTACATGTAAAGACAGATATTTTAGAACGGCATGGTGCGGTGAGTGAATGCTGTGCAAGGGCAATGGCGCGCGGTGTTAAGGCGTTATGTAATACAGATGTATCAATTGCCATAACCGGTATTGCCGGTCCGGATGGTGGTTCAGCAAAGAAGCCTGTAGGAACTGTATACTTTGGCTGGCAAATCGGCGATAAGGAATTTTCTATGCACAAGGTCTTTACCGGAGATCGTGAGAGCATAAGGTTTAAGGCCTCCGAAGCCGCCATTTTAGAACTGATCAAGACTTTGAGGTCATTTTAGTTGAAAGTGTTAATAATAGGCAGTGGTGCACGAGAGCATGCAGTTGCTGACGCATTTGCAACAAGCAAGAACACTTCGATAATTTATGTAAGCCCCGGAAATGACGGAATAGCTGAAACGTATATGTGTATTAAGCTGGAGGATTTTGAACATATCCGCAGCTTTTGCCAAGAAGCTGATATCGATATTGTGTTTATTGGTTCCGAGCAACCAATAGCAGAAGGTTTGTCAGATTATTTGCGGAAGCATTCCATAAGAGTATTTGCGCCTTCACAGGCGGCAGCAAAATTGGAGTATTCTAAGTTCTATGCCAAATCTCTAATGAATAAATATGAGATACCAACTGCCAAGTATCAAATAATAAAAAATGTAAATGAAGCTAAGAAAGTACTAACTAATTTCACTCTTCCGGTAGTTCTGAAGGCTGATGGTCTGGCTGCCGGAAAAGGCGTAATGATAGCCTATAGTATCGATGAAGCTATCTCTTGTTGTGACAATCTTCTGCATCAGAACTGTGGCAGAGGCGGTGTGATAGCAGAGGAATTCTTACGAGGATGGGAAGTATCTCTTTTTGCTATTACCGATGGCTGTAATTTTGTAAGTACGCTTTTCGCACAAGACCATAAGCAACTTTTGGATGGGGATCGAGGTCCTAACACTGGAGGAATGGGGGCAATCTGTCCCGTTTCCGAAGCTGAGTGTTACCAAAAAGACATCGAACACAGTATTGTTGCACCAATCTTGCAAGCTATGCAAGCAGAAAACACCGCATATACAGGGATACTCTATTTGGGGTTGATGATTACAAAAGAAGGACCCAAAGTAATTGAATTCAACTGTCGCTTAGGAGATCCGGAAACACAAGCTGTATTAGCGCTTCTAAAAACAGATTTTACAGATGTATGTATGGCGGTTTGTGAAGGCAGTGTGAATGAATTATCTTTGAAATGGGATAACAATCATTCTGTAGCAGTAGTTTTGGCTGCTCCAGGCTATCCGGCAGAGTATCAGACAGATATACCAATCTCTATTCCCGCCATTGAATCCAAAGTATATTATGCAGGTGTTTCAAAAAGTGAATCTGGGTTTAAAAGCTCAAAAGGAAGAGTGTTGACAATAATGGCTACAGCAAAAACCCTTGAGCTTGCCCGAGACAAAGTTTATGCAGATATTAATAAGATAAGTTTTCCTAATATGGTCTATCGCAAAGATATTGGCCTAAGAAAGAACAAGCTTTAACAACGGAGCTGTGATGAAAAAAATCTTCATATGGATATTGATGGCGATTCCGTTTATGATGGCGGCAAATCCAATCAGTATATTAAGCGAAAGTACCGATGCTCTAAGCATAAGTTTTCAACTTCCGGAGTATACTATTAATGAAGTAATGTTGGATGGAGTAACTTATAAGCGCTTACAGGTGGACGGGGGAATGCCTACTTCAGATGAGGCATTTCCGGAATTATGGATGTTTGGTATTCCTATCGCAATACCTATTGATGGTGGAGCTACAGCACAAGTTCTTTCGTCACAACAAAACAGCATAAATAATATCTTATTGCATCCAGTGCCTACTATGGAAGTTTCAGAAGGGGAAATAAGCTATCAGACTTCCCGCGATTATGTAGCCTACACCAAAACCGAGCTGTATCCTGCCAATATAATTGAGATTTCTGAACCTGCTTTTGTGGGAGATCGTAGATTTGTTACATTAAAGATTTACCCTTTCCAATATAAGGCTGCAAGCAAAGAATTAGTTGTTCATCATAATCTTGAGATTAATATAAACTTGATGGGTACCAAAGCGCCATCTAAAGAATGGCAACTTGGCAATAGCCCCGTTGACACAGCGGCTGATTCCTTTTTCATCAATAATGCAAGCTCAAAGATTTGGCGGAGAGAGCGCAAACAAAACTATCGACATGAAAGCCCGAAGGGTTCATTAAACGAGATTTCTGAGATCCAGTTGATTGTCGATAGTGAAGGAATCTACAAAGTGGGATATTCAGAGCTGAAGAGCTTTATTACCGAAATGACTGATTCGCTACAAATGCCCATGGGCTGGGATATTGACGATATTGATCCGCGGTTTCTTGAACTTCGGGATGAATACGGACAGATACCCATCCATTTTATAGGTGAGGAGGATGGCAGCTTTGATAGTGGCGACTATTTCGAGTTTTTTGGTGATAGACACTATGGTGATGAACGTTACTATGATGATTATACAGCAGAAAATGTTTATACTCTACGCTTGGTGAACCAATACGGTGCACGAATGATGGTAGAAAATGGGGGATTGATAAATAGTGATCCTTTGCACTACATGCTTGCAGATGCATTTGAGGAAACAGTGCATTTCGAGCAACAATTGGTTAGCGATAAACTGGGTAGAGGATGGTCTGCGGGGAACCCAGATTTCTACCGTGAAGATGTATGGTTTTGGAAGAGAATAAACTCACCAAACTTGGAAATAGTACCTGTCGATCTGGAATACCCCATAGATAGCGCAATCCGAACAGCCAGTGCGGAAATAGCGTTGCATGGCTTAACCTACAAAGAAGGTCTTACGGAAGAACAGTACGATCATGAAGCAACAGTAAGGCTTAACTCAGCCATGGTAAACAATCATTTCTGGAAAGGGCAGACAGAACAGATATTCTATAATCGGGAACCAATAGCTAATTCTTTTATGCTGCATGGTACAAATAATGTTTACATTAGCCTTTCCGGAAACACGGAAATGGGTTCTAGGGAACAGGTTTTATTAGATTATATCAAGATCAAATACTGGCGTTATTATAGAACAGATAGAGATTATATTAAGTTTACCAAACCTTCAAATAGGCCTAATGGTCTTTTC
>Ga0265295_1001053_pt1 | contig 51187 bp, 36 predicted proteins | sample Munlansysbiofilm_FD_192503 | JGI IMG/M metagenome (GOLD analysis project Ga0265295, IMG submission 192503) | Leachate microbial communities from a municipal landfill in Southern Ontario, Canada - Methane capture system biofilm | ecosystem: Engineered > Solid waste > Landfill > Unclassified ... | reverse complement strand
GGCATCCCAAAACCATTTCTCAACACTTTTGCGATGTTCTTTAGGAATGGAGTTCTTTGCGCTTTGAAAAAAATAGTATTGGAGCACAATTATATGGGTTTGATAGGTCGAAATATCGGTTGTGATTGCCATATCGATAATAAAATCGATGGCAAAACTAAGTGCTTTCCGTGTTCGTGGCCAAAGGGTTTTTGCAGTTTCGGGATTGAGTTTTAATTGCGAACTCGATTTACAATCGTCAAACGCATTCATTGCCAGTGCATAGGTAAAAACCTTATCGCTCACAACACCCAGTTTTGCCACTTTTTGCATGGCATTGAAATCGCGCATCCGCTCTTTTAAATCAAAATCGGTGCTCCATGTGGTTGCATGAATTAGGTCAAACGACGACAAACGCTTTCCTCCTTGGTTTATTCGTTCAAATATTTCGACCACATCATCGATTTCATAATTCATCGTTTTCACAACACTCACCGGATACTCCATCATCAGTTTTCGAGCTTTACGCCAATTATCAGCAATTCGAGTTGAATCAGCATCCAACTGAAGTTCAACTTCTTTAAACAACGATTCATTGAAAAGGCAGTACGCTGGAAAATTATACTTTTCGCTTTTCACGCGAGGGATTTTAAACTTCTTGCGAGCCGGGTTAAAACAAATCTGCGTATAATCAACCCCATCGCTACTCAACCCTCGTGATGCTCGAAACAAAGATAAAAGACGCTGCTGTCCGTCGAGGATAAACTGAAATTGATTCCCATTGTCATCGGAATGTGTTTGAATATCATCGATTGAACGAATAAAAGTATTGTATGCCGATGGAGCAATCCACAAAAAAAACGTACCAATGGGATATTGCAGATAAATGCTGTTGAGCAGAAGTACGATTTTGCTCTTTTCCCATTGATAATCCCGTTGAAACATAGGCACTTTAATACGTCCATGCTCAAGTTCCTCAATAAGACGGGGCAATGACCAGCCTGTAACAATTTCAATTTTCGTTTCCATAACGCGCTATTTTCAAAGGGTGAAATATACAATCTTTTTTTCGAGGCAACAAGACATTCCATTGTTAAACAATCAAATATAAAAATTGCGAATTATGTGAATATTGATACAACTAGGAGAAATAGATTATTAGATGTTTTGAAACCCTATTATCCTGAGAATTCCTAATCATGAATTTTCATACTATAAAACCACAAATCAATTTTGTTTTCATTTCCTATCTTAATTTGAACTGGTCAGAAATTCAAAATAAATTTCCACTACAAATAATCGTATCTTTGCAGCATAAAGCAATTCAAAATCAAAAGTTAAATCTCCCTTAGCGACATCGAAAATGCTCCCAAACGAAAAAGAACCTTTGCAAGAGAAGACAAAATTACATCTGCGAAACCGACATCGGCAACAATACGATTTTGAGATATTATCCACAGCTTTGCCTGAACTTTCGGAATTTGTTGCATTAAACAAATACAACAATCAATCCGTCGATTTCTTTAACCCAAAGGCAGTTATGTCGCTCAACAAGGCACTACTAAAACAGTATTACGATATTGAACATTGGGATATTCCCGAGAATTTTCTATGCCCGCCAATTCCCGGTCGAGCCGATTATATTCACTACATGGCTGATCTTTTGGCTGGCATTGAACCCGGCGAAGCAGATTCAAAAATTGCACTAGAAGACCACATTCGTTGCCTCGATATTGGTGTTGGAGCCAACTGTATCTATCCCATTATTGGAGTTAAAGAGTATGGTTGGTCGTTTGTTGGAAGCGACATTGACACTACGGCAATAAAATCGGCCTCCGAGATTGTACAACAAAACAAATGCCTATTCAACAAAGTGGAAATACGGCATCAACAAAACTCCAACGATTTTTTCTGCGGCATCGTTCATCCAGACGAAACGTTCGACATCACCATCTGCAATCCACCTTTTCACGCATCGAAAGAAGAGGCGCAGGAGGTAGCGACACGGAAATTAAGGAATCTTCAACAGAAGAATATTACCACGCCAACTCTAAATTTTGGTGGGCAAAGCAACGAATTGTGGTGCTACGGCGGCGAAGAGCGATTTATACGAACCATGATTCACCAAAGTGCGTTTTATGCGTCCTCGTGTTTGTGGTTTTCGACATTAATATCAAAACAGCCCAATGTTGAAAAAGCACTCAATGCCCTTCAAAAAGCAAAAGCGCTGGAAACAAAGGTTATTCGCATGGGACAAGGCAACAAAACAAGTCGCATTGTAGCATGGACATTTCTTACGAAAGAAGAACAAGCAGAGTGGCAGAAAGAGCGACAGAAATAATCCGAAAGCTCGGTATCTTCCACTCCTCCTAAAAATAATCAACCCCAAGCATTTACTCGGGGTTGATTTATAAAGTTTTACGTTATTGTTTTCTATTTTCCCTTCAAATACTTATCTAAAAACTGCTCTTGCTCCCACAACAGGTGCAAAATATTCTTCTTCGCTTGATAACCATGACTCTCTTTTGGCAAAATTACCATTCGAGCATTTCCACCCAAACCTTTGATGGCTTGAAAATATCGTTCGGTTTGCAAAGTAAACGTCCCTGGATTATTATCCGCTTCGCCGTGAACCAATAAAATGGGTGTTTTCATCTTATTTGCTGAGAAAAATGGCGACATTCCTCCATAAACGGCGGGCACATCCCAGAAATTACGCTGCTCCATTTGAAATCCAAACGGGGTAAGTGTACGATTGTAGGCTCCACTACGAGCAATACCACACGCATAATCGTTGCTATGAGAAAGTAAGTTTGCAGTCATAAAAGCGCCATATGAGTGTCCACCAATGGCCACTTTTGTTCGGTCGATATACCCCAACTTATCAACCGCATCAATGGCCGCTTTTCCGTTGGCTACAAGTTGCTCAATAAACGTATCGTTAGGTTCATTTTCGCCTTCCCCAATAATTGGGAACGATGCGTCGTCGAGTACCACATAACCTTTGGTCACCCAAAATACAAAAGAACCATAGTAGGGAAAGGTAAACTCATTTGGATTTTGAGTCGATTGTCCAGCACTATTTTTGTCTTTGTATTCTTGTGGATAAGCCCAAATTAGCAACGGCAACTTCTCCGGATTCTTTGTGTCGTAACCCAATGGAAGATAGAGTGTTCCGGAAAGCTCAACTCCATCGGCACGTTTATATTTAATCACCTCTTTGTGAACATCTTTAATGCTCTCAAATGGGTTTTTGGTAAAGGTAATTTGGTCTATTTTATCCTTTTTATAAAAACTTCGGAAATAATAGTTTGGATACTCATTTTTCGATTGAATCATTACTAAAGCAGTACCTTTTTTATAGTCAACAATGGAAAAAATACTCTCTTTCTTATCGGTAAACGTAGATTGATAGAGTCGTTTTGTTTTGAGTGTTTTCAGATTAAACTGATCAATAAATGGAAATTGTCCTTTTTCAGTATAACCACTTCCAATTAAAAACAGATTTCCGTTTTCAATGGCCAATACATCGGCACCAAATTCATTTTCTCGTGTTTCAAAACTACCCGGATTGCTATAAACATCCTGATAATTTCTATCATAAATGATGGTGGGTTCATTCTTCAAATCGGATGGATTAAGAAGATAGGTTTTCATGTTTCGAGTATTATACCATTGATCATACACCAAAGCTGTAGTTTCGTTGCCCCATAAAACGGTATAAAATCGTTGCTTTGTTTTCATCAAAGAGACGGGAGCGTTAGTAAAAGGAGCATCCCAAGAATATAATTCGTCACGATATTCAACTTCTTTTGCGGGATCGCCACCATCGAGAGCCTCAACAAAATAGAGTGATGCCGGTTTGTCGTCGCGCCACGACATATTTCGTTTTCCTTCACGAGTAGCATTAAATCCTTTGGCCATAATTTCCACCAATGGCTCTTCGTTCACCACCTTCACTTTTTCACCTTCCATAGTATAAACCGTAGTAGTTATTGGAAAACGGTAGTAAGGAACAATGTAAGAGAAGGGTTTATGGAAGGTTGCAATAGAAAGATATTCGCCGTTGGGAGAAATTGATTGATAATAGTAAAGCTCTTTCCCCATAAAAAGTTTCTTATCTCCATTGAGATTTATTTTATAGAGTTCCGATGCGATTAAGGTCTCAAAATTAATTTCATCGGTTTTGTTACTTAGTAGATCTTGGTAGGTTCTATTTTGCGACTCTTGACCTTCGGCAACCGAAATAATGGGTCCTGTTGGTAAACTTTTCGACTGGTCGATCACCGGTTTCCGATCTGCAGGAATCATTTTAACAAGCAGCGTTTCATTATCTTTTGTCCATCGAAAAGGGCTACCGAGATTCGAATTCAAAGTAGCATCGGTCAGTTTTTTGGCTTTAGCCGTTGCAACGTCTATAACCCACAACTCAACACCGGTTTCGGCAGTATGTGTAAATGCAATTTTTGTATCGTTGGGCGACCAAGAGATGTTGGCAATTTTAGGGTTTTCAGGCAAATTGGCAACCTGAATGGGCTCCCTCTTGGTATCCGATATTTTCCTTATTTTCAGATTATTAACATACGTTAATGTGGATGAGATGTTGGTTATTGGGTTAATTCTTAATCCGCCTAGACGCATCTCTTCGATATTTAACTCATCGAGTGTTTTATATGTGTCTTGATACCTTAAAAGCATATACTCCTTTTTGGTATCCATGGAAATACTAGGTGCTCTCTCGTAATCGGCAAGCGCCAAAATTTCAGCCGATGGCTTTTGATACGCCAAATCCTCCTGAGCAAATGCCCCGTAAGAGAAAATAAAGAACAATAATAGAAAAGGGAACTTTTTCATAATTAAATGTTTTAAATGAACTATTTAGATTAATTATAACCAACTTATACTTCGTCGCCTTTGCGCTCCTTTATGCGAAAGAGTTTATACATCATTTTTGTTGTGTGTAGTACCTTTTGCCCATCTTTATTTAGAAATTGGATTCTCATAAAATATCATTTTAAGATCAAAACGATAACTAATTGGCAAACATTTAGACTTATATGATTGCTCATAAATGTAGGAAAATGTTAACCATAAGCTGAATTATGAGCAAATTAAACAATTATAATGAATATGGCAAAACACTTATCACTAAAATAAGTTTTCCAACTGCAGTTTTCACCCCTTTCAATGGATTGAGCAATAGAAACCACATGGCTATATACTTAGTCTTTGTAAGAAAACACCAAATTACTCATAAAATATTTATTTTTGGCATTCGTGAATCGCTCCGCTTATTTCTGCGTTATTCTCGTTTTTGAAACAGTCATTTACAATTAGTAAAATCCTTATTTTCAAAAACTTCGAAAGCTCCCGATAAGAATACGGGACAGGCTCTGTCTTTGACGAGTTCTTATCAAAGACAGAAAAACAAGGTGTTTTCTTGCTGACACTACTTAAATTTACGTAAATCTCCTGACGTACTATTTTGCGGGTTGTGCTTAACTATTGTTTAGATTTAAATCTTTCTCTAAAATCCATTATTGGTTTTTCAAAATACTTGAATAGCAATGTAGATACAATGATTACAATTCCCCAGTAAAGTAAATACAATGCCCAAGCTGATTTTGGTCCATGTGGCGGAAAATTATCACGAATAACCTCCGAAACTAGAGCCAAATTTATTAAATACATTGAATATGATATTAAACTTATATGAGTAATAACTTTCGTGATTAAAGGGGGCGCAGACTTCATGCTGTCAAATTTTGGCAACAGCAAAAAACAACCGATACTTCCAAGAATAATTTTAAAAACCTTTGTTGAAAAATCATTCGGCAACCACGAAAAATATAGAATAGCATAACTCAAAACGACACCTAAAACAAAACTAAGGTTACGGCTTTTAACCCAAAACTTTGGATACCAGTGTTTTATAAACGCGGCAAGAAGTCCTAATGCAATGCCATCTAATCGATAAATAACAACTTTATATATTTTAACTCCCAGCCAAAATTGGTCAACTTCAAACTTAGATGCTACAAAAACTCTAAGCAATAAAGGAATTAGAAGAAATAAAGAGATTGAATAAAGGAAAATACTTTTTTTAGAAATCTTTAAGGCCTTACCAAGGAGATAAAAGCAGCCTAAAATTATTGGAAATAAAAGATAAAACCACTCTTCAATACTTAAACTCCATGACTCCCAAAAGAAACCATAAAAAGGTTGAGAGAAGTTTTGAAGGAAAAGAAAAAATTTCCAGTTAAATTGAGAGAAATCTTCATTGATTATACCATAACTAACAAACAAAATATTTAAAATCAGTACTAAATAATAATTTGGCAAAGTACGAAACCATCGACGAATCCAAAAATTCCAAATAGTCCGTATTGTAGGCGACTCTGTATTCTGAAATATCTTAATAAGGATCCCTCCAATTAAAAATCCACTCAAAACAAAAAATAATTCAACGCCATCTATAAAACGTATCCATGGAAAATCAGTATTAGCTTTATTTAAGATCCAACCACCATGGCCCATAACAACAAAAAGTATAGCTAATGCACGCATTAAATCAAGTCCAAATACTCTTTTCTCATAGTCTGGATTTAATTGAAACAATTTTGTTATTTGATTAATCATTCTCGTAGAATATTTCTATGTTATTATTGCTCACATCAACATTAGGCTTTGAGGATTTTGTTATCCCTAAAGAAAAATCTTAGATCATGATTCCAGGTAGAAATCAACGACCACGACCAACAGAAAATAGAACATGAGTACGCAAAAGTTCAAACCCAAAAATCCGTTTATCGAAATCTATCTTAATTCCAAGCATAAATTGAGAGGTATGTTATCGCTATTTGCCAACCTAGACAAAACCAGAGGTGCAAATCTAACCGATTTATTCTAAATTCTTGAAAATACGATGAAATAACATCGTATCAATTCCGATTAATCAATTTATGCAATGAGAGTTCTGTAGTTTTTTAAACTTCGTTATGAAACAAATACAAAACCATCGATTTACCAACTAATATCTAAGTTCGTTTTTCCATACAACTGTAAGGTCCAGAAACACTAATCGTTGCAAACCAAAATAAAACACAAACAGCTCATTTACTTTCAGTTATGCGCTTTACATTTCCTAAAATTATCGTATGATAACTAAAAACCTATAAAATTATAGGTCAGAATCCGGTTTTCCCAAACTCGCTTTTCTTGCATTCAGATACACGGCCATCTATCTTTGTAACATCAATTTTTAGCCTATGAAACGAGTAGCCATTTCCATTGAAAACAATAAACTAAGCCAATATTTTGGACAATGTAATCACTATTTGGTTTTCACCATTGAAAATGGAATTGTAGTTTCCCAAGAAACAAAACTACCGCCAAAGACCCAAATATTGGAGATGCCTCAATGGGCGTTCGACGAAAAAATTAGTGACATTATTACGCATAAAATTGACCGTACAATAATGAATCTCTTTCACCAACTCCACATTAACCTGTTTGTGGGTGTTGAAATAAAATCGGCACAAGAGCTTATTTCCGATTATTTGAACGGAAAAACAGAATCGAACAAAACAATAATTAACGAAATATTAAACACTAAATAAAAAATACGATGAAACGATTACAAACAGAAATCCACGAAATTGAAACAGCCTCGGAGCTGGAAAAATTAGTTGCTGAAAACGAAAATGTTATGGTTTGTTGCGGACGCATGGGACCAATGTGTATTCCGGTATATGACACAATGGAAGAGTTGGAGAGCGAACGAAGCACAATCAAATTCTACTCCATGGCCTTCGATTCCCCCGAAGCAGCACCAATCAGAAATGCGGCAATGTGTAAAGGGTTTATGGGTCTTCCATTCACAGTTTACTATAAAAACGGAGTGATGGTACAAGCAACGTCGAGCATTCAAAACCGAAGTCAAATTACACCCATTCTGGATCAACACTTTAAATAGTTTTAGCAAGAAAAAAGCCTTTCAAAATTACTAAAAGCATTGTCATTTGAATAAGCAAAAATTAACATTTTAAACTTTCCCCTACATACCTAGATGGGAAAACACGTGCGCAGCTCTCTTTAGGAAAAAAGGGTGAGCGGTGGCAAAAAAGTGTTAATTAAATGAGATTAATACAAATAAGCTTGATTTTCAACCCCTTAGAGAACTAGAGTCGCACAAAAATATGCGACTCTATAACCCCAAAATAGCAACAAAACAATACAATTATGGACGAGATATATGATGTAATAATAGTGGGCGCAGGTGCAGCCGGTTTAACCGCAGGCATTTATTCGTCGCGAGCAAAACAAAAAACCTTAATTCTAAACGAAGGCGCCATTGGTGGACAAATGGTTCTTACCCACGAAATTGCTAACTACCCCGGCGTAGAGTCCACCCAAGGGTATTCGCTGTCGAACACCATGAAAAAACAAGCCAAAAGTTTTGGAGCAGACATTAAGAGCAACGCTAAAATAATTGCCTACCATCTGGAAGATACCATAAAATGGGTCGAATTGGAAGATGGGCGCACCTTTAAGGGAAAATCGGTAATTTTAGCTCCGGGAGGCAGACCCCGATCGCTCAATATTCCGGGCGAAGATACCTTCAAAGGAACAGGGATCTCCTATTGTGCAACTTGCGATGGCGAGTTTTTTACCAATAAAGAAATTGTTGTTGTAGGGGGCGGGAATTCAGCGCTCGAAGAAGCCGTTAGTTTAACAAAATTTGCCACAAAAGTAACCATCGTACATCAATTCGACCATTTTCAAGCCTTTGAACACGCCATTAAAGAGGCAAAAGAGAATCCAAAAATTGAATTTGTGATGGAGTCGGAACTCCGATCTTTTAATGGAAATGGAACACTGAATAGTGTTGACATTGAACATCTTCCCACAGGGAAAATGACGACCAAAAACATCGAAGGCGCATTTATTTTTGTGGGATATTCGCCAAACACACACGAGTTTAAGAATTTGATAAATCTGAATGAACGCAACGAATTTATTGTCGATTCGGATCTCAAAACAAATATACCGGGCGTGTTTGCCGCTGGCGATTGCATTGCAAAAAAATATCGACAGGTAACCACCGCTGTTGCCGATGGCACAATTGCATCGCTAAGCTCATCGGAATATCTACGCAATTTGAAATAAAATGAGAACTACAAAGTGAGGAATACTCACAACTTTTAATAATTCGATTTCATTTACAAAAAGGCATCCTAGGATGCCTTTTTGCTATTTGTAGTTTTCATCCCAAGCCTATAAGAGTTAAAATCGAATCACATTCCTAAAATAGATCAAAGTTTTTATATATTGTAATCAATTATAGTTGTAGATATTATAAATTTTGAATATTTTTTCATTGAAAATAAATGGGAAAATATTTGGAAATCGAAAACCTTCTGTGTTATATTTGCAGTGTCGTAGTCAAGTAATACACCAATATAGAGTATCGCGATAGAAAATGATTAATAACCACATAAAACATACAACTATGAAAACTTTCAAAATTTTAGCCGCAACAATCGTATTAATTGGATTTGCAACAACTAGTAAAGCAATCACCCCAGTTTCAGAAACAACGATTGAGTGTAGAAATGAAATGAAAAACAAGTTAACCCTTCGAGTGTCTCAATCGGATATCCCTTGGGACGAACAAAAAAACACCGAGGTGGTAGCCGAAATCTATATCAACAACGATGGAAAAACAAACATTGTAGCCATAAACGGTGAAAACACGTACAAAACCCTTGTAGAAAAACAACTGAAAAATCATCAAATGGATAAAGAAAAATTTTCCGGAAAAACATTCATTTGTCGATTCCAATTTCGGAAAAATTAATAAACAGAAACCTTAAAACCCAAACATATAATCACTAATGAATAACCAATTTAAGTAAACTTAAAACCACTAAGGAGTGAGCGGGCAGGATGAAACAATGATAACATTGGGACATTCTGCTCGTTCTAATTGTACACTTCCAAACCCGATTCATCGAAACTGTTTACGCAAAAAGAATCAAATTATTTGGAGCCCAATGCTCTTAAAAAGACACGTCCACAACCATCAAACTAGGATTTAATAAGATGGCAAAATATTTGCTATTAAAACCATTGCTTTTTAGCGAAATAGCCCCTAAAAAACATACCTTTGTCGATTCGTTTTGTTTCACAATAGCCACAAACACTAAATATCAATAAACGGAAATCATGAATACGAAAGCTTACAACGAGAACAAACAATTATTACTCGATAAACGTTATTTACAGATGGCGCGCATTTGGGCTCAAAATTCGTATTGTATTCGTCGTCAAGTAGGCGCATTATTGGTGAAAGACAAAATGATTATTTCCGATGGGTACAACGGAACGCCTTCTGGATTTGAAAACGAGTGTGAAGACGGCGATACCACAAAACCCTATGTTTTACACGCCGAGGCAAATGCAATAACAAAAGTGGCAAAAAGCGCAAATTCAAGCGATGGAGCCACGCTGTACGTAACAGCAGCACCCTGCATCGAATGTGCAAAATTGATTATCCAAGCTGGAATAATTCGAGTCGTATACTCCGAAAGCTATCGCAGCGACGACGGAAAAAGATTGCTTGAAAAAGCCGGTATCGATTTAATTTATTTACCTGATTAAAAGAAAATGCATGTATAAAAATAGTAAAATTCAGATTCTATTGCCCATTATCATAGCCGTTAGCGTTGTTTTTGGGATGTATGTTTACAAAACGCTCTTTGGAAACAATTTAGAAACGGCCGGAGGAAGAAACAACAACTTAAATAAAATCGATATTTTATTGCAACTTGTTGGTGAAAATTATGTTGATACAGTCTCATACGACACTCTGGTTGAAAATGCCATTCCTAAAATTATAGAGCAACTCGATCCGCATTCAATTTACATTCCGGCCAAAGAACTTGCCGAAGCAGACGAACCCATTCGCGGAAACTTTGACGGCATTGGAATCACCTTCAATCTCCGAAACGACACAGTATATGTAATTCAGCCAATCCAAGGAGGACCCAGCGAAAAAGTGGGAATTCGAGGTGGCGATCGAATTATTAAGGTCAACGACACCATTGTTGCCGGTATAAAAATCACCAATGAGAAAATAATGGCGCGGCTTAAGGGATTAAAAGGCACAAAAGTAAACATCACTGTGGTACGTCCGGGCATTGACAAGGAGCTCTCATTTGATATTATTCGCGATAAAATTCCAATTCATAGTATCGACGTCGCATATGTGGCGCAAGGCGATGTGGGATATCTCAAAATATCTCGTTTTAGCATGACCACCTACAACGAATTTATGGAAAAAATCGCCCTCCTAAAGCAACAGGGAATGCGAAAATTAATTCTCGATTTACGAGGCAACGGTGGCGGAATTTTGCAAGATGCCGTGCGAATTGTCGATGAATTTTTGCCGGCCGGAAAAACCATTGTTTACACAGAAGGGAAGGCACGTCCTCGTTTTGATTACCTCTCCTCGGCTCGAGGATTTCTTCAAAACAATGATGTTGTGATTATGATTGACGAGTGGAGTGCATCGGCGAGTGAAATTTTAGCAGGTGCTATTCAAGATAACGATCGTGGAATTATTGTGGGACGCCGTAGTTTTGGAAAAGGATTGGTGCAAGAACCAATTTATTTTAACGACGGTAGCGCACTACGTTTAACCGTGGCACGCTATTTCACACCAACAGGACGCTCAATTCAAAAATCGTATGACAATGAGGAGGAGTATGCCAAGGATTTAATAACCCGATTCGAACATGGTGAATTTACCCAAGAAGACAGTATTAAACACGACGAATCGTTGAAATACACAACTCCCGGCGGAAAAACAGTCTATGGCGGTGGCGGAATTATGCCCGATATATTTGTACCTGCTGACACTACGCGCGGTTCAAAATTCTTCTCTAAAGTACGACAAATGGGAATCGATTTTCAATTTACATACGATTATGCCGACCAAAATCGGGAAAAACTAAAAACTTATACCGACGCTAAAAGTCTTGAAAACTATTTACATCGTCAAGAGATAATGCAGAAATTTTACGACTATGCAATTAAAAAAGGGGTGAAAGTTACCGACGCAGAACGTACAAAAGGCGATAAATATCTCGAAAAACAGATTAAAGCCCTAATCGTTAGAAACCTAATTGACGAAACTGGCTTCTATCTAATAATGAACGAGATAGACCCAACATTCTTAAAAGCCCTAGAGGTAATTAAAGGCAAAAAATAAGACAATCCGATTATAAACAGAAACATTAATTATAAACAAAGATGGAAAAATTATTAGGATTAAACCTTCCGTATAAAGTAGCCGATATGTCGTTGGCAAAATTCGGTCATAAAGAAATTGAAATTGCAGAACACGAAATGCCGGGATTAATGGCATTACAGGAACGTTATGGGGAATCAAAACCATTACAAGGAGCGCGTATAATGGGATCGTTACACATGACCATTCAAACCGCAGTTCTTATTAAAACACTTGTGAAATTAGGCGCCGATGTACGATGGGTAAGTTGTAATATTTTCAGTACCCAAGACCACGCTGCTGCGGCTATAGCCGATCTTGGTATTCCTGTTTTTGCGTGGAAAGGCGAAACATTGGAGGAGTATTGGTGGTGTACCGTTCAAGCACTTAATTTCCCAGGCGGAAAAGGGCCAAACCTAATTGTTGACGACGGTGGCGACTCAACCCTTATGGTACACATCGGTTTTGAAGCTGAAAAAGATGCTTCGATCCTTGATCGTAAAGCCGATGGCCCAGACGAGGCAGAGTTGTATAAAATGTTGAAACGTGTAATGGCCGAAGATCCAAAATTCTGGAGTAATCGAATTGACGCTATTAAAGGAGTTTCCGAAGAGACTACAACAGGCGTTCACCGTTTGTATCAAATGATGGAAAAAGGAAAACTTCGTTTCCCCGCCATCAATGTAAACGACTCAGTCACAAAATCAAAATTCGATAATCTTTATGGATGTCGCGAATCGCTTGCCGACGGTATCAAAAGAGCAACCGACGTAATGCTTGCCGGTAAAGTAGCGGTAGTTTGTGGTTACGGTGATGTTGGTAAAGGTTCGGCTAAATCGCTGAAAGCCTACGGTTCACGCGTAATTGTAACCGAAATTGATCCGATTTGTGCACTACAAGCATCCATGGAAGGATTCGAAGTTAAAACTGTTGAAGATGCGTTAGACGAAGGCGATATCTATGTCACAACCACAGGAAACAGAGATGTTCTAACGGCTGTACACATGTCGAAAATGAAAGATCAAGCCATTGTTTGTAACATTGGGCATTTCGACAACGAAATTCAAGTTGCCGAGTTGGAAGCATGGAAAGGAATCCGAAAAGAGAACATTAAACCACAAGTAGATCAATACTATTTTGAAGATGGTCATTCTATTATTCTTTTGGCCGAAGGTAGATTGGTAAACCTTGGTTGTGCAACGGGTCACCCATCATTTGTGATGAGTAACTCATTTACAAATCAAACACTGGCACAAATTGATTTGTGGAAAAATGACTATGAAATTGATGTATATCGATTGCCAAAACACCTCGACGAGATGGTAGCAAAATTACACCTTGAGAAATTGGGAGTAAAATTAACCACACTAACACCGAAACAAGCCGAATATCTAGGAATACCTGCCGAAGGTCCTTACAAAGCCGATCATTATAGATATTAATCTGTAATTTTCTTATATAATAAAGAGAGACGGTTCATTATGAACTGTCTCTTTTTTTATACCCGTTCAAAGCGTGCAATCTGTTGCCCTTCACAACAAAAGAAATCAACATCCCCATCACCACTCACATTGTGGCCAAATAGCGATAAAAAAACGATGGTGAAAATGAATACGTACGCCGTTCGATGTGCAACAAACAAAACGTGAAAACACGTCGCACCTACGGAGCGACGAATTCGTTTCATTTTACGATTTCTATCGCTATTTGCCACCTACGGCGACAAATATTCATGGCAACAGAACGTCACGTGCAGAGATCTCACAATAACATGAATTGTAAACCATTAGGCGTTCAACAAACCTACCATGATAATGTCTATGAGTTTTGCTGCAAATATAAATCAACCACACCTTTGATTTTTTCGCCATATGATTTATTCAGCGAATAAACTCTCACAATAACATTGGAAACTCCATTATTGGACACCACTTGATCGACAACGGGCATTTTGGATGGCGCGCACCATGGCGTGTTTATGATAACATGAATTATAGTTTTCAAGGTATCGTTTATGTGATTGTTATCTGGAATCTGAAATTCTAGTTTAAGCTTTACCAAATGAACATTATCGCTGGTTCTCAAAATTACTTTCGATCGAATTTGACTGTATGGATAGGTTCTAATATCGCCATGAGAATCCTTTAGTTCAACCACGAAATGTCCCACTTTAACTACCTCGCCCTGAATCTGATTCACTTCCAAAAATGCACCTAAAAATATCGTGCTTTGTGCCTTTAAGGAAATGCCGGAAATAAAATCACGCAGTAACGAGAATGCCGGTACAATAAAAAGGAGAAAAATCACACCCAAAGAGATCAGCAACTCATAGTTATGGGTTTCGTAAATCAATTTTACAATCCACATAATAGTACCAATCCAAACCAACAACTCAATAATGGGCAGAACTAAATTTATTCGATGACGAATTCGATTCAAATAATGCAATCGACCAACGATGAGCGAAAGAACTCGGAATCCTATAAAAATGGCTACAATAACACTTAATATCTTAACAATCATGGCTTTGGGTTTAAAGTAATCCTTTTTTCAAACATGCATCCACAAGCATCGGCTCAATGGAACGTTCAAGCGTGTAGGTAGTTTTAGTTTTAGCAACAATAATTCCTGAATTATTTAAAACTCGCATTACATTCTCGGCGTGTGATTTTTCGCAATACAGCACCCTAGAAAGCTTATCGGAATCCATGTTTTTGTGTTGAATAAAGAGCGCCACCGTAATTAACCAATCGGGGGAGAGATTCATCAAAACATCAGCATTAAAGGTTTTCGGTTTTTTAATAAACACCGAATCACCCTGAATATTGGTAATGCAATATCTCCAGCTATTGAGCGCTACACCTGGATTTCCTCCGGAGACACCAAAATACGCATTAAAAAGCAACGATAGGGTGAGTTGGGAGACAGACTCCTCGGATCGATGCCCATACGTCAGCGTTAATCCACTCGATTTATGTCGGCTCAAAATCAACTGTTGAATCTCTTTTGCATTAAACGGTTCGCAATCAATAATTGCCAAACAATTCTCCTCCAAAGGAAGACTTTGCTTTATTAAATTGAACGAATGATTATTGATATTTAAGATGAAAAGAATTTTATTGCCAAAGTTCCGAATAAGTTCAATAATCGTATTCATCACGGCGTATCCATTGGGATTTCGCTCCCACCAGAGTTCAAGATCATTCATTACAACAACGCTTTCAAACGGCAGATTGCTAAATATGGAGTTAAAATCGACCATATCCGCAATTTGTTCTTGCAAATGGGTTAAAAACTGAGCGACACTGACTGAGCCTTGTTTAGGCGGATTTATCCAAAAAACATTCCCCTGTCGGAACAGATGCGAGGTTGCATAACGCGAAAAGGTAGTCTTACCGGACCCGTGCGCGCCTTTGACAATTACTGCACCACCAATTCCATTGCGATGTCGTTGCAATGAATCTCTGAGTTGTTGCATCTCCTTGTTTCGCGGAATCCAAAACTCATCGTGAATTTTTGAACTACTGCTCATTAAATTTCTATAAAACACTGGAATAGAGTTATATACTTTTGCGTTGGATTTAACTTGATCGCGCAAATTAAGCACTTCCTGAATCTGTGTTTGACGCTTTTCTGCTTTCGCAAAATACTTTTTTGAAAGTAAACTACCTTTGCTTGTGCTATTTAATAGATTAATTATGCCACGATTCACAAACCGTTGTATAGCAGCAATATTATGGGTGATGGCAATTCGTAATTTCTGTTTATTTTGATTTCGTTTCTCACTGGATATTTTGGTTTCAGAATCAACAATGGAATGATAAAACAACTTTGAAAACGACTCGTTTAAGTGTAGTTTTGAATAGTGGTCGATGCGCTGCAAAGCCGTATTAACCATGCTTTTTTGTACCTCAATCTGCTTTTGTAGTTTGTCGAATATCTCCACATCGAATTTTAAATCCACATCCAAAGAATCGGCATCAAAATCGCGATTGTTAAGTTGAAAAACAAGCAAACTATTGGCCTCTTTGCACTCCAAAAGAGCATTGTTAACACTTTCACCCAACTGCTCAATTTCGCGATAAAAAGGCTCGGCAAAAAGGGTATCGAGGGCAAAATTTGCCAACTTGCGAAGATTGATGGTCGTTGAATTATAATCGTTAAAGGCTATCAATTCGGCATTGCTGTATATTGAAACCGGAATAACAAACTCTTCGGGCAATCCATTAATAATTTGGGTAATTTTTTCGTACGACTCATCAAAGATCTTCTGCACCGAAAAATCAACGGCAAATTTTGGTGAATCCAATTTTTGATCGCTCCGTTGGCGAACCAAATTCAAGTTGCTTTCTAAAATTTTGATGGGTTGAAGCAATCCCTCCGATATTTGTATTCCAACTTTTTCTATTCCGCTATCGATCAAGTTTTTAGCAATATTCTTTTTCGACAATATAATGGCATTCAAGTAAATTGTATTGCAAAGCTGATTGATTCCATCGCCCCAATTTTGACCAAAAGAATCAAAAAACTCAGCATTTTCAGAACAGACGACTTTATCCATTTTTGGATATTTGACGTTTTTGGGATCATTAAAATTCGTTGCCAATTGATGGGTTGCCGCACGAAATACCGCGTGAATATTGCCCGTTGCAGTGGCTTTAAATACACTAAGTTGTTCGTCAATATCGCTAAACGAAGCAAGCACACCATCAAATTCCGTTAAAAAGGGTTGAATATCGTTCTGTAAGTTAAGCAATAGTTTTTCATAGGTATCGTTAACCCCCAAAACCAACTGCTTAACCGCCACAATTTGACCCAACGTTAAATCCTCTAAATGAATAAGTTGTGACCTAATCTCTGGCTTCACATCGTGCTCGAAAAGATAATTGAGCAACGAATGAAAACGCACCTTTACATCTTTGTTCCGATTCTTGGAGACAACAAAATACGACAAAGTAATTGAATCCGGGGTTTCGTATAAAGTGTTTCCAAGCTGTGTAATTACTTTTGAAATACTCTGATTAAGAAGCTCTTCACTCTCTTTAACTAAAGCTATGATTTTGTTTTCCAGATAGTGACTTACATTTCGTAAGAAAACATAATGATTTTGAATAATTGCTTTTTTAATTTCATGGCTATCACTTTCAGAAACAATCCGTTCCAAATTACTCTTATTGCTGGAAACAATTTCCGCCAAATCACTAAAAATGGTTTTCAGAATATACACCGATTTTGTAATCGATATATTGGCAAACTCTTGAGCATAACTCTGAAAACGCAAGTCCAACCCCTCAACTCGGTTTTGCACCACTTTATTTCCAAGCGGCGGTAAAACCTGCAAGATTGCGACCGAGGGCATTGGTTTGGTTTCAATGCTCTTTTGCGCCACTTTCTCAACAATGGTTATCTCTTCAAATTCGTCGGTTGAACTTAAAATCAAGGAACTAGGTTCGTAACTTAAAATATCAGCAACAATGGTATCGGTAAAAAGAGCTTTCTTTTGTGAAACACCTAGAATTATTAAATCAGCCTCGTTGGACTCGGATTGTATAATATCGTGTGTACTCCGCGAACCAAAATCGTCGCTCAAGACGCACACTTCGGCTTTCATACGTTTTTCTGAAAGTATGGAATTGGTATTTCGAATAATATGCTCCTCTTGCGAGGTATCGCTGTTAATGACCATAATTCGAACTTGCGTATCGAGCCAAGTAGGATCTGAAAGTAAAAACTGCAGTGCATTTAACGAGAAACTGAGATGTCGTCCTTTTCCGTTCCACCAGACATCCACATTTTGTTTCTTACCAAAGCCTTTGTTTTTATTGTAATTCAGAAAAATAGCATTGAGCTTTTTCAACTTTAATCCCCCAATAATATCATTGAAAAACTGCAAATGTGTTGGATCTTTAATGAATCCCATTAACACCGTATTGGGCTCAAATCCGCTGAAACCATAGACGCTTGTAATCGTTTCAATGCCTTCTTGAATGGAGGGACAACTTAATTCACGGACAAAATAATTGAGATTGTTGCTCTTTTTTGGTGCATCCAATTGCATTGATTGCTTTCCATCGATTAACAAGTTAAAATCAGTCAATGCGCCCAGTTTACCTGTTAAAGAGAGACCTATTTCAACAAGATGTGGACGTGCTTTTTCGCCACCACTAAACAAAATAATATTTGGTCGCCAATTTCGTTTATCTGGTTTCCGAACACTCAAATTCAACAAAGATCGCTTTGCCAAACTTGTCCAGAAACTGCTCCAAGCATCGCCGCTTTCCAAAATAAGCTCTTTGCGTTGCAAATAAAAATAGAGCACGCCCAACACTACCGTTGCGCCAGCCAAAGCAAGGAAATCGAGCAATATCATTACAATAAATGCGGACAATGTTCCTAAAACGCTCACAAATCGAGGGACTTTAAATGCGGGTCGAAAATCGGAACTCGACCAACTTTCAATCGCCGATGCTAAGTTTAGAAAAGCGTAGGTGGTAATAAAAAACATGGAGACAATACGTGCAATTAAATCAAGCTCGCCTATTAATATCCCCACCTCGGCAATCAAAAACACAAGGAGTAATGCATTGCGCGGCTCATTGGTTTTGCCGGTTCCTTTTGCGAAAATCTTTGGAGCGATTTTATCCATGGCAATTGCCTGCAAAATCCGCGGTGCGCCCAAAATACTACCCAACGCTGACGAAAGCGTTGCTCCCCAAATACCCGCAATTACTAACACAGGAACAAGCGATATCTTAAAAAGAATCTGTGGATCATTGGCAAGTGCATGAGCATCAACGGTAAAAGTATAGAAAAGAGCAAATAGTATGTAGATTACAAAACCAACACCAACCGCCATAATTGCACCCAAAGGCAGTGATTTTTTTGCATCTTTTAGGTCGCCCGACATGGAAACTCCAGCTTCAAATCCAGTTACTGCCGGAAAAAATATACCAAAAAGGACCATAAACGGTGCCGCCGTAGCAATGGGTTTTAAACTAATGGTCGTGGGTGTAAACTCATGGTTTCCCAAAAGAATGGAGAGAAACGACAAAACAATCAACCCCATTATAATGTATTGAGATTTAATGGCCAATGATGTGCTAATGAAAGTTATGGTGGTTACGACAATCAATACAATGGTGCCGGTTATACGAATTGCATTTTTACTATTCTCAATATCCCAATATTGTAAGAAGCTTTCAGAAAACCCAATTAAATAAAGACTTACGCTAAACGACAACCCCACAAAAAGTGCCAAACCTAATGTTCCACCAATGGGCAGTCCCAAACTGCGCGATATCATAAAATAAGTGCCACCGTTGCGCACCGGTTTATCCGTTGAAAGCGATGCCACACTCAAACTTGTAGTAATAGAGATAATATGCGCTATTACTATAATTCCAATGGTATTGATTAATCCAGTCTGACCAAGAATGACTGGAAAACGCAAATACATTATTACTCCAAGAATAGTGAGTATCGATGGGGTAAAAACCCCACCAAAAGTTCCAAACTTCTTAATTTTTGACATCTGTTGCTATAAATTTGAATAAATTAGGACTCATCTTTTGCTATTTTTGCAAAAGCAGAGTGCAACTATATAATTGACAACCAACCCATTAGCGATTATTACAGAAAATAATACGCAGTTTTTGTCAGAACCAAATATACAAATTTATTATTTTAAGTCTTTCATTATCAACATAAAATATAAAAGCAAAAAAACGTCGAACTTCAATTAACAATTTCAGAAACAAAAATATTTCTGGATTCAATTTCATATTGAATACATTAATTTCATACAGAGTAGATCTACTTTGTATTTTACAATAAATCAATGAAATAAATAAGTAAAAACAGAACTAAAACGCATGCTAAAACAATAGTTTACATTAAATTCACATAAAATATCTAATTTAGCAACGTAGAAACAAAATCGCAATCAATTTTGAACAATCAAGAATCCACCAATAGCAATTTAAATTCGATAGGATGCTTTCGTTATCTCGATGCTCATGAACTTGCGTTTATCGAAGAAAAGAAAACACGCCTCGTGTATCTAAAAGGAGAAACCATTTTTAAACAAGGTGCGTTTGCGCCCTATGTGCTTTTTGTAATTGATGGTTTGGTAAAAGTTTTTCTTCAAACAGGCCACCAAAAACAACTGAATATCAGCATTTCACAGGAAGGTGATTTCTTGGCATTCTCCTCTGTCTTTGGGGAACCGATTTATAACTATTCAGCAACGGCAATGAAAGATACAACTATATGTATGATCGATAAGGAGGCACTAAAAGAGCTGTTGGTAAAGAATCCTGAATTTGCACTAAAGATCACTTCTCGAAACTACAAAACGGAACGAAGATACCTTGACATTCTGCATAATATTTCATATCGACAAATGCGTGGAAAGCTGGCATCAACTATACTTTATCTATCATCGGAAGATTTTATTTCCAATAATTTATTTCAATATCTCACCCGACAGGACATTGCCGATTTCGCCTCCATAACAGTTGAAAGCACGGTGAAATTTTTAAAAGAATTTGAAAAAGAAGGTCTAATTTCCTTAAAAACAAAAGAGATAATGGTAGTTGATCTAGAAAAACTCCGGTTAATCGAGAAACTAAGTTAATAATCGCATAACTTAACCCCTAATATCAAAACGTCATCAATTTGGTCTCTATCGGCCTTCCATGTTTGGAACTCATTTTCAAAAATAACGCATTGTTCCTGTAGTGACTTTGCCAAATTAGCTTCAATGATTGAAATAAATGTTTTCTTTTTGTATCTAAGTCCTCGTTTACCTCCAAATTGGTCCATGTACCCATCGCTAAATAAATACAAATTACGAATGTTTTCGGTGGGAATTATATGATTTTCAAATGGTTTAATTCGCGGAAAATACCCTATGGGCATATTTTCACCCTTGTGTTCTACAATGGAATATTCATTTTTTGTATCATCATAATAGGTGGTAACTACAGAGCTTTGAGCTCCAGCAAATTGAAGGGTCTTATTTTCTGAATCGCAAATACAAAACGACAAACTAATTCCATCCTTTATCTCGCGAAAGCTTCCATTCTGTTTTAACGAAAGAATAACCAAATTACGCAGTTCGTTCAAATAATCGGCGGGGGTTTTAACATCCGATCGCAGTACAAGCTCATTTAAATAGGATATTCCCAACATGCTCATCATGGCTCCGGGAACTCCATGTCCGGTACAATCGGCAGCAACAATTAATGTTTGGTTTTTTTGCTTCGACACCCAATAAAAATCTCCACTTACTACTTCCAAAGGCATATAAAGAACAAAATAATCTTTAAAAATTGAACTTAACATCTCATTGGATGGCAATAATGCTCTTTGAATCCGTTGGGCATAGTTCAAACTATCCGTAATTCGAGTATGGATTAGCTGTATTCGTTTCTTCTGATGAACCAAAGCTTTATTCTTTCTCGAAATTACGTTTGCCTGTGCTTTTAATTGATTATTGTTTTTCTTTTTAATCTGATATTCGCGATACAACAACAAGGAGAAAATTAAAACTAGTGAAATAATTATGATCAACGTAAAATTCAATCGGTTTTGTCGTTCAATAATTTTCTCATTCAATTCATTCTCTCTATTCAGTTTTAAAATAGCCTCTAACTGTCGTTCACTATTATATATTGCTTGTAATTTAGCAATATTAATACTGTTGTTTTCATTCCAAACACTGTCATTATATTGAGTCCTAAGCCGTTCATAATAAAGAGCTTTAACAGGATCATTTCTCCTCTCACTAATTTGGACTTTAATTTTATATAGCTCGGCAATGGTCGATTTTGATGCTATAGAGAGTGCCAATTTCATACTTTGATCAATATTCTTTTCAGCAAATTTCATGCTGTCTAATTCTAAATATATGATCCCAATATTTTTCAAACTTATGGCCATAAAAAGTTCCTCCCCATGCTTTTTATGCATTTCCACACCTTGCAAATAGTATGAGAGTGCTTTTTCATATTTCCCACTCTTGCGATAAATATTCCCGATACAATCATAGGAGATACCCAAGCCTTTTATACTATTGATTTCCAAATTATAGGAGAGCGATTTTGAATAAAACTCCAGCGCTTTTTCATACTGTTCCATAAACTCATACACTTCACCAATATTATTTAGATTAATGGCGATACTGCGTTTGTTCTTATTTTGCTGACCAAATTCCAATGATTTTTGAAAAAACTCCAAGGCTTTATCATACTGCTTTGATAAAGAATAAATATTCCCAATACTATTGTAGGCATAACTTATGGATGATTTATCATTCACCATCTCGGCCACTTTTAAAGATTTCAAATGAAAATTAATGGCATTTGTAAAATCATCAATACGACGATAAACAACACCAATATTATTATAAATTCGGGGTAAATATTCAATTAATTTGTTTTCCTCAGCCAATTGTAATGCTTTAAAATGCTTCTGCAAGGCGGAGGCATAATCGCTATTATTACGATCAAAATGGCCCGCTAAATCATAATATTTAACCAACCCTTCAACATAATTAATCCGTGTGGAGAGTTGTAGTAGCTCCTCTAAATATATGGTAGTTTGATTGTTTGTCTCCTTATTTAATGATATATTGCGAGCAATTTCATGGAGTAAGTCGGCGCGTTGAATACTATCAGTGCAAAAGAGAAGTTGTTTTTTAAGACTATCAACTTGACTGTTCGACAGCACCCTATAATTGGTCGTTAAAGATATTATTAACAATAAAAGAAAGGTTAAAAACGTTCTCATTTACGAAATTTAGCGCATTGTTTGGATTTACAAATGTAGCTTTATTTTGCACCATAAAGCCTTTTTACGGTGTATTACAAGCAAATATCACCTTAATTTCTCACCATATTCTCAAAAAAATATTATTTTTCTTACTTTAACTCTCAACACATCACTATTTTAATATATTTGTTAACAAATATGTGCATTACATTGTTGAATTAATCAAATATTTACGCCGAAATAAGTAAAACAGCTCACCAAACATGACTCCTTCGACAATTCTAGTAACATGGGATTTTACAGACGTTTCAAAATATGCATTAGAGCATGCCGTCAGAATCGCTCGTATGGTAAATAATAGCATTCAGATTATTCATATTTTGGACAAAAATGCCGACGAATTACAAATTCAAGTTAATTTGCAATCCATTGCCAATAATTGCGATGCAACTCATGGTATTAAACCCGGATTAATCATTAAAAAAGGATCAATTTTCACAACCATTAGCGAGGTTGCAAATAATATTAAAGCAAGCATGGTAATCATGGGAACCCATGGAATGCAAGGGTTTCAGAAATTAACCGGAAGCTGGGCATTAAAAGTACTTGCTGGGTCGTATGTTCCCTTTTTCGTTGTTCAAGATTTGCCCACAAACGACTATTTACAAAAAATAGTAGTGCCCATAAATTCCAAAAGTGAAAACAAAGAAAAGCTCCCCTGGATTATTTACTTGGCAAAACATTATCGAAGCGAAATTTTAATCTTTAAAGATGGTCACAGCAGTCAACATTTATCCGCCAAGTCGAATCAAAACATACAATTCTTGAAAACCGAGCTCGATAATAAGGGGATTAAATATTCAATCCAATCCAATAATTCAAAAAAGAGCTTCGCTGAGGCATCCATTGATTATGCTCAACAAAGTGGAGCCAATTTAATTGCCGTTATGACTTCCCCTAAAACCGGATTTAAAGAATATATGATGGGCATATCAGAGCAACATATTATTGCAAACAACCACAAGATACCTGTAATGTGTATAAATCCCCAAAAAATCAACAATTAAGAAGGTTTTAACGATTAGAAACCATATGCACATTCGCGTACTTATGGCATTACAAGTATTGATCCATCAATTCAAACAAAGCATCTCTATGCAATGGTTTTATAAGATACTCATTACACCCACTTTCTATTGCTTTTTCTCGATCAAGCGTTAAAGCATAGGCCGTCTGAGCTATCACTGGGATCTCCGATCCTGCTTTTCTGATCTCTTCCACAACAGTTAACCCACTAAAATCGGGCAATTTGATATCGAGCAAAATCAAATCAATTTTGGCTTTATTCGTAAAAAACGATAATGCCTCACCCCCTGTTTTTGCCAACAAAAACTTTGCATTGGTACTCTCAATCATGTATTTTAAAAATAGATAACTCGGTTGATCATCTTCAACTAATAAAATGGTTTTTCCTGTCCAATTGTAAATTGTTTTATTCATCTCTTTTTATATAGTGTATTAATTTAGGAGCAAAGGGAATACGAAAATAAAAATTCGATCCCACATTCTCCTTTGATTCAACCCATATTCTTCCATCGAGTAACTCCACATATGCTTTAGCAATTGACAAACCAATTCCTGTACCTTGACGACTTGCAAAATTATGGGAGTCAATCTGTCGGAATTTTTCAAAAATTGTATTTAAATACGTTAAGGGGATTCCATTTCCGGTATCAGTAACAAAAAACTCTATGTGCGATTCTTCCACTTGATACCCAAATTCAATTTTACCATGGGTGGTGTTTTTTATCGCATTTATTATTAGAATATTTAACACTTGCTTTAATTTCAACCCATCTGTAAAAATCTGATCCTCTGTATCGGAAAGCGATTTTGTAACTTTCAGATTTATTCCTTTATTCTTTATCAATTGATAATGAATTGCTTTTAGCTCATCAATTATACTATTTATTAACCAATTACTTTTTTTAATCTCTACCTGTTTTGTATCAATTTTTGACAAATCTACTAAATCGTTAATAATTTCAAGGAGCTCCTGCGAATTAGAAAGTATCAGTTCTATATACTCTTGTCTTCGCTCTTCCTCCTTGGCATTTTGAAGTAAATAGGCAAAACCACACACTGCATTCATGGGCGTTCTAATTTCGTGACTTATATTAGCCAAAAACGAAGATTTCAATCTATCGCTCTCCTCTGCCCGTTCTTTAGCAACTTTAAGCTCCTCATTCTTTGCGCGTAAAATCATCTCAGCCTCTTTGCGTTCAGTTATATCTGTGATGGTTCCAATATACCCAACTATCTCTCCATCAACAACTTCTGGAACAGCAAGCCCTAAAACCCAGACAAGTACGCCATCGGAACGATAAAAGCGATATTCATCCGCCGACACTTGTTGTTTTTCAACTTTTTCGTTCCATTTCAGCTCAGTTCGTTCCCGTTCTGTAGGATGAACGGCATCGAGCCATCCCCAGCCAAGTGCTTGTTTATATGACAACCCAGACAACTCGCACCAACGGGCATTTACATAAGTTGTATATCCATCGGGTCGAGTTCTAAATATGCCCACGGGTGAAATCTCAGCTAAAGAGTGAAACAAATTATCACTTTCCCGTAATTTAAGTTCAATATCCTTCTCGTGCGTCAAATCATTCACTACGCCTGTCCATAAAATCTCCGATGAGTTTACTTTTTTGGGAACAGCCACTATACGATACCAACGTAATGTATTGTCTATAACCATCTTTCCTTCCCACTTAAAAACCTCACACATTGTAATGGCTCTTCTGTTCTCTTCCGCAAACCCCTGTAAATCAGTGGGAAAAACTTTACCAATAATATTAAATACTCCTTGTTCAATATCTTCGACGGTATAATCAAGTAGTTTTTGAAAAACAGTATTTGTGTATATCATTTTAAATTCCAGATTCTTAATATCAATTAAATTGTTATTAAACTTGGTGCTTAAACGATATATCCCAACCGGTACAGTTTCGCTGATATCTAAAAAAATCTTGTTCAAATTTTTTAAATCCTCGTTTATTTCATGTATTGTCTTAGTTTTTGCTTTTACCTTTCTAAGCATAACTAGAATCCCCCATAATGCAAAAACAAGAACCACTCCTAATAAAAAGACGATTAAAATTATAGCATCAATAGATAAAAACTTGGCGGGAACCTTTAACCATTTCCCCAATGTCTTATAATAAAAAGAATCCGTATCGTTTTTGATTTCAGTTAAATATAAATCTATTCTTTTCAATAAATCGCGATTCTTTTCTTTGGGGGCAACAACATACAAAAGGGTAGGCTTTAATACTTTCGTAACAGACATATTTGCATTATCGAAAAAATCGGTATATTTGAAAAATCGACAAACAGCAATAAAATCTATTTCTTTTGAAAGCAATGCAGAAACAGCTTCTAAATAAGTGTCATAAAAAAACAGAAGAGAATCGGGGTAATTTGAATAGTGCTCTTTTATAAAACCCTCCTGAAAAGACGAAGATAGTACTCCGATTTTGGGATTAGTTGCAACAATAGTAGAATCCGTTAATGAACTTTTTAAAGATATAACTTCAAGCCAGGTGTCAATAAAAGCAATTTCATTAAAATCATAGAGCGAATCTTTGTTATCATTTTTCACAACATTCGGAAGAAGGTCAATCTCAGCGTTATCCAGCTTTTTTAATAGCGTTTCCCAATCTGCGAAGTCATAGGTAATTGTCCAATCTTCTTTTTCAGCGATACGTTCCAGTATATCGATAAAAATTCCATCGGCTTGCCCGTTTGAATTCATAAATATTTTTGGCGGATTTTGATAAACACCAACACGCACCTCTCTTTTGAATCCATGAATAGGATTACAAAAAAAAGTTATAATTAAAACGATCGAAAATATTTTATACAACCTCATTTTATGAGAGATAATGGTGAAAGATAGGGATTAAAAAAACAATAAAAAAAATTATTATACTTATCTAAACATCGTAAAATATAAAAATAACACTCAATTCAATAAAACTTTGGTTACATATTCAAAACAATTTCAATTATTAAGGGATTCCTTTAACCGTAGGATAAATTCCGTTTGTTTTCTCTTTAAAATAAAACAAAACTCTATGGGCAATGTTTGACTATTTATGTAATTAAGATTAAGTTTAACTCCATCCGATTTCCAATTAATTTCATAGGGTTATTGAAATTGATCGTATCTTTGTACCACAATTTGAAAACTTCACATAATGAAAATATCAAGAAAACCCGAGTGGTTAAAAATCCAACTACCAAAAACCAATGAATATCAAGCACTAAACGACCTGATTGTTAAGGGAAATCTGCATACAATATGCACTAGCGGAAAATGTCCAAATATGGGCGAATGTTGGTCGGCCGGTACTGCTTCTTTTATGATTTTAGGGGATATCTGTACCCGAGCTTGTAAATTTTGTAACGTAACAACTGGGAAACCTCTCCCTCCGGACACGAACGAACCAGTGAAACTAGCAAAAGCAATACACACCTTAGGATTAAAACATGTGGTAATAACCTCGGTAGATCGCGACGATCTTGCTGATGGTGGAGCAAACCACTGGGCTGCAACCATAACTGCAATAAAAAGGGAGAATCCGACAATAACCATCGAAACTTTAATTCCCGATTTCGATGGAAATACAAACCTTCTGGATATTATCATCACTAGTAAACCCGATATTGTTTCTCATAATCTAGAAACCGTTGAACGACTGACCCCTGAAATAAGAACCAAAGCAAAATACAGAACCTCGCTTTCAGTATTAGAATATCTAGCAAAAAATGGAGTTACTACAAAAAGTGGAGTAATGCTTGGAATTGGAGAGCAGATGGAAGAAGTATATACTACCATGGACGACCTGTTGGCCATTAATTGTAAAATTATGACTATTGGTCAATATCTGCAACCCACAACAACAAACCTTCCAGTTGAACGATTTGTTACACCAGAAGAGTTTAAAAACCTGGAAATCATCGGACTAAAAAAAGGATTTGCATTTGTTGAAAGCGGACCGCTGGTGCGCTCATCCTACCACGCCGAAAAACACGTATAAATCTGAATTTGAAGGCCAACATAAACAGAACCAACAGGTTAACCATTAATAAAAGGAGAAATGAATACAATAAAATATCTTGATTGGGGCAAAATGGATTATGGACAAGCCTGGGAAAAACAACAAAAAATATTTGATGCCCAAATAGTACACAAGGCAAATAAAACTACCACCGAAAACCATTTAATATTTGTGGAACATCCTCATGTTTACACCCTTGGGAAAAGTGGCGATAATCAAAACTTGTTAATATCCGACGAAATTCTCAAAAAGATCAATGCAACCTACTATAAAGTGGACCGAGGTGGTGATATTACCTATCATGGTCCTGGACAAATTGTGGGTTATCCTATTTTTGATCTCGAAGTAATGCATGTAACCTACAAAGGATATATTGAAAAGCTGGAAACCGCAATCTTAAAATACTTAAAAGAGTGCCATCAACTTGATGTCTTTCAACTGGATAGCGCCACAGGCGTTTGGATTAAAACTAAGAATGGTCCTGAAAAAATATGTGCCATTGGTACAAAGGCAAGCCGATATATCACTATGCATGGCTTTGCTTTAAATATCAACACAGATCTCAGCTATTTCGAATATATAAATCCATGCGGATTTAAAGATAAAGGCGTTACGTCGCTGGAAAAATTAAAAGGTACAAAATGCGATTTTGAGTTGGAGAAAAAGAATCTAACAAATTACATTATGCGGGAATTTGAGGGTCAAATAGATTCGTAATTACGCATAAATCCCAAATCATATTTTTTATTTCCCCTAAGTTGAACAAATGTGTTAAAACTACTCACATTTGTTCAACTTTTTTTATGAATATAGGAATCTAGTTAACAAGGAGTTATTAAAAATTGCTGTATTTGTTTTAAAATTATCCAGTACTATGTATTGCAAGATACTAAATATTATATTATATTTGCCCATACAATGTAGTTGGTTTAAATCTTTAGTTGTAAAACCAATAATTTGGGAACTATTTATATAATTCTTTAAAATGCAATGTAATATTTTTTCACATGCATATATTACAAAAATCTTAGTAATCAATACAATTTATGCATTCATAGAAATATATCAACGAATAATAAAATAAACCTCTACATTAAATAATAATCTCCATTTATTTAAAATTGAGACCTATAATATGACCTCTGATAAAACAAATCAAGACCAAAAGGTAGACAACGCAAAAGCACAAATGCGAAAAGGAATGCTTGAATATTGTACGCTATTGATTTTGGCGAAAAATGAAGCCTATGCATCACAAATAATACATTTGCTAAAAGAGGCTGAATTAATTGTTGTCGAAGGAACGTTATATCCTTTACTAAATAGACTAAAAAAAGAAAACATGCTCCAATATCGCTGGGAAGAAAGCCCACAAGGACCCCCGCGTAAATATTACGAAATAACACCTGAAGGTCTTAAATTCCTAGACCATCTCGACATTTCATGGAACAGTTTAGCGGAATCAATCGAAAAAATAAAAACCGTAAACCCTAAAAACTTATAAAGATGAAAAGAACCACAACCGCAAATATCGCAGGAATAGTATTCCATATTGACGAGGATGCTTATGAAAAGCTGTCCCGTTATATCAAAAAACTGAAATTTAGTTTTGGAGAAATCGGTGAAACCGACGAAACTATGGAGGATTTTGAAGCTCGAATAGCCGAACTTTTTCAATCAAAACTCTCCGCAACCAAACAGGTAATAACCATTGAAGATGTTCAATCCGTTATCCAAACCATTGGTGAACCCGAAGAGATTGAAACCAATCAAACAAAATCAAAAGATCGTAAAAAAGGACACAAAACCCTATTTCGAGATCCAAAAAATGTTATTTTGGGCGGAGTATGTTCCGGTATTGCGAACTATGTGGGAATCGACGTATGGGTAATTAGACTTATAACATTGACGTTTTCAGCTTTCTGGGGATTTGGAGTTCTATTATACATACTCCTTTGGGTCATTGTACCGGAAGCAAAAACACCCGACGAATACTCCCAAATGAGTGGAGAAACCTTTGATAAAGAAGAGTTTGAAAAGAATATTCGCAACAACATTGAAAGCGTAAAACAACGTTTTGAGGAGCTTGCAAAAAGTGATGTCCCAAAACAAGCCACGTCACTTATTGAACGTTTTTTTTCATGGCTTGGCATAATTTTAACAGCTTTCTTTAGTTTTATAGGTGCCATAATTGGCTTTGCTTTTCTAATTACGGGATTAGTATTACTAGTTTTCATGATATCCATTCTGTTTTTCGATATCGGAGATTTGGGAATATTATCACTTAACCTTCCTATTTTAGATACCATTATGGCAGGAGGAACAACAGTGAAAATAGTTTTAATTGCATTATTTTTAATTATTATAATTCCATTATTTTTACTAATTGCTGCATTAATAAGAGCACTTTCGGGTAAAAAACATCATGGGGGTGGATTTGTCTCATTCGGAATTGGAGTTTGGATTCTTGCCATTGTGCTATTCACGCTATTCTTTGTTTTGAAAAGTCCATTCTCTGTATATGAAGGAGAAATTGAATCTAAATCAATTATTGAAGTAAATAATAGAGATTCTCTTATAATTAAGGGATTAAAATACCATTACAATGAAAACTATGATTTAAAAATAGATTCAAAACACCTCGGAGTCATAACAGACGACAACAAATCCATTTTAATAATCAAACCCAAACTTACCATTGAAAAATCGAATAGTGCCCAATTTGAACTTAAAATCCAGAAAACCGCACAAAACACAAAACAGGAAAAAGCGGATGAAAACGCACAAGAAATCATTTATAATTACTCCATTTCAGGAGACACTCTTCTTTTGAATACGTTTTTCGAATCAAAATTATCCGATTTTTGGCAAAACAAAAAACTAAATTTAACACTGTACGTTCCAGAGGGAAAAACCATTTACCTAGATCACTCTTTGGAAAACAACCTTTTAAATATAAACAATTCGATTAATTTCAAAAACACATCCGTTTTCAACAAATACATAAAACAAGGCGAAAACACAATAGAATAAATCGTTAAATAATCCAACAAAATCCGGAAACACAAAATAGGTTTTCGGATTTTTTTTGTGACAAAATTGCATCAAAAAGCTAAATTTCAAATAATGGCAATCAAAACTACTTAAGATTGACTCCTTTTAAATAAGAATAATAAAGAATTATAATTAATTTTATCAATTCATGAACTAACATGTAGCCATATAAATAAAGATGGAAATAATGAAATTATCGTTTTTCTTCAAATCCCTTAAAAATAGGCCATTTTTAAAGCTTTGTAACGCTTCCCTATTATATTTTTTGACACTTCTAAACTCATCCGCCCAAATCTACAACTTTGAAAGATATTCCTTGCCAGAAGGACTATCTCAAAGCCAAGTGTTTGACATTACACAAGATAGCTTAGGAAGAATCTGGTTAGCAACTGAACGAGGAGGCGTTACAATTCTATCGGGCGATTTCCCACAATATATTGGTCGAAGCGAAGGATTGCCAGGAACCGCAACACTTTCGCTTTTTCACGACAAAAATGCCCGTATGTGGATTGGAACCAATAAAGGAGTTCGCTATTACAACGGAAAAAACTTAACCATTCCAAAAAACGGAGAACTTCTCGACTCCATGTTTGTTTGGAATATCACGCAACGTACCGATGGAATTATTGTAATGGCCACAAACAAAGGGGTATATGGTTATAATGATTCATTGGGGTGTTTCAATTTAATTCCAGAATTAGAGAATAAACAAATCTCAAAGATTGCTGCCCGCTCCAACAATTTATTGTACATAACCGTTTTTAATCAGCCTTTGCTCATTTTCGATGGACATGAATTAGAAGAAGTGGAACTACCTTTAACCGATGGATCGAATATTGAATTGGTATTTTTTGATTCTCAAGATCGAATCTGGATCGGAACCACACGCGGACTAATTACGCGTGAAGACTATTACTATAAAACGATTACAACTAAAGAAGGACTTTCTGATGACCACATTATTTCGCTTGCCGAAGACCGCTTTGGGAATATTTGGGCAGGAACCGATGAAGGAGGAGTTAGTATAATCTCCAACGATAGAATTTTAAACATTGACTCCGATCAAGGGATTGGTTATAATAGAATTTACTCCATTTATCGCGACAATTACTTTAACATGTGGGTTGGAACAGATGGTGCCGGTGCTTATGTATTTAAAGGATTTCGATTTACAAAAATGCAACTTCCGGAGTTTTCAGAAACCACTTCTATTCTTGCTCTTCATGTAACGAAAGATAATCGAATTTGCATAGGTTCCAACGGAAATGGCTTACTAGTAGTTAAAAACAAGAGTAGAAAACATTACTCAAAAAAAGATGGACTAACGAACAGCGTTATTCGCACCGTTACTTCAAATAAAAAAGGAACTCTTTTGTTGGGTTCTGACCGCGGAGTCGATTTTATTCAAAAAGGGAAGGTGGATATCGCATTACGAGAAACAATAAATATAAAAGAACCCGTTAGTTGCTCATACACTACAACAAATGACAATTTTATAGTTGGAACATTTGGACACGGTCTCTATCGTATTGAAAATAAAAGTGTTTCCAAACTAAACACAAAAAACGGTTTGGCAGGCAATCATGTATATGACATTATTGAAAACAAAAAAGGGGATCTATTCATTGCAACGGATCAAGGATTATCGATCATTTCGAATCATAAAATTAAAAACTACTCTGAAGCGAATGGGCTCATCTCAAATCTAATCACATCGTTGGTGATCGACAAAAACGATCGTCTTTGGATTATTTCAGAAAACGGGATTACCCGATTCGATACCGATTCACTATACCATCTACCCATTGATAAGATATCGGACGCCAATATAGTTTATTCTGTCACCAACGACCTGTTTGGGAATTTAGTTTTGGGAACAGAACGAGGCATTGATATTTTATCGTTAGATACCGCATCATCTCCAATATCCAAGAAAAGTTACCGTCGCCACGATGGATTTTTTGGAATTGAATGCAATCTAAATGCCGTTGCCTCAAACAGTTCGGGAGAACTTTTATTTGGAACAAAACAGGGCGTAACAAAATACAATCCTTTAACCGATAGTATTCAAAATCCGTTGGCAAAAGCATACATTAGAGATGTTGAGCTCTTCTATTCCAAAGTAAAATGGGACAAATACACCGATTCAATTTCAAACTGGAGCTTGTTACCTCTTGGACTCGAGCTTCCATACAGCGAAAACAATCTAACCTTCTATTTTGGAGCTAACGATTACCAAACACCGCAAAAACTAAAACTCCAATTTTACCTTCAAGGATTTGACCCCAACTGGATGCCTCCCACAAAACAACGTTTTGTTAATTACACTAATCTACCCCCAGGAACATACACCATGAAAGTAAGATCATGGTACTCTGCTCAAAACGTTTCTAACTATGTAGCTTGTTTTAGTTTTGTAATCCTAAAACCATATTACGCACGTAATTGGTTTGTTATCAGCATGATTGTATTAATTATATCCCTAACAGTTTTAATCTGGAAACTTAGAGTAAAGTCGATACGAACAAACGAGCGGCGACTAGAATCCTTAATAAAAGAACGAGTAGCCGATCTCCGAAAACAGAAAGAAGAACTTGAACTAGCGAATATAAAAATTAGTCAAGGAGCACGTATGAAAGAACAATTTTTGGCCAACACGAGTCACGAAATACGAACACCACTCAATGTTGTTACCGGATATACAAATTTACTCTTAAATACACGTGTTGACAACCAACAACAGAAATACCTACATTACATAAAAGACAGTTCAGACAACTTAAAAGTTATAATAAACGATATTTTAGATTTCTCTAAAATCGAAGCCGACAAATTGGAATTTGAAAATGTACCTTTCGATTTCGTAAAAACCATCCGTACTACAGGGAATCACATGGAAATAGAGGCTGCAAAACATGGATTATCGTTGGAATTATCATTTAATAATATCAGTCATAACGTTATTATAGGTGATCCTGTTCGACTCAACCAAATATTGTCAAACTTAGTTCGAAATTCCATTAAATTTACGCCCTCCGGAACAATAACCATCGATATTACCGATCAAAGTTCCAACGAAGAAACAATCGAATTGAAAATTAATATCATGGATACCGGAATCGGGATACTACCCGAAAAACTGGAAACTATTTTCGATTCTTTTTCCCAAGCCAGCAATGAAACCACAAGAAAATTTGGTGGAACTGGACTAGGATTAACCATTGTAAAACGACTGGTCGAAAAACAAAAAGGAACCATTAAAGTCACCAGTGAAATTGATAAAGGGAGTTGTTTTTCCATTATAATACCGTATCCAAAATCAGATGCAAACCCCCTAGAGGAGAATAAATTAGACTACACAATAAACCCACACTCTCTATCCAAGGATATTAAAATTTTGCTTGTTGACGACAACGAAATCAACCTCGCCTTAGCAGAAAACACCCTCACTTCCTTTAGCAGCCAATTTAAAATTGAAACAGCCATGAACGGCATGCAGGCAGTTGATGCAGCAAGTCGGGTACTTTATGATATAATAATAATGGACATTCAAATGCCCGAAATGGACGGCTACACCGCCACCAAAGTTATTCGAAATAGGCTAAGCGCCCCATTGTGCAATGTCCCTATTCTGGGGATGACGGCACACGCCATGAGCGATGAACGGGAAAAATGCTTACAACATGGGATGAACGAATATATAACAAAACCTTTTGCTCCACGGCATTTATTTGAACTAGTACTTAACTTAACAAATGCAAATGCCACTAAATTAGGCGACTACATAGATATAAATGAACAGCAAATGCCTTCGTTTGCAGCACTCGATCCACAACAATTATGGAAAAACTCAACGGGAAAAATTGATCGTTTTATTCGATACCTCAGTATGTATGCAAACGCTATTCCCACGCAAATAAAAGAGTTAGAAACCGGTATAAAATCGGGTAAAATAGACGAAATTCGGATTCTTTCGCACACTCTTAAAACCTCTTTTAGATATCTGGGAATGAAAAAAGCGCAAACATCGGCCTTAGAAATCGAAAAAGCAGCTCTAGAAAACGAGGTTGTTGACTACAAAGAGTTACTTAAGGAAATAAATATCTGTTGGAACAACGCTTCTCCTGAAATTACAACCTATTTAAAGAAAAACACAAAACAAAAAAATCGTAGCTAACCTTAAAGTAGATGTCTATCAATTGTCAGAGTGGAACCACTCCGTATAACTTGTAGCGGTTTCATAGAGCTTCAAACTATGTAATTGAACATGCTCGGGCAATTCATTTTTTATGATTGCGGCAAATTCCGACACCAAATTTTCACACGTAGGTTCAAAATTTTTAACAATTACTTTACCGGTGTATTGTTCAAGAAATGTACCTTCATACGAACTTTTGGAAACCATAAGTGCATGATCAAGCGGATGAACAATCAGCCGATTAATAATTTTCTTTAATTCCCCAAAATCAATGAGCATCCCATTCTGCGGATTTCCCTCTTCCATATTTGGAGTTCCAATGATGGTCACAAAAAACTTATAACTATGTCCATGTATATTCTTGCATCCTCCAAGATGATTCGTTAAAAGATGTGACATCTCAAATGAAAATTCTTTCGTAATTCGAACTCTGTTTTTCATATAATTCAGAATATTTATAGCGTTAAATTCCTTTTAGCAAAAAATGTACCTCTATTGAAAAAAACAAATCTCCTAAAACTAAGTTTTATTCAGTCATACTGATTCGGATTGTCAACGTCCTCTAAATAGGCGGCAAAACCACTAGTATGGGTCAACATCAGCCACAATTTTAACACTTTTAAATCCATCAATGGAAGTTACAGTTTCGATACATTGAATCACCTTATCCCGATACTCCATAAGTTTTACATTCCGATCGAGTTTAATCATAATTTGTGAATGCTGTTGCCGCTTAATTTTAGGAATGGGTGGAATATACGGACCCAAAATTTTCTGTATCCCCGATTTATTAAGCAAACGGATTAATATTTCCGCCGCTTTATCGGTTTTCTGACGATCGAAATGCTTCACGGTGAGTTGAATTAATCGAATAAAGGGTGGATATTCAAAATTTAATCGTTCAGCAAGTTCTACCTTGACAAATTCGTGTTGCTTTGAATGCTGAATCGCCTGAATAACAGGATGATCGAGTTGTGAAGTTTGAATAATTACCTTTCCTTGCTGATTTCGACGCCCTGCACGCCCTGCAAATTGCATAAGCATCTGAAAACCACGTTCATGAGATCTAAAATCGGGAAAAGAAAGCATATTATCGGCATTTAAAACCCCAACCAAATTAACACCCCTAAAGTCAAGTCCTTTACTAACCATCTGTGTTCCAATTAGAATATCAGTTTTACCTTCAGCAAATCTAGAAATAACCTCCTCTAGATTCTGTTTTGAACGCGCAGTATCAGAATCAAGGCGTGCAATTTTCTTATCGGGAAAAATCTCCTTTAACTCCTCTTCAACCCGCTCTGTTCCAAATCCTTGGTTCACAAATTCATCATTATTACATTGCGGACATTTTACTGGTTTTATGATATAATAGCCACAATAATGGCACGTTAATTTATTGGAGAACTTATGAGCCGTTAACGAAACATCGCAATGTTTGCATTGTGGAATATAACCGCATGATGGACACTGAACAAATGGCGCAAAACCCCGTCTGTTTTGAAGCAAAATTACTTGTTCATCTTTCTGAAAAGATCGCTCCATATACTCTTTTAAAATTGGCGTCAGATGTCCAACAACTTCGTGTCGGCGATACCATTTCCGATAATCAACAATTTCAACCTCCGGCATGGGAGAATTGCCATATCGTTGGGTCAATTTTACGCCCAAATATTTATTTGAATTAACATTTTGAATACTCTCGAACGAAGGCGTTGCCGATCCCAAAAGCAACCACGATTTTGTTAACTGCGACAAAACAATGGCCGCATCACGGGCGTTATATCGGGGCGCAGGATCTTGTTGCTTAAAACCGGGATCGTGCTCTTCATCAACAATGACAAACCCCAGGTTATGGTAGGGCAAAAATATGGCAGAACGCGGCCCCACAACGACTTTAAATCGATCTCCACTCAAAATATTGTACCATATCTCGGCGCGTTCCGATTGATTAATGCGCGAATGATAAATACATACTTTGTCGCCAAAATAGTGTTGTAACCGTTTAATAATTTGGGAAGAAAGAACAATTTCCGGAAGCAAATACAAGGTTTGTTTATTTTGAGCTATTGCTTTCTCTATCAACTTAATATAAATCTCAGTTTTCCCACTTCCAGTAACCCCTTCGAGTAAAACTGGTTTTGACTGCAATAAAGAGGCTTCAATTTCATTAAACGCCTTCTGTTGATATTCAGAAAGAACAATTGGTTTGGCATTTTCGTCAAATACACCGCTAATGCGAGATATTTCGGTTATCTCCTCATCCACAAAAGAACCCAATAGAACCGACTTAATAATCGACATCGACAATCCGCTTTCAGAACGAATATCAACCGGGGTTTTGCTCCTACCAGTATTGGCATACAAATATTCGATCAACTCCAGTTTTTTTGGCGACCGTTTGTAAACAGAGAGCGCCTCGTTGTATGAATCCGCTTTAAGTCGATACCGTTTTTCAATCAACGGTTTATATTTAGTTTTGTCGTTGGCAAAAATCAAAAAACCACGCTCAATCATTTTATAAATCAAAGGTAAAGAGTCTCTCGTTTTAGTTAAATCAATTAATTGATTGATCGTAGCTAACTTACATTCATTAAGATAATTATAAACAATTTCATCAAAAGGATCATCCATCATTTCTAAAGCACCATCGGAGAGCGATACGATTGCTTCGCTTTTAACTTTTAACATTGACGGCAGAGCCGCATCCAAAACCTCACCAATGGAACAGAGATAATATCCAGCAACCCAATTCCAGAATTTCATTTGTAATGGCGTGGCTATTGGATTTCTTTCAGGAATAAAAATAACGGGTCGGGTTTTGAATTGTGGTTTGTTTTTATGAATTGCAATAACAACCCCACTGTATAAATTTTTACCCAACGGGACCACAATTTGGAAACCCACGGATGGAAGATTTTGATTTTCAGCCAAATGATAGGTAAATACGCCATGACGCAAGGGAAGAATGGTGTCAATGAAAATGGTTTCGGGTATCAGAATTTCAGGCTGCATTAAACTCAGTTTACATATATAGCAAAGATACAAACTTATTGATAGGTCGTGACTAAAGAACCTTCATGAGAGAACTTCAAACAAGAAAAACATAAAAAAGAAGCGAAATAAATGAATTGCCTTCTAATAATGGCAAATTATTATCAAAAACTAGCATGAATTCATAGAAATAACGTATTTTTACCGTTTAGTATACTAAGTAGGGTTATTTTCTAAGAGTTTCAAACGTCTAAATCAAATATTGATAATTATCGTTTATCCGAACATCATAGTCGCTCTAGTTAGGTTAATAAAGAATATAAAATATCCACTTCACAATAAAGCATTGAAGTTAAAATGTTTAAATTTATGCGAACTCGATTTTATTTTCTAGTAGCACTTATAGCATTATCGCTTCCGGCATTTTCTGGCGAAATCGTAATAAATGGAATCTATCAGGGTAAAAACCTATATATTATGAATCCATTTTCGTCGATTGGTGGATTTTGTGTGCAAGAAATATCTGTTAATGGACAAACATATACTGAGGACATTAATAGTAGTGCTTTTGAAATCAACTTTACAGCTTTTCAATTTAATTTTGGCGATAAAATAGTGGTTACCATAAAACACAAAGATGACTGCAAACCACGTATTTTGAATGATGATGTTCTAAAACCCCGTAGTACATTTGAAGTCAAAACGTTGCGATTCGACATGAAGACCAATACCATTAACTGGGAAACAACCAAAGAATCAGGAGCGCTACCCTATATTATCGAACAGTTCCGTTGGAACAAATGGATAAAAGTTGGAACCGTAGAAGGGAAGGGCAGTGTAAGTACGAACGAATACTCGTTTGATGTTGATCTAATAAGTGGAGTAAATCGCTTTCGTATTTTCCAAAACGATTTCACCAACCGCAAACGATACACAAAAGAAGTTGCAATTCGATCGGCTAAAGCACCCGTAACCTTTGAACCTAAAAAGCCATCAACAAGCATAACCTTTTCAGCCGAAACAACCTACGAAATATTCAATGGAAATGGTGAGCGGGTTTTATATGGCAAAGGTTCGACCGTAGACATTACAAACCTTCCAAAGGGAGATTACTACTTAAACTTTGACTCCCTTACAGAAACATTCAAAAAAAGATAGTAAAACTTGTAATTTAACAGAAAAGTCCGTAATATTGCATCCCGAAAAACTGCATAGCAGAAAGGGCCCATAGCTCAGCAGGTTAGTAGCACCTGACTCATAATCAGGGGGTCGCTGGTTCGAGCCCAGCTGGGCCCACAAGTAAAAATTAAGCACTTACACATATTTTGTAAGTGCTTTTTTATTTTCTTGACACACAAGTTATAATTTCAGGTACTCCACACGACCCTGTTTTACCGAACTTGCCGGTAATCTTATTCTCTTTTAGATGTTTTTGTTATCACGGGTTTAACCCACAACTATTGTTGTTCAACCACGGCATGGTATTGAATGGCCAGATATTGCTTTAATTCAAAAGACAAAATATTGAATATTATCCACATTAGTAACTTGCCGAAAAATAGGAATATGAAAACGTAATCACGGTTTCAACCTAAAAAATTGATAATTTTAGCTTCTCTATACAACTATTCCTCCGTAAAAGCATTCCAGCCTTGAGCTGAAAGCGGTAAAACGGTGCCATCTTGAAATACAATCTCATACTGTCCCTCCACATTGGTTATATGTCCAATTATAGAAACGTTTTCCATGCTTTTCACCTTTTCAAAGTGCTTTTGATCGACTGTAAATAACAACTCATAATCTTCACCTCCATTTAATGCAGGGATAATGGGTTCAATCATAAATTCATCGCTAAGTGCAACGGATTGAGGATGGATTGGTATTTTATCGTCATAAATTCGACACCCTTTTGCGGAACTTTGACAAATATGCATCAGTTCAGAAGAGAGTCCATCACTGACATCGATCATGGAAGTTGGCAAAATATCCAATTCCTTCAATTTAACAACAATATCTTGGCGGGGTTCTGGTTTTAATTGTCGTTCTATAAGATATTCATAACCAATAAGTTGAGGTTGTTCATTAGGATTAATTTCAAAAACTTCTTTTTCGCGAGCCAAAAGTTTTAATCCCAAATATGCCGCACCTAAATCTCCCGTTACACATATTAAATCATTAGCTTTCGCACCATTTCGATATGTAATCTGATCGTCGCTCACTGTTCCAATGGCAGTTATGGAAATTACCAACCCATTAGGAGACGCAACGGTGTCGCCACCCACTAAATCTACTTGATATAATTCACATGCTTTTGAAATTCCTTTATAAATCTCATCGACATGTTCGACTGAGAATTTTGACGACAATCCAATACTGACCGTAATTTGTTTTGGGATGGCGTTCATGGCAAAAATATCGGATAAATTTACCGCCACAGCCTTATATCCAAGATGTATGAGAGGCATATAGGTTAAATCGAAATGAACACCTTCTATCAACATGTCGGTTGTGATAACAATTCTATCCCCATTACACTGAATAACAGCCGCATCGTCTCCAATACCTTTTATGGTTTCGATGTTTCGCAACTTTGTGCTGGCAGCAATTCTTTTAATTAAACCAAATTCGCCTATCTCTTTAATATCCGTCAATTTATGCTCCATAATATCAATTTTTTGGGAGACAAAGGTACAAAAGCATTTTATGGTAATCTAATTTTGAATAAAATTGGGGCAAGGTTTTTCCGAAATGCGCTATGTTTTATTTGTGTCACGTTAAGATAATCTGTTGTGGAATAATCAATAAAGCCGTACAAGAAAAACACAAATCAATGCGAAAATGAGAAAAGAGGATGTATTATCAAATAATATTCTGAATTGTATCTCGATTACTATCAGGAAATAGAACAAACAATTGAGTTCAGCGTTAGCGCTAAAACTAAGTTGTAAATCTATAATTAAGAATAAAAAGAATAATTAATTAAAAATGGCACTTCCCAAAAAACAATTTTAAATAGAAGAAATAACCTCTTCTTTATATAATAATCCAGTAAGTAAACCTTTTGGTATAGAATTAGTCTATGTCCTTGTTCAAATAACCTTAAAAACCATTTACATGTTTAGATTAAAGTTCCCATTACTATTCGCCTCCTTATTAATTGCGTTGGGCGCACTTGCTCAACCCCAAAAAGGAGAAGCCAGAAATCCAGAAATGAAATTCTACATTCGTGGTAGTATTATAGAATCGACAGGAAACCACGCCGTTGAATATGCTAGCATCGTTTTGTATCGACAAAAAGACAGCTCCATGGTAGGCGGGACAATAACTGATGTTGAGGGAAAATATGAAATTGAACTTTCACGTCCCGGGCAATATACAATGATTGTTCAATTTATTGGGTTTGAAAAATATACGCTGAATGGAATAATGGTAAATCCTCAAAATCCCACCGTAAATTTAAAGCCAATTACTATAAATCCATCGGCAATAATGCTTCAAGAAACCGTTATTTCGGACAGGCGAAATGAGATCATTTACAAGATCGACCGCAAAGTAATTCAAGTTGCCGGCAACCCCAATGCAGTTGGAAATAGTGCTGTTGAAGTGTTAGAAGCAACCCCTGGTATTGAGGTTGACGATGAAGGAAATGTATTGTTGCGTGGAAGCGAAAACTTTACGGTTTTAATTAACGGAAAACCCAGTGTTTTATCAGGAAACGATGCCTTGCAACAAATTCCTGCCTCAAGTATCGAAAGCATAGAACTAATTACCAACCCATCGGCACGATACGATCCCGATGGATTAACTGGAATAGTGAATGTTATTCTAAAAGAAGAACAAAAAGCAGGAATCAACGGACTAATTGATGTAAGTGTTGGAAATAGAGATCAATATAACGGTTCCTTAATTCTGAATTATCGCAAATCAACACACTCAATAACAGTAGGTTATGACTTCAATCAAAGGACACATGGCGGATTAAGCACTGCAGAACGAAACACCTATATAAACAATGACACCATACAAAGAACCGAAAATGGAGACCGATATCGCCGTCGTTCAGGTCACAACTTCCGTTTAGGATACGATGTTAATTTGACAAAAAAAACCTCGTTTGGCATAAACGGTTTATATAGAACTGCCAACAACAAATCCTATTTCGAAAATGAGCAAACAATTATTCGTTCATCAACTCAAAATATTGAAAATCAAATCACAAAGTCGGACGGATATGGGAGCAACAACAATTACGACGTAAACGCCACCCTACTCCATAAATTTGATAATGACGGACATGAACTTCAGGTTATGGCTACAATGAATGGTAATAACTTTTCGTCACAAAATAGAAATTATCACGAAACGTTACCGTATTGGGATATTAAAGAATGGTTCGACACCTCGAAAACCGTTGAAAATTATCAAACAATACAAATCGATTATTCGAAACCATTGGGTTTAATTAAATTTGAAACGGGGCTAAAATCACGTTTTCGGGACGTTGACTTTTCAACAATAAGCACACTTAATCCATTTCAAACACCCGGAAGCGGAAACAATCACTTTTTATATAATGACGCCATTCATGCGGCTTATATAATGGGGAGCAGCAAAATTGAAGAGTGGGAATTTCAACTGGGATTACGTGCCGAATATTTCAAAATTGAAACCCATCAAATATCCAACGATATAAAAAACACCAAAGAAGACATTGCTCTTTTCCCAACATTACATATTAGCCGGTCGGTGGGAAACAATAAATTTATGGCTGGATATAGTCGAAGAGTTAATCGACCCCATATTCGATTCATCAATCCGTACGAAGAGTTTAACGATGCTTATAACGTATCGAGCGGAAATCCAGACCTAGATCCGGAATATAGTCATTCGGTGGAAGGGAATTATTTACGCTATTTTGGTAAATCCACCGCTGGAGCAACCATATTTTATCGACAAACCGACAATAGCATCAGTCGTGTTCGACGATTGTATAACACAACTGAAAATACGGGTATTATGCTAAACACATTTGACAACCTCAATAAACAAGCATCGCTTGGTATTGAAGCCAACTTTCGACACTCAGTAACCAATTGGTTGCAGGTTGACGGGAACTACTCGTTTTTCCAATATCGTTTACGTGGCGAAACCAATGGAGAGAATATTGATACAGAAAGTCTCAACCACAATTTTAGATTAAACACCATATGGCGACTTGGAAAAAACATAACTCTTACAGGCAATGGAATGTATTATTCACCATCAGCAACAGCACAAGGAACACGGGGTTCTTTTTTCATGACAGGATTCAGTTATCGACACAAAGTGTTGGATCAGAGAGGAACAATAACCTTAACAGTACGCAATCCGATTGGAAAATTCAAGTGGGATTTTAAATCAAAAGGCACAAACTTCGACGATCATTTTACCCGTCAACCCTACACTCCGACGATAATGCTCGGATTTAATTATCGATTAAATGATGGTATTAAGAAAGGTCGTAACGGTGGAGAAAGAACCGAAGATTTCTCATCCGAAATGGAAGAGTAAAGATTGAAATATACTAATGTAAGCGTCTTAATAATAGGAATATAAAACCATTATTAAGACGCTTTTTTATTGGGAATAAGGAAACAAAGGAGCTTAAAATTTTTTAAATCGAAATATAATTCAATCCGTTATGTTATTGCACATACTGAATTAAAAAAACCTTCGTTTCAATGCCAATATAAAGTTTGACTATTTCAAATTTTGTATTGAGAAACTTCAAGCTTCTATAATATTTATTAACCATAAGACCGAATATATAATACAATGGATTTTACTATCTTTGTGCATAAAATTTATTCAAAACAGCATTAAAAAATCGACAAAAAAATCTTTATGACAACTAACAATCCCTCAAAACAAGCACTAATACAAAACATTTTAATTGGTGTACTAATTATTTTAGTCGGTGTTATGGGTATTCTCTATTTTGTTGAGAAAAAGAAAAACATTCAACAAGTTGAAGTAAACGAAGATCTTAACTATGCTAAAGATAGTATTGAGAATCGTTTAGTGGATATGATTTCAGAATACGAAACACTAAAAACAAACAACAACGAAATTAACGAACAGTTATTGGGCGAAAAAGAACGCGTTAAAGAACTTCTACAACGTATTAGAAATGAACGAAATTACAGCCACTCCAAATTCACAGAATATGAAAAAGAACTGGGAACATTGAGAAAAATTATGCGAAGTTATATTGTTCAAATCGATTCGTTAAATCAGAGCAACATTGCACTTCGATCCGAAAATAGAACAGTAAAAAAGCAAATCCAAAAAGTAGAAACTGAAAAAGAAGAGATAACTAAACGATTTGATGAAGCTGCGGAAAAAGTAGATATTGCTAGTAGTTTACGCCCAATAAACATTAGTTTATTTGGAGTAAACCGCAATGATAGAGATGTTTCCCGTTCTCGAAATGTCATGAAATTTAAAACCTGCTTTACCATCGATGCAAATCAAATTGCTAAGCCTGGTGCACGATATATTTACGTTCGAGTACGCCGTCCGGATAAATTGACAATCGAAAACCAGCAAAATGATACCATCATAATTGACGAAATACCCATTATTTACTCAGCACGACGCGAAATTGATTATCAAAACCAATCCATGGATGTATGTGTGTATGTTGATGCGCCGGAAAATTTGCCTAAAGGAATATATCAAGTGGATATTTATGCCGATTTGCGTTACATTGGAACTGGTTCAACAACCTTAAAATAAAACAATTAAAACACATCAAAAAAGAATCTGTCTATCAGCATTATAGACAGATTCTTTTTTATGATGCAAATAATATTGTACACGCAAGTACAAACAAAATTAAAGTGTTGAGATAAAAGACAAAAAATCTTATTTTATCTCTATATTACATCAAATTTTAAAGATTATGGAATCAAACCAACAAACAAATCCCAAAGGAAAAGATAGAGGATTAAAAGTTGAAAAAGAGTGCATTTTAATGGACTTTTTACAATTGTCATACCCAGAAAAAAGCCGCAACTCCATAAAATCGTTACTAAAAAACAAACGTGTTTTTGTTGATGGACATCCTGTATCGCAATACAATTACGTTTTAAAGCCAGGAAAAACAATCACATTTGGTCAATCGGCTGGGGGTGAAAAAATCGAAGGTTCCGATTTCACCATTCTGTTCGAAGACGAACATGTAATTGTTGTGGATAAACGCGCCGGAATTTTGTCCATTGGAACCGATAAAGAAAAAGAATATACGGTTTATAGTATGCTCAGCTCCTACGTGAAACAAAAATACAAATCGGCAAAGATTTTCATTGTCCATCGTCTCGACAGAGAAACTTCAGGCGTCATGGTTTTTGCCAAAACTGAGGAGGCCAAGTTTTTGCTCCAACAAAGTTGGGATAAGTCAATAATAAAACGCACCTATATTGCAATGGTTGAAGGAGTTGTGAAACATGATTTTGAAACCATAAAATCGTACCTGTGGGAAGACAAAAACTATGTAATGCACTCCACTGATAATCCAAACGATGGAATCGAAGCTATTACAAATTATAAAGTTTTAAAACGTTCAAAAAGTTTCACAATGCTGGAAGTGGAGCTGGATACTGGTCGAAAAAATCAAATTCGTATCCACATGAAGACCATTGATCACCCTATTTTAGGCGATAAAAAATATGGCGCAAAAACTAACCCATTAGCACGACTTGGATTGCATGCCAACTATCTAGTTTTCAAACATCCAATTACTGGATATACGGTTACTTTCCAATCGCCAACACCTCGTAAATTCACAAAATTATTGGAAAAGGGAATTCGATCATAATGATCAAAATTAAAAAGGCTAATCCAAAAATTATTTATAATCCTTATATTAGCCTCACGAAATCGAAAAAATGTGCTTTTTTCAATTTAATTTAAGCGTTTAAAACCACTACTAATCGAATCGTAACACCATTGATTACCACAAGAATAATTAAAGAAATATAACGTCGTCAACTACTTGTATAAAAACAAATAATATATTAACATTAAATAAATAGAAATTATGGGAGCTTTTCATGCTTATGACATTCGAGGTATTTACAACCAAGATTTCAACAAGGAAGACGCATACAAAATTGGTTATCATTTAGTTAGCTTACTAGACACAAAAAAAATATTGGTTGGTTACGATGCTCGTAAATCAACCCCCGAAATATTTGAACATCTCACCAAAGGGATTAATGATGCGGGTGCAGATGTTTATAATATTGGATTAGCAACCACACCAATGGTCTATTATGCCACTGCTAAACATGGATTTAATGCGTCAGTACAAATAACAGCATCCCATAATCCAAGCGAATACAACGGAATGAAAGTTTCCCGCGAAAATGCACTTCCCGTTGGCTACGATGCCGGTTTAAAAGAAATTCAAGAAAAGATTGAACAAAATGTGCCCATCGTGATAGCCGAAAAACGAGGCATTATCCAGGATTATAGCATAAAAGAAGAGTATTTAGAATTTTTAAAAAAATACCGTTCCGACTACTCAAACTTACGATTTTCAATTGACTGTTCCAATGGAATGGCGGGACTGTTAATCCGTGATTTATTGGGCGATAAACCGAATTACCTCTACGAAGAGATTGATGGATCCTTTCCCAATCATGAACCAAATCCATTGGATCCAAAAAATATAGTTGATCTACAAAAAGCGGTAAAGGAACACAAATCAGATATCGGAATTATATTTGATGGCGATGCCGACCGAGTTATGTTTGTGGATGAAAATAGCCGATTTATATCACCCGACTTAATGATTGCTCTTTTAGGACACTACTTCTTAGAAGAGAAAGGCGAAAACGGGATTGTTTTACAAGATATACGAACATCAAAAGCGGTGGGTGAATATCTTCAGCAGTTTGGCGGAAAAATGCACACATGGCGCGTAGGAAGAGCTTTTGCTGCTCCAAAACTTCGCGAAATTGGTGGAATATATGGGGGAGAACTTGCGGGACACTATTATTTCCGCGATTTCTTTTACTCCGATTCTGGAATGATGGCATGTTTGCTAATTTTAAATGTGGTCAACAATTTCAAAAAACAAGGAATTACCGTTTCACAAGCCATTAAAAAGATTGAAACCTACGCCAATTCAGGCGAAATAAACTTTAAACTCGACCGCAAAAAAGAGGCAATGGATGCCGTTCGCGATCACTTTATGTCCATCGAAAGTCCAACGGCATCCATGGATTTTGATGGTTATAGAGTTGAATTTGAAGACTGGTGGTTCAATATAAGACCCTCAAACACAGAACCATACCTGCGATTTATTGCTGAAGCAAAAACCCAATCAATGCTTGACGAAAAGGTGAAAACAGTGAGAGAAATAATAAATAGTTTTGCATAACTTTAAATTATAAAATAGGCTCTCAGAATTAATTCGAGAGCCTATTTTTTTTCGCTGTACACATAGAGAACCTAAGTGTACAGCGGCACATTCCCAAAATGAAAAACTCCCCTAGAATGGAAATCCTAGCCGAGTTTTTCATTTAGTTATTTAAGGTTAAACACTGTTTAATCACTCTTTGTCTCACAAGCATTAAACAAAAAAGAGAGAAATAAAAAGCAGCCAAAACAGATAATTCTCCATGTATTACGTATTATTTTTAAGTTAATTTTACTGAATTATGAAGACAAATAAACTAGAAATATACAACTATGATATTAATATAATTAGAAAGCTTTCGGATTTCTACAATAACAATTTATATTTGCATATTAAAAATAAATTACAAAAAAAACCAGCTAAAAAACAAAATATAAAAGCTCTTATTCCTTATAAAATATTACATAACAATAAAACAAACTGGTATTACAAAACGTTTATAATAATCACAAAACAGAACTAAAATAAAATTTTAAGCATAATGAAAAACTACAAACGTATATTACTGAAATTAAGCGGCGAATCGTTAGCCGGCAGCGATCCACAAGGAATAAACCCAGAGGCGTTAATGAATTTTGCAAATCAAATTAAATCCATCGCCACAATGAATGTTGAAATCGCCATTGTAATTGGCGGGGGAAATATTTTTAGAGGAATGCAAGGGGTTGGAAAAGGCTTTGATAGAGTAACAGGCGACCAAATGGGAATGTTGGCAACTGTAATTAACAGTCTAGCGTTGCAGTCGGCACTAGAATCCATAGGTACATCATGTAAAGTATTCACATCAATCCGTATGGAGCCCATTGCTGAATTCTACTCTAAACAAAAGGCAATAAAAGCTCTATCCCAAAAAGAAATTGTAATTATAGCTGGAGGAACTGGAAATCCATATTTCACAACTGATTCAGCATCAGCACTTAGAGCCATTGAACTTGAAGTTGATGGTTATTTTAAAGCAACTCGAGTAGATGGCGTTTATTCAGCTGATCCAGAAAAAGATCCAACCGCAACAAAATACGATACGCTTACATATAAAGAAGCAATTTCGAAAAATTTAAAAATAATGGACATGACTGCTTTCGCTCTTTGCAGTGAAAACAATGTTCCTATCATAGTTTATAATGGAAATGACCCCGAAAATATAAAGAAAATTTTACGTGGCGAAAAGGTCGGAACCACGGTAAAATAAACAATTACAAATTTCGACATTAATAAATCACACGTAATACTGCTATTATTCGCACAAACATGATGTAAATGACGCAGAATGAAGTTAGATTCTTAGTGTACACAATAATCAAAAGCACGTAAACATTATATTTTTTTTCACATCGAATTGTTTTATATATTTGCACCATAAAACCAGAACCATGTCTATTGAAGTTAATAAAATAACAAAAACATTTGGAAAGCAAAAAGCGCTTGACAATATTTCGTTTCACATAAAAACAGGGGAAATTGTGGGGTTTCTAGGTCCTAACGGCGCAGGGAAAACCACAATGATGAAAATATTAACCGGAATTATACCACAAACAACAGGAACCGCACTTATTAACAACTTTAACGTTGTTGAGGATAGCATGACAATCCGCAAAAACATTGGATATTTACCCGAGAATAATCCGCAATACGACGACATGTATGTACGAGAATATCTCACTTTTGTAGGTGGAATGTACGGATTAGGAAAAAACAGCAAAGAGAAGGTGAACGAAATTATTCAACAAACAGGCCTTGACTTAGAAAAACATAAAAAGATTGGACAACTCTCAAAAGGATACAAACAGCGTGTAGGACTGGCACAAGCATTAATACATAATCCCGATGTACTAATTCTAGACGAACCAACAAGCGGACTTGATCCAAATCAAATTATCGAAATTAGAAACTTAATATCATCAGCCGGAAAAAACAAAACAGTAATGCTATCAACACATATAATGCAAGAGGTAGAAGCCATATGTGACCGAATAATCATTATCCATAAAGGCAAAATTGTAGCCGATGATACAACCCAAAACATTAAGAATAAGATTACAGACAAACAACAAAGAATAATTGTCGAATTCGACAAAAAAGTGGATACGACAGAAGTTCGAAAAGCCACAAAAGCAGAATCGGTAACCACAATTTCAGAAAACAAAATTGAATTTACGGCACATGAAAACACGGATATCCGAAATGCAATAATGCAATATGCAACATCGAAAAACTTAACAATTCTTTCGCTAGTTAAACATCAAAAAACATTAGAAGAGGTATTTCAAGAATTAACTACAAATATTAAACAACCTTAAAGTTAAACATCATGTCATATTTATTTACATCAGAATCGGTTTCTGAAGGACATCCAGACAAAGTAGCCGACCAAATATCAGACGCGCTTCTTGACGAATTTTTACGTCACGATCCGAATTCAAAAGTTGCCTGCGAAACACTTGTAACAACAGGTTTGGTTATGCTAAGTGGCGAAGTTCGTACAAACGCATACATCGACGTACAAAACATTGCACGCGACGTTATTCGAAACATTGGGTACACCAAATCAACCTATAAATTTGATAGTGAATCGTGCGCGGTTCTCTCCTCAATTCACGAACAATCGCCCGATATTAACCAAGGCGTAGTGCGTGAAAAACCTGAAGATCAAGGTGCTGGAGACCAAGGGATGATGTTTGGTTATGCAACCGCAGAAACAGAAACATTTATGCCGGTTACAATTGAGTTGTCGCATTTAATTCTGCAAGAATTGGCACAAGTGCGTCGTGAAGGTCGCAGAATGCGATATTTGGCGCCTGACAGCAAGTCACAAGTAACGGTAGAATATGCTGACAACCACAAACCTTTGAGAATTGATTCTATTGTGGTTTCAACACAACATGACGATTTTGTAGTTCCGCGTTCGAACACTCCCGAGGCACGTAAAGATGCCGATGAAAAAATGTTGGAAACCATTCGTCGTGATGTAAACCGTTACGTTATACAACGACTTCGTCGTAAACTTCCTCGCCGATTAAAAATTCTTTTCAAAGACGATTTTAAACTATTTGTGAATCCAACAGGGAAATTTGTTGTGGGAGGACCTCACGGCGACACTGGTCTTACTGGACGTAAAATCATTGTTGATACTTATGGTGGTTGGGGCGCACACGGAGGGGGAGCGTTTTCAGGTAAGGACTCCAGTAAAGTTGACCGTTCTGGTGCATATGCAGCGCGTCATATAGCTAAAAACATTGTTGGTGCTCGTTTGGCAAAACGCTGCTTAGTTCAAGTTTCATACGCCATTGGAGTTGCTGAACCGGTTGGAA
>Ga0265295_1001052_pt1 | contig 51188 bp, 43 predicted proteins | sample Munlansysbiofilm_FD_192503 | JGI IMG/M metagenome (GOLD analysis project Ga0265295, IMG submission 192503) | Leachate microbial communities from a municipal landfill in Southern Ontario, Canada - Methane capture system biofilm | ecosystem: Engineered > Solid waste > Landfill > Unclassified ... | reverse complement strand
AGTTTTCTATCTTCTTCTATTCCTTTTTGTGTTCTTTCTATATTTTGGTTTACTACTTTTGCCATTTGTCCAAATTCATCTTTTGAATCTAGATTTATTAATTCTGCTTTTAAAGATTCTCGATTTAAGTATGAGAAAAAAGATAAAATTCCATTTCTTATCACTAATAAATTTTTATTTAATATTTTTACGTTAAATAGTATCGTAGCAATCATAACTAATAAGCTGCATAAGCCCGAAATAAAAGAGAAATTTCTAATAAAATAGGCTTCTTTTAAATATTCATCTTGAGGAGCTGAAACCACGAAACTCCAATAATATTTTGTATCACCAAATTGTACAGGATAAACAAAATTATAAGAATCACTATTTATTCGTAGATTTTTAGAAAAATATGAAAACACTTCTCCTTTTTTACCTTTTTCTATTGCTTCTAAAATACTTTCATTACTTGTTACATCTTTTATGTTTTTATTTATATTTTTAATCTCTGGATGACTAATAATTACTCCATAACTATCAATTAATGTAGCATATCCTGTTTCAAATATTTTTATTTGTTTCATCTGTTTTATCAAAAAGTCTAAAGAAATATCTATTCCAACAACTCCAACTATTTTTTCTTTATAAAAGATAGGTTTAGAAATTGTAATCATCAAAACATCTTCATATATATAAGGTTTTGTTATTGCTATGTCTTTTTTATCAAGAGCTATTTTTACCCAAGAATTATTTATATTCCATTCATCTAATATATTGATGTTAAAAGTATTTTCATCTTTTCTTGATACATAAGGTTGAAAATAACCATTTTTTTGAGTATAAAATTCTTTATTTATTGTTCCATCATATTTTTTATACAAAAGTTCGCCATTTTCAAAAGTAAAAAATGCTCCTTTTATAAAAAAATTCTGACTTAATAAGGATTTAAAATAGTTTATAGTTCCTTCTTCAGATAATTTTTCATCATATTCTAAAGCTATTTTATATTTATTTGCTATATCATTAGTAACTGTAAATGCTTTATCTAATATACTACTTAACTCTAAAGTACTACTTTTTGAAACTTCATTAACATATTTCTGAGACTCTTTTTCTAAAGCGCTAAAAGCATTTGATGATATAATGTAAGACATTATACTTAAAGAAAGTACCGTAATTGAAACTAAAATAAGTAAAAGTTTTGTTCCAAAGTTTAAATTTTTCATTTTATCCCCTTTTTTTTGATTTTTATAATTAAATATTTTTTATTAGACTTTCAATACTCCTTCTAAGTTCATGCAGTCCAAACAATATATCTTTTAGAAATCTTTTTTTTTGTAAATCTTCGTTATTTTTTACACTAAACTCCAGCTCACTTTCTACTTTTTCAATCATTTCGAGTAGTAATACTTTCATTTTTACTCCTAAAAAATTATTTTCCTTTAATAATTCATTATCTTATCTTATCTTATCTTTCTATTAATTAGCCACGTGTTTTTTATTTGTACATAAAATGATTTTTATTTCTTTATATTATTTGAATTTATAAGTTTTTATTTTAATATTATTTTTTATTAATAAATAAAACTATTCAAAGGATAATTTTAATTATTTGGTTTATATTCTCCTATATTTAGGCACTAAATAAATATAATATAAATTATCGTAATTATAAAATTAAATTATTTTATACAATTTTAAATCAGTAGAATTATCTCAAAAAAGTTTATGAAAGAGTTGTTAATACGAATATTTATGATAATTAATATTATATTTTGATTAAAGATATTAATATATTTATTTGTCAGAAAAAATTATTTTTTATATTAAAAGGAAAGCTTAAAAGCTTTCCCAATCATCATTAGTTGATTCTTTAGATTTGATAGGTGCATTTTTAGCAGTTTTTTCAGTTTTTGTTTCTGGTTGATTTACGCTTTTTGTAGCTTTTTTTTCTATTTCTTTAGCTTTTACTTTCTCTTTTCCTAGAAACTCTTTTTCATCTGCATCACTTACTATTAGTTTTGATATCTCATCTGTTACTATTGCTATGTCATGCGTTTGACTTGCTACCATTGCATTTTGTTGTGTTTGTTGATCTAACTGATTTACCGCATCATTTATTTGCTCAATTCCAAGCAATTGCTCTTTTGAAGCATTTTGTATATCTGAAATTAAATTTATTGTTTGAGAGATGTTTTGATTTAGGTGTTTATATCCTTCTATCATATTAGAAGCTATCTCTTTACCTTCATTTGCTTTTATTGTTGCATTTTCTACTATTGTTTTAATTTCACGTGCTGCTTCGGCACTTCTACTTGCTAGATTTCGCACCTCTTGAGCAACAACTGCAAATCCTTTTCCTGCTTCTCCCGCTGTTGCAGCTTCAACAGCAGCATTTAAACTCAAGATATTTGTTTGAAAGGCTATATTATCAATAACACCTATTGCTTCATTTATTAATCTTACTTGATTATTTATCTCATCCATAGCAACTGTTGTTTCATTTGCTAACTTTTCACCTTGATTTGCAGAAGTTGTAACATTAGATGATAATTTAGACATTTGAGCAATGCTTTCTGTATTATTTCTTATATTACTTGTTATTTCTTCTAGGGCAGCTGCAGTTTCTTCTAAAGATGCTGCTGCTTCATTTGAGCTTAGGTTTAATTTATCTACATTTACCAAAAGCATATTTGAACTTTTATCTAAAGTTAATCCATTTGTTTTATTTTCTACTAACATTTGTGTTATTGAATCACCTAAATTATTTACTCCACTTGCTAGTTTTAGAAGGTGCTCTTTTAGATTTTTAGTTGATATTTTATTTAGATAGTTATAATTACTATATTGTTCTAAAATATTCAATACATTTTCTATATTATTCTCTAAATTATCTGCCATCTTATTTAATACATTTTTTAGTTGAGTTAATGCTGGATTAGATACGTTCAGGTTTAATCTTTGACACAAGTCACCTTGTTCAAACTCACCTAAAACCGATATTGTTTCATCTATTAGTTTTCTATCTTCTTCTATTCCCTTTTGCGTTTTTACTATATTCTCATTTACTATTTTTGACATTTGTCCAAACTCATCTTTTGTGTCTAAATTTATTAACTCTACAGTTGAAGATTCTCTATTTAAATATCCAAAAAAGCTAAATAGTCCATCTTTAAAATTCTCCAATGAATTTACTATATTATTTGAAATAACTATTGAAATTAGAATAAATATTGAAGTTGCTACAATTGCTAAAATCACTAAATCAATATCCAATGATTTATAAGCATCTTCTCTTAGCATTATTGCATTTTTATTTATCTCTTGAATTTTATGTTCTATTTCTAAACCAATATTACTCATTTTTGATATTCTGTTTTTCATATCTTCTGACTCAACAGTAATTCCATTTTTAAAATTACTAATATTTTCTTTTGCTAAAGAATCAAATTCTTTCAAATACTCTTTTGAATAATTCAAAATATCATCACATAAATCTTTGTTTTCTTTTAAAGAAAAAGTTGATTTCGCTGCAGAAACATCTTCAATCAATTTTTTGAAGTCATTTTCAACTTTTTGACTACTCTCTTCTGTTAAATTTCTTAAAAATTGATAAACAGAAATTCTTCCTTTTAAATTTTGTTGAATAAATTCTTCAGTTGAAATAGCCGCATTGTTTCTTTGATGAGCAATATTACTAAAGTATTTATACACTAAACCAGAACCTATTACTATTAATATAAATAGTATAGGAAACAAAAACAATTTTTTTCTCATATTCATATTCTTTAACATTGGGCGTCCTTTATTTGTGTTTTTTTGAATTTTCGATGGCTCTTCTTATTTCGTGTAAATCAAATAGAATATCTTTTAAGAGTCTTTTTGAGGAAGTATCTTCTTCTTTTTTATATTTGTTAGATTCAGTTTCAATATGTTTTATACTTTTAATTAGTAAGTTGTAAATTTTATTCATTTTATTTCCTCACATAATATAAAATGCCTACAAAAATAATAAAATTATTTTTATTATTTCAATAAGTTATTATCTTATCTTATCTTATCTTTCTATTAATTAGCCAATATGTCTTTTTCATTTTTATTATTGGTAACAATGTAGAAACAATATAGAAATAATCGATATTCTTTAAATAATGAAGTATCTTATCTTATCTTATCTTTCTATTAATTTGCCAGAAATTATTTTTGTTTTTTTAGAAGAATAAATATAAATTTTTATAATTTATATTTATTTGGAATAGTTATATTTTAGAAATAATTGGTTTTTGCTAGTTATTTAGGGTTTTAAAATAAATAATAATTCTATTTAATACCCTAAAATTTCTTTTACTCTTTTCTCATGCTCACTTTTATTATCATTTTCATTATTTTCAACAAAAATATTTTCTTTATGTTTTTTACTATTATCTTTTATAATAGATAAAGAGTCTTGTAAGTATTTATCTTCAAGTTTTTTTTAGTTCACTTAATTGTTCTCTTATATATGTAATGTCTTTTGATTTAGGAATCATATATGGTGTTACAATTATGACTAAATTATTTTTTTTATTCATTTTTGAATCATTTTTAAATAATCCTCCAAAAAGAGGAATATCGCCTAAAACTGGAACTCTTTGTTCTATAGTTTCATTTTTATTTTCTATTAGTCCTCCTATTATTACACTTTCACCATTATTTAAAATAGCTGCTGTTTTTATCTCCTTTTTTAATGTATCAGGATTTTGTCCAGCTGAAACAGAAGTTGATTTTATACCTTCTAATAAAGTATTAATTTCTAAAGTCAACTTTGTATCACTTGAAATTCTTGGTTTCACTTTAAGAGTTAGTCCGATATCTTCTCTTTCATAATTTGTTCTTTGTAATCCACCATCAGTTAAAGTACTAGAAATTTCAACTGAAATTTTTTCTCCTACATATATAGAACTCTCTTTATTATCTATTGCTAGAATTGATGGTTCAGAAACTATTTCTAAAGCACCATTTTGTTGAAGTAAGTTTAAACTAGCGCCCAAAGCAAGTCCCGATTTTATATTTATATCACTTACTTTTATTCCCAAAGTATCAACTGCTTCTTTTATAGCATTTGAGCCACCATTTAAATTTGAAGAAATTGCATTTATTCCATCACTTCTTGCACTTGTACTTATAATTCCATAAGAAATTCCTATTTTATTAACAAGCTCATTATTTACTTCTATAATTTTAGCTTGAACATAAACTTGAGCTTTCTCTTTATCAAGTTCTTGTATCAAATCTTTTATCTGTTTTAATTCATCTTTTGATGCCATAACTACCAAAGAGTTTGATTCTAAATCCAAAGAAACAAAAGGTTTTGTTGGTTTATTAATATATTTTTTATTTACAATATCATCTAAAATCTTTATAATATTTACGCCATCAACATTTTTTAAACTTATAACTTCTGTAAATTGTTCTTCATCTTTGATTATTTCTATTTTTTTTACTTTTAATACACCATTCTCATCAACTAAAAAATACCCTTTTTCTTTTAGTGTTGTTTCTAAAATATCAAATAAGTTCTCTTTTGTAATTTTTTGTGTTGGAATATAATCAACTTTTTCATTTATGATTTGTGTTACTAGAATATTTTTTTTGGTTATTTTTGAGGTTATTTTTATTAAATCATCAACTTTTATATCTTTAAAATTGATATTTATTTCATCGTTTGAATATAAATTAAGAACATAAAAAACAAGTAATAAAACTATAAATATTTTTTTCATAAATAACTCCAGATATTATCTTGAATTATTTATATTATCTTAATATTTCTCGAAAGTAAAGGCTTTAAGTTCTCAAACTCTTCATTTGTAAGTTCAATTTTTAATTTCACATTCATATCAAAATCTTTTGAAACAATCTTTATATTTTCTTGATTTAATATGTATTCTAATTGAGAAAGCTCATTATAATCAATTTCTAATAGTTTTATTATTAATTTTTTATACTCTTTAAACTCACTTATTTTTATGACTTCATTGGCACTATTTGAATATGCTCTAACTAATCCACCAGTTCCTAATTTTGTTCCACCAAAATATCGTACAATAACAACTGCACTATTTACAATATCTGCACCACTTAAAACAGCTAAAGTTGGTTTTCCACTAGTACCTTTTGGTTCTCCATCATCGCTACTATTTTCCACTATTTGCTCAAATTCATTTAAATATCTATAAGCATATACAAAATGAACTGCTTTTGGATGTTCTTCTCTTAATCTTTTCATAACCTCATCAAAATTTGAATAAGGAAATAAATATGATATAAATTTTGATTTTTTCTCTTCAATAGTGTAACTAAACTCTTTTTGAACAAATTTCAAATATAATTCCGCCTATGAGACTAGATATGTACTTAACTACTAATTTTAATATACAAAGTCGAAACAAAGCGACTGAACTAATAAAATCAAATAAAGTTAAATGTGATGGTGAGATTATAACAAAACCATCTTTTAATGTTTTGGATTTTCACAAAATTGAACTCTTAGAAGATGACTTTTATGTTTCAAGAGCTGCTTATAAATTAAAATTTTTCTTGCAAGAATTAAAAAACTTTGATTTAAAAGATAAAAATGCTTTAGATATAGGAAGTAGCACTGGTGGATTTACACAAATTTTATTAGAAAATGAGATAAAAAAAGTAACTTGCGTTGATGTTGGAACAAATCAACTCCACGAACGAATAAAATATAACGATAAAATAAACTTTTTTGAAAATACTGATATTAGAAATTTTGAAAGTGATGAAATTTTTGATATAGTTACTTGTGATGTATCATTTATCTCTATATTAAACATAATTGATGCTATAAATACTCTTGCATCAAAAGATATAATTATCCTTTTTAAACCACAATTTGAAGTAGGTTCTAATGTAAAAAGAGATAAAAAAGGTATTGTAAAAGATAATAATGCAATACAAAAAGCAAGAGACAACTTTTTAAATAAAACAAATATTTTAAATTGGACTTTAAAATATTCAAATATTAGTAAACTACAAGGAAAAGATGGAAATGTTGAAGAGTTCTTCTATTTTAGTAAATAAAAATACAATTACAGCTATTGCAATTGGTGGATTTGATGGTATGCATATAGCACATCAAGAACTTTTTAAAAATTTAGGTGAAAATGGTGCTATTGTTTCAATAGAATCAGGTTTTGCAAACTTAACTCCAAAAAGTTATAGACAAGAATATAGCAAATATCCAATTTATTACTACGTTCTTGATAATATAAAAAAACTTGAAGGAATTGAATTTATAAAGTTACTCAAAGAAGAGTTTCCAAAATTAGAGAAAATAGTTGTTGGTTACGACTTTTGTTTTGGAAAAAATAGAAGTTGTTCAACGCAAGATTTAGAAGAGCTTTTTGATGGAGAAGTTATTATTATTCCTGAAATAAAAGTTGATAATATCGCTGTACATTCAAGAACTATTAGAGAATTTATAAAAGATGGAAATATAGAACTTGCAAATAAACTTTTAGGAAAAGAGTATAAAATCTATGGTTTTTTACAAAAAGGTCAAGGATTAGGAACTACAAACTTTGTTCCAACAATAAATTTAACAATTGATGAATTTTTACTTCCAAAAGAAGGAATTTATATATCAAAAACTGTTGTTGATGAAATTGAATACTCTTCAGTTAGTTTTTTAGGACATAGAGCTACAACTGATGGAAATTATGCAGTTGAAACTCATATTTTAGATAAAAATATAGAAGTAAATAATCATAATATTCAAATAAAATTTATAAAAAGAGTTAGAGACAATCAAAAATTTGATAGTTTTGAAGAACTAAAAAAACAGATTCTTGATGATATTGAAGTCTCGAAAAACTATTTTTCTTTGATTAAATAAAAATTTTAACTCTTTTAGATAAAATATAAGTATGATAGATAAAGTATTTAATAAATCAATTACAAAACAGTTTGAATTTGATGAAGAAGTAGCTAGCGTATTTGATGATATGCTAAATAGATCAGTTCCTTTTTATAAAGAGATGCAAAGATTATCAATAAATTTTGCTTGCAATTTTCTAAGTGAAAATGACAAAGTTTATGATTTAGGATGTTCTACTGCTTCAATTTTAATTGAATTAAGCAAACATTGTAAACATAATTTAAAATTAATAGGTATTGATAACTCTGATGCGATGCTAAAACGAGCTTCAAACAAAGCTAAAGCTTTTGGGGTTGAAATCGAGTTAATAAATGCTGATTTACATGATGTAACATACAATGATGCAAAACTTATTCTTTCAAACTATACTTTACAATTTATCAGACCATTACAAAGAGAAAAATTAGTAAAAAAAATATATGATTCATTAGATGAAAAAGGTATTTTTATCTTTAGTGAAAAAGTTATTTCAACAAATTCTAACCTAAATAAACAGTGCATTGATGAATATTATGAGTTTAAAAAAACTCAAGGTTATAGTGAATTTGAAATATCTCAAAAACGAGAAGCTTTAGAAAATGTACTAATACCTTATACTGAAGATGAAAATAAAAAAATGATAAAAGATGCTGGATTTAGCCATTGTGAAACTATTTTTAAATGGGTAAATTTTGCAACATTTATAGCAATAAAATAAAGGAAAAAAGTTATGTTAAAAATTGGAGATAATGCACCAAGTTTTTGTGCTCCAAATCAAGATGATGTAGAGATTTGTTCAAGAGATTTAGCAGGGAAATGGATAGTTTTATACTTTTATCCAAAAGATTTAACTCCTGGTTGTACAACTGAAGCTTGTGATTTTACAGATAAACACTCATTTTTTGATGATTTAGATGCTGTTGTTATAGGAGTAAGTCCTGATGATACAGAAAAACACAGAAAATTCATTGATAAATATGACTTAACAATAACTTTATTATCTGATGAAACGAAAAAAATATGTCAAGATTTTGGTGTTTGGCAACTAAAAAAATTTATGGGTAAAGAGTTTATGGGTGTAGTAAGAAGCACTTTTATTATAAATCCTGAAGGAAAAATTGCAGCTTTTTGGGATAAAGTAAGTGTTAGAAAAACAAAAAGTGTAAAAGGTGAAAAAATTGAAATTTTACATGTTGATGAAGTTAGAACTAAACTTCAAGAATTACAATCAAACTAATAGGAAAAATGATGAAAAAAATGTTTAACAAAGCTCTATTTTTAGGTGCAATATCTCTACTTTCAAGTAATTTATTAGCTGATGAAACTATTTGTTATAAAAATGGTTTAGATTTACCTTCTCAAATTGAAACTTCAAAACTTGATGGTGGAATTTGTGAAGGAAAATTGACTTTAAATGATATGAAAAAATCTGGTTGGGATATTTTAGATATTCAAGTTACAACATCTCAAAACAAACTTAGCTATTCATACTATTTCTATAAAAATACAAATCAAGCTTTATCAAATACACCTAAAACTTATGCAAATAGTTTAAACTATTCTAAAAAAGAGTTTTCAATCAAACCTATTGGTGCAAAAGTTGTAAATCTAAAAGATAACCAAAGTACAATTGAGGTTGGTAATTTAACTGTTGGACAATCTGGTATTGTTGTACATATTTATGATAATGATAAAAGATTAATTGTTGCAAATGCAAAAGTTATTAGTTCAACTCCTACTTCATCAGTTGTTGAATATTTTCCTTTTGATGACTTGAAACAAAATGCTATTCCAACTACAAAAAGAGTTGTAACAAATAATGATGTAATCGTTTTAAATTATATGTACAATCAATCTTTATTAATTGCACCTGATTATGATAGCTTCCAAGCTGTAAGAAGTGATTTTAAACAAAACAACTTTATTCATTCAGATATTTTTGGTACAAAATTAAAAGTAAATAATCAACCTTTCCCAACAAAAGAAGATATTCAAAAATTTGCAATTGAACAAAATTTAGGAACAATTTTCTTTGTATTAGATAGTAAAGTATATATTCTTGATACAAAAACATTTGCTATATTAGATGTTTATAGTTTCCCTGTAAATATAAAAGAAAAACAGATGCCATTTTATACAAGAGTTGAAGAGATAAAAGGACCTCTTATTGATTTTTCATCTATTCCATTTTTCTCTGATAAAAAAGATTTAGGTTATGATGACTATTATAAGCAAATTTTAGGATTAAAATAATGATTGATAAAACCCATTTAGATTATTTAACTTCTATTGTTGGTGAAGAAAATATAAAAAGTGATAAAGCTCACTTAATTGCTTTTTGTTATGATGCAACAAGAAGTAGATTTGAACCTGATGCTGTAGTTTTTCCAAGACATGAACAAGACGTTAGTGATATTTTAAAATATTGTAATGAACATAAAATAGTTATCGTTCCAAGAGGAGCTGGTTCAGGTTTTACTGGTGGTGCACTTCCTGCAAATGGTGGAATTATTCTTTCTTTAGAGCGACATATGAATAAACTACTTGAAATTGATATGGAAAATATGGTTGGAGTTGTTCAACCAGGACTTATAAATATGCAATTTCAAAAAGCAGTTGAAGAAGTAGGACTATTTTATCCACCAGATCCAGCAAGTGAGGAGTATTCATCTCTTGGAGGGAATGTAAGTGAAAATGCAGGTGGAATGAGAGCTGCAAAATATGGTATTACAAAAGATTATGTAATGGCATTAAGAGCAGTTTTACCAAATGGAGATATTATAGTTGCAGGTAAAAAAACTATTAAAGATGTAGCAGGTTATAACACAGCTGGAATTTTAATAGCAAGTGAAGGAACTTTAGCAGTTATCACTGAAATTACTTTAAAACTAATTCCAAAACCAAAATTCAAAAAAACATATATGGGAGTTTTTCCTAGCGTTGATAGTGCAATGACAGCCGTTTTTAAATCACTTGCTGCTGGTGCTAATCCTGTTGCGATGGAATTTTTAGATGCACTTGTAATTAAAGCATTAAAACAAAAATTTCCTCATATTAGTCTTCCTGAAAATGCAGGTGGAATTTTAGTTGGTGATGTTGATGCAAGTAGTGAAGATGAAATAAACTCTCAATTAGAAACTTTAAAAAACTCTTTTGCACAAAATGGTTCTATTGATTTTATAGTAGCACGTGATGAAGAAGAGAGCAAAAAGCTTTGGTTTGCAAGAAGAAATGCAAGTCCGGCAACAATGATTTATGGAACAAAAAAATTAAATGAAGATATTTCTGTTCCAAGAAGTAAATTACCAGTTGCATTAGAAGGAATCTATAAAATTGGTGAAAAATATGGATTCAACGTTCCTTGTTTTGGTCATGCAGGTGATGGAAATATTCACGTAAATGTTATGGTTAAAGATAAAACAAATGAAAAAGAGATGGAAGATGGACACAAAGCCATCGAAGAAATTTTTCAATATGTTGTAGATTTAGGTGGAACTTTAAGTGGAGAACACGGTATTGGACTTTCAAAAGCACCATTTATGAATATCGCATTCACTGAAGCTGAGATGAATCTATTTAGAAGTATCAAAAAAGCTTTTGACCCAAATAACATCTTAAATCCTTTTAAAATGGGATTATAATTTAGTTATGCAAAAAGAAGATGGTAATATAAATCTTTTAAAAAAATTTATTCTTGCTGTTGATTCATTTTTTAACGATGATACAACTTACTATGCAGCGAGTTTAAGTTTTTTTACTATCTTCTCTATTTTACCAATAATTGCTCTAGCAATAGCAATTATTTCAAATTTTCCAGAATTTCATGCTTATATGAATACTTTTACAATTTATCTGTTTAATTTTATAAATCCAACTCATTCAAAAGATATAATTGAAGCTTTAGAAAACTATATTTCTAATTCTAATAAATTAGGATTTTTAGGAATTATTTATATGATATTTGTTTTTGTGATGTTTTTTAAAGATTATGATTATATTGTAAACAAAATTCACGAAACAGTAAGACGTCCTGTTATATTGTCTTTTTTTATTTATTCTTTATTTTTTATAATATTTCCTCTATTTTTTGTCATTTTAACTTTCGTTTTATCATTTTTAGAAAATGATTTTTTGCGAAACTTTATATCTTTTATATTTACGTGGTTTATATTTTTTAGTTTATTTAAATTAAGTGCAAATAAAAAAATAGCTAATTATGCAGCTTTAATATCATCATTTTTTACTTTAGCAGTTTTAAGTATCTCTAAAAATCTATTTATTTATTATGTAATTTATAATAAAACTTATACAACTATTTATGGTTCACTTGCTACTTTATTGTTTACATTTTTCTGGATTTATGTTTCATGGATAATATATTTATATGGAATAAAAATGTGTCATAAACTAGATTCAAAAATGAAAAAATCTTAATTTTTCACTAAATCCAATAATTTATCATTTAAAGAAATATGTAAATTTCCTTTTGAATCATTTTGATTAAAATCTACAATTTTATAACAATCAAAACACAATATTATAATATTTTCAAAATGGTAAGTACCACCATCTTTTATCTCTTTTGCAAAAGCTGTATGAACATCAGTTAATTCCTCTAAAAACTTTCCACATCTATTACAACAACCTTCATCTCTTCTATAAACAAACTCTTTTCTTTTTAGCCAATCTACTGGATATTTAAAATTTGTTGCCGAGTTTAAGTTATATCCATTCCAAATTTTATCTTTTGGAATTGATTTTTGAGTAGTTTTTATATATTCAAAGTTTTGAAATTGTTTAACAACATTTTCAATCATTAAACTTTTTCTAACTTTTAGATTTGTTTCATTTTCAAAATGTTTTGAGACACTATAATCTATTTTTATTTTGGGATGATTAGTTTTCATATAAGATTCTAAAATTTCTAAAAATATTTCAAATTCATCAATTTTAGTATCTTCTTTTGTAGAAAACATTCTTTTTAGTGTCTCAATCAAAATTAGTCCTCTTTAGATCTTTTCACATCTGCACCAATAAGAGAAAGTTTACCTTCAAGATTTTCATATCCTCTATCAAGATGATAAATTCTGTGAATATTTGTCTCTCCATTAGCTACAAGTGCAGCTAATACAAGAGCAGAAGAAGCTCTCAAATCAGTAGCCATAACATCTGTTCCATTTAAGCTTCCCATTTTACCATTGATTGTCGCAATATTTCCATTTAGATGAATATCTGCTCCAAGTCTTAAAAGTTCACTAACATGCATAAATCTATTTTCAAATAATCTTTCATCAATAGTACTTGTTCCATTTGCTTGAGTTGCAAGTGCCATAAATTGTGCTTGCATATCTGTTGGAAATCCTGGATATTCTGTTGTGATTATATTTACAGGTTTTATCTCAGTTGTTGGTAAAATTGTCACACTATTTTCATCTTGTAATACTTTAAAATTCATCTCTTCAAGTTTTGAAATAACTGCTTCAAGATGTAAAGGAATAACTTTGTTTATTTTTAACTTTTTATTTGTAATTGCAGCTGCACACATATAAGTTCCGGCTTCGATTCTATCAGGAATTACATCAAAAGGTTTTATATCAATTAATTTTTGTCCTGTTCCTTCTATTACAATTTTTGATGTTCCAATACCTTCTATTTTAACACCACTATTTGCTAAAACTTCACAAAGCTGTACAATTTCAGGTTCTTTTGCAGCATTTATTATTGTTGTTAGACCATGAGCAAGAGCTGCTGCCATAACTATATTTTCAGTTCCACCAACAGTTACTTTATCAAATACAATTTTTGCACCTTTTAAACCATTTGGTGCTGTTGCTTTTATATATCCTTGAAGAATCTCTATTTTTGCACCCATTTGCTCTAATGCTTTTAAGTGTAAATCAACTGGTCTTTGACCTATTGCACAACCTCCTGGAAGAGAAACTTCGCAATGTCCAAATCTAGCTAATAATGGACCTAAAACTAAAATTGAAGCTCTCATAGTTTTTACAATATCATAAGTTGCTGTCGTATTATTTATAGTTGAAGTATTTATTCTTACTTTGTTTTCTTCTTTTACAAAACTTCCACCAAGTTTTAAAATAAGTTTTAAAAAAGTATTTATATCTACAACATTTGGTAAATTACCAATAGTAATCTCATTTTTTCCTAAAATTGTACAAGCAATCAAAGGTAAAGCAGCATTTTTTGCTCCAGATATTTCTACACTTCCTGAAATATCTTTTCCACCAACAATTTTTAAATATTCCATAATCTTCCTATAAACAGTCATTTTTGGGCTAATATTATCTAAAATAAGCTTTATTTTTTACCTTGTTTTAATAGCATAAGCACTACAATCGCATTTTTATACGATTAAGGAATTATTTTGGATGAACAATTATCAAAAGGAATAAAATATATACTTCTTGCTTCATTTTTATTTGCACTTATGAGTGTTGCTGCAAAACATTTAAGTAACTCTATGAGCTCAGTAGAAGTTGTATTTTTTAGAAATATTTTTGGAGTAATATTTATTTTAATATCTATTTATCGCTCTCCATTAAAGCAACTTGGTGGAAAATTTTGGTTATTAATATTTAGAGGATTTATTGGCTTTGTTTCACTTTTATTTTTCTTTTATAATATTGCAAATATCCCTTTAGGTGAAGCCATGACTTTTTCAAAAACTTCAGCGATTTTCACAGCAATTTTTGCTTATTTATTTTTAAAAGAAAAACTTGGTTTTAAAGGCTGGATTGGAGTTTTTGTAGGATTTATAGGAATTTTATTTATCACTGAATTTAATGGAACAAATTTAGAAAAAAGTGACTATTTAGGGATACTTTCAGGAATAGGAGCTGCACTTGCATATACTTCTGTGAGAGAATTAAGAAGATATTATGATTCAAGAGCAATAGTTTTATCTTTTATGGCAATAGGAGCACTTGGACCACTAATTTTAATGATAATTGGAAATTTTTATACAAATCCTCATCTTGATTTTATGTTAGCAACTTTTATTATGCCACAAGCGAATGATTGGATATTTATTATCTTATTAGGAATTTTTGCAACTTTTGCACAAATCTTTATGACAAAAGCATATTCTTTTGCAAAAGCTGGAATTATAGGCACTATTTCATATAGTGATATAGCATTCTCAATAATATTAGGAACTCTTTTAGGAGATAAAATCCCTTCATTTTTGATAGTTTTAGGTATAATCTTGATTATTATAAGTGGATTATTAGTATCCACTAAAAAAAATTGAAGGATTTTTTAAATGTTAAAAATAATGACAGGACCATGTGTCCTTGAAGATAGAGATACAGTGATGAAAATCGCTGAAAAATTAAAACCTTTAAGTGAAGATAAAAGAGTAGAATTTTATTTTAAAGCTTCATTTGATAAAGCAAATAGAACAAGTTTAAGTTCATTTAGAGGACCAGGCCTTGATGAGGGACTAAAAATTTTTGAAGAGATAAAAAAAGAGTTTGGATATAAAGTTGTAACTGATATTCATGAGTCATATCAAGCAGCTCCTGCTGGAGAAATTATAGATATTTTACAAATTCCTGCTTTTTTATGCAGACAAACAGATTTACTTGTAGCAGCTGCAAAAACTCCTGCAAAAATAAATATCAAAAAAGGACAATTCCTTGCAGCTGATGCTATGAAACATCCTGTTGAAAAAGTATTAAATACAAGAGGAATAGATGAAGTATCTTATGAAAACTCGCAAAAAGCTGGTGTTTGGCTTTGTGAAAGAGGAAATACTTTTGGATATGGTGCTTTAGTTGTAGATATGAGAAACCTTATACTTCTACGACAATATGCTCCAGTAATTTTTGATGCAACTCATAGTGTACAAATACCAAGTACTGGTGGAACAACAGGAGGGAATAGCTCTTTTGTACCATATATGGCAAGAGCAGCAGCAAGTGTTGGAGTAGATGGATTTTTCTTTGAAACACATATTGACCCAAAAACTGCAAAAAGTGATGGACCAAATATGCTACAAATTGATGATTTATATAAAACTATGAATGAGATTTTTGCAATCAAAGAAGCTTTAGGGTATAATTGATACCTTATTTTTAAACAAATTTTGGAGAAACAGATGAAAGTAATAGAAGGTGTTTTAAGACTTAAAGGAAATGAAAAAATTGCCGTTATAAATGGTAGATTTAATCACATAATAACAGATAGGCTAGTAGAAGGTGCACGTGATGCTTTCAAAAGACATGGTGGAAATGAAGATAATTTAGATTTGATTTTAGTTCCAGGAGCTTTTGAAATACCATTTGCTTTAGAAAAAGCATTGTCAAGTGGAAAATATGATGCTGTTTGTTGTGTTGGTGCAGTAATAAGAGGAGCAACTCCACACTTTGATTACATTAGTGCAGAAGCTACAAAAGGTATTGCAACAGTTGGACTAAAATATGGAAAACCTGTATCAAATGGTGTTTTAACAACAGATACAATAGAACAAGCAATTGAAAGAGCTGGTTCAAAAGTTGGTAACAAAGGTGCTGAAGCTATGGTTACTATTATTGAAATGTTAGATTTATATAACGAAATGGGGAAATAATTTTGGCAACTAGAACACAAGCAAGAGAGTCTGTTATTGGTCTATTGTATGCTTATGATTTAGGAAATGATGGTATTACTAAATTTGTAGATGAAATTTTAGAAGAGAAAAAAATAAGAAATAATCAAAAAGATTTTGCACTTAATTTATTTAATGGAACTATCAAAAATTTAAGCCAAATTGATGAAAATATAGTTTCAAACTTAAATCAAGGAACATTAAGTGATATAGGTTCTGTTGAAAAATCTATTTTAAGACTTGCAATTTATGAAATTTTATTTGAAAGTTTACCAAAAGCAATAATTATAAATGAAGCTATCGAACTATCAAAAAGATTAGCTAGTGATGGTGCTCCAAAATTTATAAATGGTTTACTTGATAAAATAGTAAAGGCTTAAAATGAATAAAGCTATGAAACTATGTGTATCTTTAGATTTAGAAACAGCTAAAGAAAATTTAGACCTTGTAAAACAGTTAAAAGATTTTGATGTATGGTTAAAAGTTGGGTTTAGAACTTATTTAAGAGATGGTAAAAAGTTTTTAGAAGAGTTAAAAGCTATAAATCCAAATTTTAAAATATTTTTAGATTTAAAACTTTATGATATTCCAAACACTATGGCTGATGCAGCTGAAGATATATCAAAATTTGGAATAGTTGATATGTTCAATGTTCATGCAAGTGCTGGAATTATTGCTATGAAAACAGTTATGGAAAGAATAAAAGATATTCCAAATAAACCTTTAGTTTTAGCTGTAACTGCTCTTACATCATTTGATAATGAAAATTTTAGAGCAATTTATAATGAAGATATAGAAACAAAAGCAAGACAATTTGCAAAAGATACTTTTGAAGCAGGAATGGATGGGGTTGTATGCTCAGCTTTTGAGAGTTTAGATATAAAAAATAATACTTCAAAAGATTTTATTACTTTATGTCCAGGAATTCGTCCTTTTGGAGAAGATAGTGGCGACCAAAAAAGAGTTGCTGATATTTCTTTTTCAAGAGAAAATTTAGTAGATTTTATAGTTGTTGGAAGACCTATTTACAAATCAAATAATCCAAAAAAAGTTGTAGAAGAGATATTAAAAAGCATTTAATATCCCTTTTTCTCATTTTAAGTCATATTTAAGAGATATGTTATTATAATTCCCGTCCTGATTTTATTAAAATAAATTCAGACAGCTGTAGAATGGACAGTTGGGTGAGTTGGCTGAAACCACCTCCCTGCTAAGGAGACGTACTGGTAACGGTACCGAGGGTTCAAATCCCTCACTGTCCGCCATCGTGGGTCATTAGCTCAGCTGGTTAGAGCACTCGGCTCATAACCGAGTGGTCGAAGGTTCGAGTCCTTCATGACCCACCACTTATCTTAAGCCCCCCTTTTTTTTAATATCTATATATATTTATCAAATTACCAAAATATTTGCAATTTCTAAAACTAAAATTTATTAAATTCTTTTATAAGCAATCATAGTAAAATTAATAATTACTATTACTAAAGCTTTATTTTGCTATCATCAAACATTTATTTTAATTTTAGGAATTATTATGGAAAACATCATATTATCAATTATTACTTTAGGTGCACTTTTTTATCTATATAAAAAAATTTTCAAAAATAACGGTTGCAATTGCGGAAAAGGTTCTTGTAAATCAAATGAAAAATAGTGATATTATAATAGATATCTCAAATTTATCCTATTCATACAATTCTAAAAAGATTTATGAAAATCTAAACTTGCAAATAAAAGAAGGCACTATTTTTGGTCTTTTAGGAAAGAATGGTGTAGGAAAATCTACTTTAATAAATATTTTAATGGGCTTTTTAAAACCAAATAGTGGAAAATGTTTGATTTTTGGAGAGCCATCTCATAACTTAAGTGCTCAAATAAAAAAAGATATCGCTTTACTATATGAAGGTTTTATAACTTATGATTTTATGAGCATAAAAGAGATAGAAAAATATTTTGCACCTTTTTATCCAAATTGGAAAAAAACTGTTTTTTATGAGTTAATAAATCTTATGAATTTAAATCATAATCAAAAACTCTCGACTTTATCTTTTGGGCAAAAATCACAGGTGATTTTAGGACTTTTATTTGCTCAAGATGCAAAACTACTAATTCTTGATGATTATTCGATGGGACTTGATGCAGGATACAGAAGACTATTTATTGATTATTTAAAAGATTATGTAAAAGAAACAAATAAAACTGTACTTATTACTTCACATATTATGAGTGATTTAGTTGATTTGATTGATGACATCGCAATCATACAAAAAGATAAAGAGATTTACAAAAATAGTATGAAAAATTTTATAGAAAATTTTAGATGTTATAAATTAAACGAAAATGAGCAAATAGATTTAAAAAATCTACATAGAGTTGAATCTCATAAAAATTACAAAAAAATTTATACATTTGAAAATCTTGATTCATTAAAAGAATTACAAGTTGATTTTGAAGATAAATTTTTGGGATATGTAGGAAAATACTAATGTTTCAATCAATTTTTATAAAAGAGTGGCTAAAAATAAAAAGCTTTTTATTATTCTCAATTCTAACTTCAATAATAATTTTAGGATATTTTGCATTTAGGTTAAACTTCGAGTTTTCAACGGTTGAACCTGAATCTATGATGTGGTATAGATTTGTTCAATTAGAACAAAAACCATATTTTGATTTAATATTTTTTTATCTCATTTTTGGCTGTTTATTCGCTTTATTTCAGTTTTTGCCAGAACTTATTCAAAAAAGAGTAAAAGTAACTATTCATCTACCTTTAAATTTGACTCAAATAGTTTTTTCTCATATTTTTATTGGTTTAATATTCATCATATTTTATTATAGTTTTATCTCTTTATCTATTTTAGCAATTTGCGCACACTATTATCCAGAAGAAATTGTGCAAATAATATTTAAAGATACTTTAGCTTTTAGTCTTATTTCTATAATTTCTTATATTTTAGTTTCAGCTTTGATTTTAGAACAAAACAAAAAAGTTTTATTTTTAAAAGCTTTAATTTTAGTTTTATTTTTATTTGTATTTGTAAAAGAACAATTTTTTATAAATGATTTTTTTATTCTATTTACTGCTTTAATCTTTTCACCATTTATTTTACTTGATAGTTTTTATAGCATAAAACAACAAAGATTAAAAATATTTTATAAAGTTGGCTTTTTTATTATCTCTTTTATTCTTTTATCTTCATCTTTTTTAAATTATAAAGAGAATTATCAAAAAGAGTTTTATAAATACTACATTTTTTATTCAGATATTTTAGAAGAGTTTGTTTATCAAAAGAATTTTGGAGAGCATAGATTTGAGTATGGAATAAAAGATGATAGAACTTTTTTACAAAAAGAGTATGAATCATATCTTCCTTTTGTTTATTGGAGAGATTTGGATATTCAGAAAAAACTTCCAGTTAGTATAAATGAAAAAGTTTTTACTAAAGATGAAATCAAAGATTCGAAATTAGGATTTGATTACAACTATAAATTACTAAAAAAACAAGAGACTGAACTTTATCCACTTTTTAATCCTCAAAATAATGAAGGAATGATTAAATTTCCAGAAGAGTTTTTTGGTATTTTTAAAGATGGTGCAAAAATTTATGATTTTGACAATGACCATTTAAAGGAAGATTCTAAAGAATTAAATAAAAAATTACAAGAAGTAGATTTTTCATATCCTGTAAAAAATATTTGGGGTAAAACTACAAATATAAAACCTTTTGATTTAGGATATTTGATAATAGATAATAAAAATAGACTTTTCAATCTAAAAAAAGAGAATAACAATATACAAATAAAAAAGATTGAATATCCTAAAAATATAGATATTGTTTATATAAATATTGCAGAAAATAAACAACAAAATTTAAGCGGTTATGCAATAGATAAAAATAGCAATTTTTACCTTTTAACTTGGGATTTTGAGTTTATAAAACTTGATTTAAAAGAGTTTGATTATAAAAAAATGAGATTAAAATTTATTGCTGATCCAGTAAATTATCTCATTAGATACGATGATCAAAAAAACTATTATGCAGTTATTTATTCAAAACATGATTATAAAAAAATAAAAGAAATTAACTTTAAAGATTAGAAGGAGAATATTTATGGGATTAAATGAAATAAAAAAAGGCTCTATTGTAAAAATCTCAAAACTTAATGCAAAAGGAGCACTGTTATATAAATTACTTGATATGGGATTTGTAAATGGTGCTGTTGTAGAAGTAATAAGAGAAGCACCTTTATATGATCCAATGGAGTTAAAAATACATAATTACAATTTAACTTTGAGGAAAAGCGAAGCAAAATTAATAGAAGTGAATATGATATGAAGAATTTAAAAACAGTATTAGCAGGACAACCAAACTGTGGGAAATCTACAATTTTTAATCTTGTTAGTGGAATAGAACAACATATAGCAAATTATCCTGGTGTTACAGTAGATAAAAAAGTAGGTTTTTTTAAATATCAAGATTACAAAATACAAATGGTTGATTTACCAGGAACTTACTCTTTTAGCTCTTATTCACTAGAAGAAAGAGTTGCAAAAGAGTATATTATAAACGAAAATCCAGATATTATAATAAATGTCGTAGATGCATCAAATCTTAAAAGAAATTTGTACTTAACTTTTCAACTTTTAGAAATGGGATTACCAGTTATTGTTGTTTTAAATATGATGGATGTAGCTTCTAGAAGAGAAATAAAAATAGATATCCAAAAAATCTCATCAATGCTTAATTGTCCAGTTGTAGAAGCAAGTGGAGCAAAAGGCCTTGGTGGAGATGAAATAATGAAATCAGTTGCATCTTTATATGAAAATAAAACAAATTTTGAAGAGTTTAAAATAAATTATGAAGAGTTAGAAAGTTTTATTTTAGAAATAGAAGAACAAATCAAAGATTCAACTTCAAATTTATCAAAAAGATGGTTAGCTATAAAAGCTTTAGAAGGTGATGAAACTATCATAAAGTATCTAAATAATGAATTTCCAACTATTAAAGATACTTTAGAAAAACAAAACTCTTTATTTGAAACAAGATATGATAAAAATATTGTAACATTCCTTGCAACTTTCAGATATGATAGTGCAGAAATAATATATCAAAAAACTGTAAAACATGAAAATAGAAATCAAGAAACTTTGACAGATAAAGCTGATAAAATAGTCTTAAATAGATTTTTAGCATTGCCGATTTTATTTACTTTAATGTTCTTAGTTTATGAAATATCTATTGTTATGGGTTATAAACTAACAGATTATACTTGGCCAATACTTGCAAGTTTCAAAAATCTAGTAATTGATTTTATGCCAGAAGCAAGTTTTACAGATGTTCCAATGATTACTGATTTTGCTATTTGGATGGTAAATAGTGCAAATGCCTTATTAAACTATATTCCAATATTTTTTATTTTATTTGCATTAATTGCTATTATGGAAGATGTTGGATATATGCCAAGAATGGCATTTATCCTTGATAGAGTATTTAGAAAATTTGGTCTTCATGGGCAATCTACTCTTCCTTTAGTTCTTGGTGGTGCGATGGTTGGTGGATGTGCAGTTCCAGGAGTTATGTCAACAAAAGGAATTGCTGATGAAAGAGCTAGAATGGCTACAATTTTAACAGTTCCTTATATGAACTGTTTAGCAAAAGTTCCATTTTATACACTACTTCTTGCAGCATTTTTTAGAACGGATATGGCAATTATGATGTTTTATATTTCTACAATTACAGTTTTTAGTGCTTTAATTGTTGCAAAAATTCTAACAACAACTGTTTTAAAAAATAGAGAAACTGCTCCTTTTGTTATGGAATTGCCACCTTATCACTTACCTACTTTAAAAGGTGTTGTGATTCGTTCATCTCAAAGAGTTTGGTTATATATTAAAAAAGTTGTAACTATCGTACTTGCAGTTGCAATTGTACTTTTTGCACTACTTCAATTTCCAGGTCTTAGTGATGAATCAAAAGTAAAATTTGAAAATATGTCAAATAATGCTTTAAGTGAATTTGACTTACAAATAAAAGATTCAACTTATTATGAACATATAAATTCAAAAGAAAAAGTTTCGCAACTTCTAAATTATTATGATAATTATCGAACTAAAAAAATGATAAATTCTTCTGATAGTGTTGATGAAAGTTTTATCAAACAAAATGAACTATTTTATAAATTTATAAGACCAATAAAAGACGAAGAAGCAAAAAAAGTAAATAATGCTTTGAAAAAACTATCAAATGATAGAAAAAATATTTTAAGAGAAATAAAAAATGAAAAAGTTGAAACTTCTCTTCTTGGAATGGCAGGAAAATCAATCGAACCTTTGACAAAATATGCAGGATTTGATTGGAAAATAAATGTAGCATTTTTAAGTTCATTTGCTGCACGTGAGAGTGCTGTTGCAACGCTAGGAAGTTTATATGAGAACAATAAAGCTGACAATCAAAGAGCAGAAGAAGCTATGGCTCAAAATAGTGGTTATACTCCGCTTCATGCAACTGCAATTATTATCTTTATGCTTTTAACTCCTCCTTGTATTGCTACAATGATAGTTGTTAAAATGCAAACAAATAGTTTTAAATGGATGTTATTTGCAATATTTTTCCCAATTGGTCTTGGAATAATATCATCAGCAATAATATTTACATTAGGAAATATATACTCTTGGAGTGGATTTGAAGCTATGACTTATTATTACATTGTAGTGTTATTAATCACACTAATTCTTGGACTTTATCCAAATAAATCTATCAATTGGAAAGGAGGATTAAAAAACTCTTGAAAAAAATAGGATTTAAAAATTTATTTAATAAAAAGGATATGAAATGATTAAAAAAACAGTATTTTCTCTTACTATATTAGCAAGTTCAGCTTTTGCTCATTCAGCAATTATGAATTGTTTTGATAATGGAGATGGAACTATTACTTGTGAAGGTGGATTTAGTGATGGAAGTAGTGCTAGTGGTGTTTATTTTATAATTGAACAAAATGGTAAAGAAATCTTTGAAACAAAAATGAATGAAAACAGTGAAGTAACTTTCAAAAAGCCAAATGGTGATTTTAGAGCTATTTTAGATGCTGGAGAAGGGCATGAAGTTTATATCAAAAGTAAAGATATAACTCAATAAATATAAACTAAAAGAGGAAATCAATTCTCTTTTAGTTGTTGTAAAATCTTATTTGTATTTTTATTACTAAAATAAATAGCCATTGCAAACAATATTAAACACAATACAAAAAACACTATTGTTATTAAATCCCATTCATTATTTGTATTTTGTGCTACTGATAATTTCTTTGTCGAATCAATCTTACTTTTTAATTCTTCTTTAAAGCCTTCTAATGGAGCTATCCCCTCTTTTACTATTGTATGTCCTGGTCCTCCATCAAGAACTACTTGATATGGCTCTTTTGGAATAGTAATAGTAAGTTCACTTGCTTCTGGTAGTCTCTCTTTATACAACACATCTCCACTTATTAAAGATTCTACTCTTACTAATGCTCCTGCTGCATCTTCTCCTGTACTAAATTCTCCTATTACTGTTATTGTATTATCTTTATTATCTATTACATTCATTATCAAATTATGTGCAAATAAGCTAACACTCAAAAACATAAAAACAAATATCTTTTTCATCATTTTTCCTTTTTTAATTTCTTTCTTTAGTCCAAAAAGCTTGGATCTTTTCTCTTTGTGTTGGAAGTTTTTTTGCTACAAAAAGTAAAATAACTCCAAATATAAATAAACCAATATCAACACTTAAAATTACATACATTTGTTCATTTATAAGTCTAATAGGAGAAAAACCACTATTTATAAAATGAACAATCGGACTTAAAATAAATAAAATTCCAGCAAGATATAAAAACTCTTTTGCTGTTTTGTATGAATCTAATCTATAAAATGCCCAAGTTAAAGTTCCTATCCAAAGAACAGCAAATAAACCTTTTTGAATTAAAACTCTATTTTCCATATCAAAAGGAAGTATCCATTGTAAAAAGAATAATAATCCAGTTGCAGGAATAACACCAATCATAACTGCAAGAGAAAGTTTTCCAAAGCCTTGATAAACTGGGATATTTGAAGGAAACTTTCTAGCCCTTTTTTCAAGCCAAAGTAATACTCCAAATCCTATTGCAAAAGTAGAAACTGTCATTAAAATAGCTATAAATAATCTTGTAAAAGTATCAACTCCAAACAAAAAATGCAAAAAGAAAACACTATCATAAAATAATCCACTCCAATGTTTATCCATAACTTTTTGTTGTGTTATAAGAGTTCCATCAACCCCACTTAAAGTTACACTTGGTTTATTAGAAATACCATTTAAGAATGGCATATATGGGTTATAACCTTCAAATTTCGCTATTGCACTACTATCATACCAATTTATAATTTTTACTCTTTGAAAATCAATTTCAGGAGCAATCTCTTTTGCTTTTTTTAACAATTCATTCATTGGAAGCATAGCTACAATATCATTTTTCTTTTCAATTCTTGGTTCTTCAGGATATAAAACAGGTCCTGTTAATTTCCATATTTGATGGGTTTCACCTTTAGAAGCAAGATAAGTCATAGGAGCAGAACCATCATAACCTATATTCATAAAAGCCCCTGTTAATGTAATAATTATAAAAGGAGGAAATACCCAAGTAAATATTTTTCTATGCCATTTTGAAAATACCCCTGTTTTTGTAGTTGTGCTATTTTTATACTTTATTTTAAGTATTAATATAACACCTCCAATAACTAAAAACATAACTCCAACAGCCATAAAACCAAATAAGAAATATCCAAAATCTTTAAATGGTCTTCCATAATGCATATGATTTAAAAATCTTGCAAGTTCTGATAAATCACCTTCATTTTCAACTTCTAAACTTGTATTTGGATTAAATACCTTTGTTTCTACAAAGTCTGTTGATATTCTAAGAGCTGGATCTTCCATATATCCTGGAAAAGTAATAGAAATTGGATTTATTTTTGGATATTCTGGATCTGCTAAAACTGGATCTATCATTGCACCATAATTTATAGTTGTAGGTTCTGCTACTTTAAAATGTCGTGATGGTTTTTCCCATACTTGAATATAAGGAAGTAAAATTGCAAAAATTCCAAAAAATACTGCTACATACATAAGCAGTGAAAAACTTATTCCTGTTGTAACATGAACTCTTTGTAATCTTTGATTAAATAATTTCTTTTTTTCTTGTTGCGTTATTTCTTGATTCATCTCTTACCTTAAATATTATATAAAATTGCAATTAAAATTGAAAATATCAAAGTTGGAATAATCACTCTTAGTATTGCGCTTAATTTACTATATGCTAAACTAATCCATAAAGCAACTATCGCCCAAGCCATAGTATTAAAAAGTAGTGGTACAACAATAGATTCTCCAGGTTTTCCAGGAATCATATAAATAAGTAAAGTCATACCTAAATACGCAACTATTAATCCACCAAATATAGCACAGAGCGTCCTAAAAAGTCCGATCTTTTTCCCGCTTGCTTCAGGAACACTTAAAGATTTTATTAACTCTTTCATTATTCTCCTTATAAGAAAAGATATTATGATAATTAATTTCATAAAATCGTAATTATTTCCATATTTAGCTTAAACAATTCTGCTTAAAAGTTCAATCATGATAAATAAGAGATAAAAAAAGCTAGAAATTAGCTTTTTTTATATGAACAAAAAGAGTCTTTTTTAGGTTTTTCTTCTATTGTTTTTAAAATTCTCATCGAGTTAAATATCGCTATTAATGCAACTCCCATATCCGCAAAAATCGCTTCTTTCATACCAATAATAGCATCTGCACCTAAAACTAAAAATATAACTTTTATAAGCATAATAAAAATGATATTTTGATACACAATAGTTTTTGTTTTTTTAGCAATTTTTATAGCATCACTAATAGAATTTAAATTATCATTTAAAACTACAATATCAGCTGATTTTATAGCCAAATCACTACCAACTTTTCCCATAGCAAATCCTACATCAGAATTTGCCAAAGTTGGAGCATCATTTATTCCATCACCAACAAAAGCTGTAATTTTTGCTGTTTTGTTTTTTATCTCTTCATAACTTTTTAGTTTGTCTTGAGGTAAAAGTTCATATTTCACCTCATCAATTTGTAAATCTTTTGCTACTTTTAAAGCAACTTCTTTTTTATCGCCTGTTAACATATAAGTTTTAGAAATATTTAATTTTTTAAGTTCATTTATAAAATCTTTTGCTTCATTTTTTATAATATCACTTACAACAATAAATCCTTCAAATTTAGAATCAATAGCAATATAAACGATATTTAATTCCTCTTTTATATCTTTTCTTGCTTCTACACCAAACTGTCTAAGTAGTCTTTCATTTCCAACTAGGATATCTTTATTTTTTATCTTTGCTTTTATTCCCAATCCACTTAACTCTTCACAAGAACTTACTTTTTTTAAATTTAACTCTTTGTCATAAGCCTTTACTATTGCCTTTGCTATTGGATGAGTAGAAAAACTTTCTACTAAAGCTGCATATTCTAAAAGTTCATTTTTATCTAAATTAAAACTCTCTACTTTTGTAACTTGAAAAACTCCTTTTGTTAAAGTTCCAGTTTTATCAAAAATAATTTCTTGAATCTCTGTTAGTTTTTCTATATAGTTTGCACCTTTTACTAATACACCTTTTTTTGAAACAGCACCAATTGCACTAAAAAATGATAAAGGAATAGAAACAACTAAAGCACAAGGACAAGAAATAACCAAAAATACTAATGCTCTTTCAATCCAATCAGGATAAATCGCACCCTCTATAAATAATGGAGGAATAAATGCTAAAATTAAAGCTAAAGCTATAACAATAGGAGTATAAACTGATGCAAACTTTGTTATAAATTTTTCTGCATTTGCTTTTTTTGAACTTGCATTTTCAATAAGTTCTATAATTTTTGCAATAGTTGAATCTTTATATAAAGAAGTTACTTTTACATAAGAAGCAGTTGAAATATTTATAAATCCACTTAAAACTTCTTCATTCTCTTTTATCGTTTTTGGTTTAAATTCACCTGTAATTGCGCTAGTATCAAAAGAACAATCATTGCTTTGCAAAATTCCATCAATAGGAACTTTTTCACCAGCTTTTACTAAAATAATATCCCCTATTTTTACATCTTCAGGAGCTTTTTGTAAAACATTTTCACCCTCTTTTACATTTGCATATTCTGGTTTTATATCTAAAAGAGAGTTTATACTATCTCTTGAATTATTAACTGCAACTTTTTGGAACATTTCACCAATTTGATAAAATACCATAACAGCAATACCTTCAACAAAATCTCCTAAGGCAAAAGCTCCAATAGTAGCAATTGACATTAAAAAATTTTCATCAAAAAATCTTGCATTTGTTAAATTTCTAAAAGCTTTAAATAAAACATCAAAACCAACCAATAAATATGCTATTAAGTAAACTGCAAATTTTAAATAATTGTTTTCTACGTAGTTATAAGAGATGTAAGTTAGAAAAAAAGAAATCAAAGTAATAATTAAAAGTTTTTTATCTAAATTTTGCCAAAATGTTTTTTGAATTTTTATCTCTTCTTTTAAAATAATTACATCTTTTTCTATCTTTTGAATCTCTTTTTCTATTTTGTCTAAAATATCTTTTTTTGTATTTTGCTCAAAAGTAAGAGTTGAAGTAGAAAAATTTAATTTTACATTTGATAACTCTTCCATATTAGCCAAAGATTTTTCAATCTTTAAAGCACAAGATGCACAATCTAAATTTTGTAATTTGACCTTTTTCATAAAATTATCCTTTTGTTATATGCTCAAATCCCATATCAAAAATCCTTTTTATATGTTCATCATCAAGTGAATAATATATCCATTTACCTTCTCTTTTTGACTTTACAATTTTTGCATTTTTTAGTGCTTTTAGTTGATGAGAAATCGCGGATTGACTGATATTTAAAACTTCACTTATTGCTCCAACACATAAAGTTTCTTCTTTTAAAATAGCAATTATTTTTATTCTAGTAGTATCAGCAAAAGCTTTAAAAAGTTCTGCTACATCATATAAAGTTTCATCACTAGCTAATGATTTTTTTACATTTTCTACTTCTTTTGAGTGTTCGCAACAATTTACAATCATATTATTCCTTTTATATAAATATATGAGCATATAATCATATATCAAAAAGAATTAATTTTAATTTAATATATTAAAACTTTTAGAGAAAAAAAAAGAGAGATTTTACCTCTCTTTTTTATTTTTTAGAATTTATATTTTAGTGTTACAGTTGCATTTCTTGGATCTCCATACACATATTGATTACCATAAGGAAAGTTTGCATAGTACTCTTTATCAAATATATTATTTACATTTAATTGAGCTGATAAACTTTTAGTAAATTCATATCTAGCCATTGCATTTACTATAGTAAAAGCATCTTGCTGAATTCTTTTATTTCCTGTTGTATGAGCAAAATTCTCATAAGTTTTTCCTTGAAAATCAACACTTCCACCAAATGTTAACTGCCCTATTTTGTATGTCGAAGATAACATAATTTGAGTTCTTGTATTATTTGTATTAATCGCATTATTATCTGCATCTTTTAAATTAAAATGTGAATATCCCAATCCTACATTCCAGTTATCAATAATTTCTCCATTAATATCAATTTCAATACCTTTACTTGTAACACCTTCTGTTGCAATAGATGCAACATCTGAAGTTCCAGGAATGAATGCTCCACTAGGGTCTCTTTGTGCTACATTATCTTCTTCAATTCTAAATAAAGTAAGAGAAGCATTTAGTTTTTTATCAAAATATTCTCCTTTTACTCCGGCTTCATAGTTATTACCTTCTTTAGGATCTAACCTTTTACCACTTTTGTCTTTATTATCTTGAGGTTGAAAAATATCTGTATAACTTGTATAAACACTATGATTCTCATCTATATTATAAACTAATCCTGCATATGGAATAAAAATATCTTTTTGTTCATATTTATGGTTATTAAATTTATCATCTGATTCATAATTTGTAATTCTTCCACCTGTAATAAGAGTTAAATCATCTAATAAAGAAAATCTTCCTACAACATATGCTGCTTTTTGTTCATTTGTTGTTTCTCCACTTCTTTTTTCAGACTCATAACTTGGTTCATCAATATTAGCATTCCATGAATATAAGCTATTATTAGTAATATCTATTTTAGTTGATGTAATTAGCTCATTAGAAAAATTATCTGTATTTCTATTTTGATACATAATTCCAGTTATAAGTTCATGGTTTCTATTAGCAAGTTCAAATGGAATAGAAGCATATAAATCAACTGTGTTATCTACATCTTCACTTCTTCCTTTCCAAGAACTCATTGTTGCTCCTAAACCTGTAGTTCTATTAAGATTTGTTGTATTCATATATGCTTGGTGATTTTTAGAAGATGTATTATAATACGAGTAATTTGCTTGGATTTTTATCTCATTATCAAAATAGTGTTCCAAATTTAAAAATGCACTTTTTTCTTCTTTATCCACATAAGCCCATTTTGGAACAAAAGAATCTTTTCTATTAAAATTTGTTACTGTTCCATCACTAAAAAAAGCAGGAAGTCCTCCCCAAGTTGAGCCTTTTGAATCTTGTTTTAAATAACTAGCTCCAATTGAAACTCTAGTATTATCACTTATGTCAGCATCTACAACTCCATATAAAGTTTTACTATCTTTACTATAAAAGTTTTTAAATAAATCTTTTTCTCCATAACTTGTTACTAATCTAGCCCTTACACTTCCATCATCATTTAAAGGAGTACTAACATCAATATCACCTCTGTAAGCATCCCAAGAACCACCTTGTAGAGTTATATTTCCAGTAAATTCTTTGCTATTTGCATGCTTTCTAACCAAGTTTATTGAAGCGGCAGGATTTCCTGCACCTGTCATAAGTCCATTTGCACCTTTTACAACTTCTACTCTATCATACATCGATAGATCTATTGCTGGTACATATCTACTTGTAGGAATTCCATCAATTTGATAATAATCAATTTCAAAACCTCTTGCAGTCATATAAACCGTTTCAGTACCAAAGCTAGAAGGATTAAGTCCTGCTGTGTTATTTATAATATCTTCAAAAGAAGTATAATTAAAATCTTCCATTTGTTGTTTTGTTATTACAACAACTGATTGAGGAGTTTCTCTAATAGATAAATCTAATTTTGTAGCAGTTTTCATATTCCCAGTTGTATATGAACCTGTATTTTCAGTTATATCATGTAAAGCTTTATCCGAAACTTGGATTTCTTCAAGAACTGTTGTTCCTTGTGCACAAAGTGAAGTTCCTAAAGCCAATATAACATAAAGTGATAACGGTATAACTTTTATTTTATGTGTTTTCATCTTGCTTCCTTATATTTATAATTATAATAATTAATACTAGTCATTAAAAAGTATATTTCATACCAAGCGTAAAGTTTCTAGGATCACCATAAACCATAGAGTTAACTCCAATACCTTCATAATATTTTTCATCAAATACATTGTTTATATTTAACTGTAAATCTAAACTTTTATTTATTTTATATCCAGCCATTAAATCAGTAGTGATAAATGCATCTTGTGTGATTTTAGTTGCACCACTTCCTGTATAAACTTTACTTTTATAGTTCAATCCTGCACCAAATCTATAATCATCAATAGTATATTTAGCCCATAAATTTGCTGTTGTTCTTGAAGAATCTGTACTAAATTTATCACCTTTTGCATCTTCTGCTTCAAAGTTTGCTAAACCAAAATCTAAGTTAAAATCATCAGTAATTTTTCCTGATGCAGTAAACTCAATACCTTTACTTACAACACCTTTAGTTGCTCTATTAGGTCTTGAGCCATCAGCTAAAAGAGGAGCACCATCAATTGCTTGTCCAACACCATCTTGTTCAATTCTAAATAGTGCTATAGCTGTATTCAAATGTCCATCAAAATATTCACCTTTGATTCCAGCTTCATAACTTTTACCTTCAATAGGATCTAAATAGTTTCCACTAGTATCTTTAAGATTTTGAGGTTTAAAAATACTTGTATAACTTGTATAAATTGAATGATTATCATCTAAATCATAAATCAAACCTACATAAGGAGTTACTTCATTATCAAATTCTCTATTTCCTACCCCATTTGCAGCATTATATTCCCAAGATGAAATTCTAACTCCAGAAATAAGTTTTAAATCTTGCATTAAAGAAAATTTTCCTGCTAAATAATAACCTTTTTGAGTAGTTGAATTAAGTGTATTCTTACCTGAAGATGTCCAATTATTATAAGGATTTGGCACATTATTAACATCTATCGTAACGCCTGTAAGATTTGCATTTGCCCAATCATGTTTTGTTACTTTATTTTTATTATACATTGTTCCAAAAACTATTTCTTGTTCTAAGTTTCCTATTTCAAAAGGTATAGAAGCATATAAATCTATATTATTCTCTTTTTCTGTTTTTGTATCAGTATATCTTGAAGGATCTCCTGTTCCAAGGCCTGTATTTTTGTCAACTTTTCCTGAAAAATATGCAATTTTTGTATCTGCATCAAAATTTCTTTGTAATACTGATAAATTTAAAGATATATCATTATAAACATACTGTTTTAAATCTGCAAAATAGCTTGTAGTTTTATTATCCCAATATGTCCAATCATTTGAAACAGTTTTACTTCTACTAAAATCAGTTCTCGAACCATCAGTGTAAAATGCAGGCAATCCTCCCCATCTTACTCCATCTCTTTGATTTTCTTCATAACTAGCACCCAAAGATAAATATGTAGTATCTGTTAAATCCATATCAACAACACCATAAAAAACATCTGTTTGTTTTTCATAATTATCCATAAATGATTTTTTATCTTGATGTTTTGCTACAAATCTTGTTCTTACACTTCCATCACTATTTAACGGAGTTTGAATATCGGCTGAAGATGTATAGTTATCCCAAGAACCTGCACTTAAATCAATATTTCCTTTAAACTCTTTTGAATTAGCATGTTTTCTAATGAAGTTCAAACCCATTGCAGGATTTCCTGCTCCTGTCATAAGTCCATTTGCACCTTTTACAACTTCTACTCTATCATAAATTATTAAATCAGGATCAGTTGCATTTCCATTCATTGAATAAGTTGGCATACCATCAAATAAATAATAATCTACACTAAATCCCCTAGCTGTTGGATATACCCTTTCATCCCACTTATTTAGTGTAACTCCTGGAGTTTTAGCTAATAATTCTTGAAATGAAGTGATATTTTGGTCATCTAGTTTTTGTCTAGTAAATACCAATACTGATTGAGGAGTTTCTCTTAGAGATAAATCCAATTTTGTGGCTGTACTTGTAGCTCCTGTTGTATATGAACCCGTTTCTTCTGTTACACTATTCAAAATCAAATTATTCTCTGAAACTTTTATCTCTTCAAGTACTGTTGTGTTTTGACTATTTTGTGCTGCAAAAAGTTGGCTTCCCAAAACTATTGACACACAAAATGACATTGATATGATTTTTCCTTTTTTATTCATCTGTTTTCCTTTTATCTATTTATTATGATTACAATAACTAGTCTCATATATTGTTTTGGAATTATTTCTTATTATCACTTAAGTTTTTCTGCAAAAAAACTCAATCATGATAAATATTTTTCTCAAAGGAGCCACTTTTTGGACATTTTTTTATATTAGAATACCATCAAATTCAATCAATCTTAATAAAAAAACAAAAAGAGAATATATTATGAAATTAAAATTAAAAGAAATATGTGAATATTTTAGTAAAGATTTTACAGCAAGTGAAACATCAAAAATACTCAATTTGAGTAGACCAACTGTAAATTACTATTACAAAATATTTAGAGAATCAATTATAAATGATTTATTTATTTTAAAAGGAAATACATTTCAAGTAGAATATATAAAATTTAGAAATGAGTATTTCTTTTATATTATAAACAAAAATTCAATCCATCTAATAGAAGAGCATTCAAAATTATCAGCAAATTTAAAAATTTTTATAAAAAATGAAATAAAAAAATCTCTTATAAATAATTCAAAATCAAATGCAATTCGAATCCTTTACAATAAACATACACAAAATTTTACAGTTGTGGGTTTTTATACCTCAACACTTAACTTACAAGAGTTTATAAATAACCGTTTGAAAAAGTTTAGAGGTATAAAAAAAGAAAATATATATTCTCATATCAAAGAGTCCGTATTTAGATTTAATTTTTCAAACAATGAAATAAATGAAAGAATATTAAAAAGTTTATCTATAAAACAAGGTCTTTAATGTATAAAATAATAGACTATTTTTATAAAAATTCTCAACTTAATCATACTATTTTAGTTTTTTTCCTCATTTTGGGAATTTTTTCATATATAAATATTCCTAAAGAAGTTTTTCCTACAACTCAACTTGAAAAACTTGATATAGAAGGAAGTTATTCAGGAGCTAGTGCAGAAAGTCTAAATAACTTTGCAGTAAGTGAAATAGAAAATCAACTAAACTCTATTTCAGGACTTGGAAAAATCACTTCATATATTTATTCAGGATTTTTTTCAATCAATATTGAACTTCAAGATGGAGTTGATAAAACTATAAAATTAAATGAAGTAAAAGATGCAGTAAGTCTTGCAAAAAGATATTTTCCTTCGGATATGGAAGAACCAAATGTAAGAATTATGGATGAAGAGTGGTCATTACTTACTATTGCTTTATCATCTTCAAAATACAATCAAAGAGAATTATTAAAAATTGCAGATAATTTGAAAAACTCTTTAATGCAAATTAAAAATATAAACAAAGTACGAAATTTTGGAGATGCAGATTTACAAATAGAGTTAGCTTTAGACAATAAAAAAATAAATATGTATGGATTAAATAGTTCTAGCGTTATTGATTCAATTTCACAATTATCTTATATCTATCCTGTTGGAAATATAGAACAAGTTGGAGATCATGTATATTTGAGTGCTTCAAACAATAAATTTGACTCGAAATTTTGGGAGAATAGTATTTTAAAAATAGATGGAAAAAAGATTTATCTAAATGACATTGCAAACATAACTATTGGATATCCAAAAAGAGATACTATTTCAAGATTAAACGGAGAAAATACTCTTACTATTAAAGTTTATAAAAACAAAAATGGCGATAGTATCAAACTAACAAAAGAGATAAAAGAGCTACTTAAAAACACTGAAGCTTCTTATGAAGATATTACTTTAGTTGTTTCAAGAGATAATTCTAAATTAATCAATGAAAGATTAAATACTATTTTGGCGAATATAACTTTAGGATTAATCTTAGTTGGATTTGCTATGTATATTTTGATTAGTCCTAGATTGTCATTTGTTATTATTTTAGGTATTCCTTTTTCATTTATCATTGGTCTATTATTTTTAGAGTTTATGGGTTATAGTTTAAACATGGTTTCAATGATGGCTATGTTAATAGCTCTTGGAATTGTAGTTGATGATGCAATTATCGTAAGTGAAAATATCCAAAGACATATTGATGAAGGATATGAACTAGACAAAGCTATTTTAAAAGGGACTAAACAGATGATAGGTCCAGTTATAATAGCTGGAATTACAACTGTTTTTGCTTTTTTATCTATGTTGTTTATTAGTGGAGAAATGGGACTTTTTATTAAGTTAATTCCCATTGTTATTACTTGCTTAATTATTTCATCTATTATAGAATCATTTTTATTTTTACCACTTCATGCAAGGCATATTTTAAAGGTAAATGAAAAACAATTAGATTGGACAAAGGTATATAATTTTTATGAAAATATTTTACATAAAGTAATAGAAAATAAAAGAAGCTTCTTAGTTATATTTTTTATAACTATTCCCATAATTTCAATTATTCTTATAAAAACTAGTAGATTTCAACTTTTTCCAGATATTGATTCAACTAATATTGAAATTGCAGTTAAACTTGAGAACTCTATTCCTATTGAAATAACCGATAATATTGCAAAAAAGTATGAAAAAGCTCTTTTAGATAATGCAAAAGAACTCTATATAAAAAATATAACAACAACAATTGGATTATATGTTGATATTGCAGATAATGAAGAGGAGGTAGAAAACGGTTTTATTCTTTCAGTGGAACTTGAAGAGTTTAGAGAAGAAAATTTTGTAGAAAACTATATAAATCCTATTTTAAACTTTAGTTTTGATTTTGAAAGACCAGATAAAGTAAGACTTATTAGTTCAAATGATGCTATGAATATGATTAGAGATTTAATCAATCCTTTATTAAAAGAAGACAATGCCGTTGACTATAACATAATCTCTCAAAAAATGGGAATTGATTCAACAGATATTGAAATATTACTAAATACTTATGATACTTCATTGCTAATTCAAAGTATTGAAAAATTAAAAGAAAAACTAAAAAATATAAATGGAATAAAAGACATATCTGATAATACTATTTTAGGACAAAGTGAATACAAATATATAGTAAATCCATATGGAAAACAATTAGGACTTACAGATACTGACATAGCAAAAGCTGTTGGAAGTTTCTTTTTAGAAAGAGAACAAGCAAATACTTTCAATGAAGATGGAATTATCAAAATAATAACAAAATCAACAAATAAAGATAGTATAAAAGAGTTAAAAAACTTTTATATTCCACTTGACAATAACCAATTTGTCCAATTAAAAGAAGTTGTAGATTTCAAAATAGAGAGAAATTTTAACGAAATACAAAAAATCAATGGGCAAATTTATAAAAAAGTTATGGCAAATGTTCAAAATGATATTGTAAATGCAACAGAAGTTTTAGAAAAACTTGAAAGCACTATAGAAGACATAAAAAAATCTGGTGTTCAAATAAATTTTGGTGGAGAAAAAGAAAAAAGTGATAAATTAGCTTTAGATTTAATAAAAGCTTTTTTAATTTCAATATTTTTGATATTTATAACTTTACTTATAATCTTCCCCTCTTTTAAAAGTACTTTTGTGATTTTATCTGTTATTCCTTTTACAATTTTAGGACCTATTATTGGTCATTTTATAATGGGAATAAATCTAAATTCACAATCAATGATTGGTATGCTAGGACTTGCTGGTGTTGTTATAAATGATGGAATTATTATGCTTAATTTTTTACATCATACAAGAACAAAAAAAGAGTTTTTTGAAAATGCAAAATTAAGAGTTCGCCCTATTTTAATAACTTCTATTACAACAATGTTAGGTTTATTTACTTTAATATTTTTTCCAACAGGAGAATCTATAATGCTTCAACCAATAGCCGTTTCTTTAGGATTTGGGATTTTATGGGGAACAGTTTTAAATTTAGTTTATGTCCCTGCTCTTTTTGCAACTTTATATAAAATCAAGGATTAAAAATGACAAAATATATTTTTTTACTATTTCCAATATTTTTATTTGCTAACTCATATATAGCAAAAATTGAACCAAAAGATGAATTTAGTATTTATGCAAATGCAAGTGGTGAAATAACATATCTTGATAAAAATAAAGAAATGAATATTATAAATGATGTTATTGTAAAAATTGATAATGTTTTAGATAAAGAAAATCTTAGCCTTTATCAAACTCAATTAAAACTTTTAAATGAAAAACTTTCAATTTTACAAGATTATTACAATAAATTTAAAACCATAAAAGGTAAAAGCGATTTTGAAAAAGATGAAAAATATATGGAAATTATTGAATTAAAAAATAGTATAAAAAATTTAGAAATTTCAATAGCAAATACAAAAAATACTTTAAGCAAAAAAGAGATTGCTTTAGATAACTTATATCTAAAAGAGTTTGTTGTTAATAAATATGATTATGTAAATGTAGGAACTAAAATCGCAACTGCATATGATATAAGTAAAGCAAAACTGGTTATTTATCTAAATAGTGAAGATTATAAAGATATAAAATCAAAAGAGATTTATTTAGATGGTAAAAAATCAGATGTAAAAATAAAAAAGCTTGACATTACACCTGATAAAACTTTTATTTCTGCATATAAGTTAGAACTAGAAATTGACTCAAAAGAGTTTGGTAAAAGTATAACTGTGGAGTTCAAATAATGAAAAAATTTTTATATTCTTTTTTATTCTCTTCTTTACTTTTTGCAAATGAAAAATCAAATGAAGTTTTAATGCCTTTAAAAAATGAAATAAGAGATTTAGAAAGCAAAAGCATAGAAGAAAAAAAAGAGGTAAATAAATATGAATGGTTAAATGATTTAAATATATCACTTAGTCAAAGTAAAGATGATGAAAATATAAAAACAAAAGATTATTCTTTAAATTTAAATCAAAAGATAGTTGATTTTGGTGGTATTTCTTCTCAAATTGATTATGCAAATAATCTATTTAAACAAGAAGCTTTAAAAATAAAAATGGAAAATTTTGAAGATTTAAATACTTTATATAAAAACTTTATTGATTTAAAAATAAATGATATAAATATTTTACAAAATGACTTGAATATAAAAAATAGTGAAATAGAAGTTGATATAAAAAAATCTCAATATAGAAATGGTCAAAGTGATATTAGTGATTTAAACGATGCTATTATGAAAAAAAATTTATTAGAAGATTCAAAAATGAATCTAAAACTTAATAAAGTTATTTATGAAAATGATATAAAAAAACTAACTTCTTACGAATTAAATAATTTAAGTATTCCGTCAATATCTTTGATTTCAAAGGATATATTTTTAGAAAAATCTACAAAAAAACTATATGCAAATTTAGAATCGCAAGTAAGCCAAAATGAATACAAAAAAACTAAAAGCAAATATCTTCCTGCTTTAAACCTAACTGGAGCAGTTGGATATCAAGATTCAACTACAAAAAAATCGCAAGATTATTATAATTATGGTGCAAGTATAACTATGCCTTTAAATTATACGTTTTCAAATGACATAGAATATTCAAAACTAGTATATTTTCAAAATAGAAAAAAAGAAGAATTAACATCAATTGAATTAGAAAAAGTTTATGATAGTTCAATTGAAACAATAAAACAATTCGAAAATAGAATAAATCTTGCATTAAATGATATAAAACTTTATGAAGAACTTTTAGAATTAAATCAAGAAGAGTTTAATGCTGGATTTAAAGCAGATGAAGATGTTCAAACGCTTAAAAACTCGAAAGAAATAAGAAAATTAGATATTGAAAAATATAAATTAAATATCAAAAAAGAGCTTTTATCCATATATTTTCAAACAATTTAATCTAATAATTTTTTTAAAATTTGCTTTTATTTATTTTTTCAGATACAATCGGCGCATTAAAGATGATTTAGAGTTTAATCACATCTTTAGTTTGCTTTTATTGATACTCACAAATTAATACTAACACCTAATAAAAAAAACTCCATATTACACTTTATACATAGCTTCACATGAAGCAACATCAAACAATAAGGAATTGCAAATGGCAAATCAAAATATCGGAACAGTAAAATGGTTCAACAGTGAAAAAGGTTTTGGATTTATCCAATTAGAAAATGAAGATCAAGAGTTTTTTGTTCACCATAGTGAAATTAATTCATCAAATTATGGAAGAGCTACATTAAATGATGGTCAAAAAGTATCTTTTGAAATCGGTAAAAACGATAAAGGTCCTCAAGCAAAAAATGTTAGAGCTATCTAATATAAAAAACAAAATAAATTATAAAGGAGAAAAATGTCAATAACAAATGTTAGTATGAAAGCAAAACAAGTAATTTTACTAAGACTTTTAAACGATGGTGAAAGTCTAATAGATGCAAGTTCAAAATCTGGATTATGTATCAAAGTTGCAAAAGAATATTTAAGCAGCAAATAGTTATTTTATCTAATAAAAGATAATTAAACAGTAGTAATTTTATAGCCAATCTTTGAAAAATTATATAAGCAATCTTTTGGAAGTTTTTTTCTTAGTTTTCTTGCTACTGTTCTTAAAGCCCCTTCGCTCATAAAATCATCATTCCAAACAATAGATTGTATAGTATCATAATCGACTAGTCTATCGCTATTTTCGCAAAGAAGAGATAATAAATCAACTTCTTTTATTGATAATTTTTCGATATTTTCATTTTTATATAAAATTTTATTTGAAAGGTCAAAATAACAATCTTTTGAAAAATATTTTATATTTTTGCTATTTTTTATTTTATTTACACAATCGCTTAAAATAGGAAATATTGTTTCATGACGAATAGGTTTTACTAAATATTTTTCAAGCCTTAATTCAATAGCTTCTAATAAATACTCTGTTTTAGTATAAGCACTTAAAACTATGATTTTAGTATAAAGATCATTTTTTCTTATTTTCCTTATCATTTCTAAACCATTAGTTTTAGGCATATTTATATCTGTTATTATAATATGTGGTTTTTTATTATCAATTATTTCAAAAGCTTCATTAGCATCTTTTGCTTCATATACTTCTTCAAATAATCTTCTAAGATAAGTTATAGCATTTATTCTGATATTTTCTTCATCTTCTACGAATAATACTTTTATATTTTTAAATTCATTTCTACTCATGGCACAATTATACAAAAAAGAATCATAAATTATGATAATTAATATTATTTCATCAAATTATTGTATAATAATTTGATGAAAAGCATTTTATTTCTTATTTTATTTTTTACAAATCTTTACAGCAATAATTTTGGATATTTTATAAAAGACTATATTTCTGAGGACAATATAAACTTTAGAGAACTTAAATACGAAGATTATGGAAGTCTAATTTTAGATGAATTTACGATTAAGTTTGAACTAGATTTTGAAAAACTTGAAAATAAAACTTACTATTTAACAATCGTTTCTGACAAAGATAGTTTAATTTATACAAATATTAAATATGAAATAATAAATAATATAATAGTTGTAAAACTCGATAAATTTCAAGAAAAAGAGATATTTTTTAAATACAAATATGATAGTAAAAAAATTGCCCAATTCCGATGGAATTATATAAATAACTTTGAATACAAATATTTTTTAAAATATGAAGGCATATTATATGGAGTTGCGTATGGAATAATCTTTTGTGCTTTTTTATATTATTTAATCATATTTTTTTCAACTAGAATGAAATGTTTTTTGTATTACTCATTGATGCAACTTTTTGTTCTTTTATCTCTTGTTGGATTTATGTATTTTAGTTATCACTCTTACCTTTCTTCTATATATCAAGCTTTAGTTGATACAGCAGAAACTCTTAGTTTTTTATTCACTCTTTTATTTGCACAAGCTATTTTAAAAACTAAAGAAAAAATGCCTGCCATTCATATATTTATAAATATATTTATACTACTTAATATCTTGGATTTAATAGTAATTTTTATATATAAATACTCTATTTTATATATTTATGTTCCTTTTTATATAGGATTTTTAATTCCAACTATTGCAGGAGCGATTGTAGTAATTAAAGGCGATAAAAATGCATTAGTTTATACTATTGGTTGGTTAGTAGTTTGTATTTTTATATATGCAGCCGAACACTATTTAATTCCAATTAGTGGAATCTATACTGTACATATTGGCGCACCTTTAGAATCTTTGATTTTTAGTTTTGCATTAGGATATATGTTAAAAATTTTAGTAAAAGAAAAAAATGAAAAAGAAAAACTTCTAATTCACCAAAGCAAATTAGCTTCAATGGGTGAAATGATAAATAATATTGCCCATCAATGGAGACAACCATTAACTCATTTAGGTTTTATAAATATGAATTTTCAATTAGCCTTAGAAGATAAAAAAATAGATATAAAATACTTAAATGAAAAAATAAAAGAATCAAATTCTCAATTAGATTTTATGTCAAAAACAATTGATAATTTTAAAGATTTTTACAAAGTAAATAAACAAAAAGAGAACTTTTATTTAAGCGATGAGATATATAAAGCTATCGAAATAATGCAACCTATTTTTGATAATTTAAATATAAATTTTGAATTTAAAATAAAAGAAGACACTCAAATAAATGCTTATGAAAATGAGTATTCCCAAGTAATATTAAACCTTTTAACAAATGCAAAAGATGCAATTGTTTTAAGAAAGATATCTAATCCACAAATAAAAATTATTCTTGAAACAAAAAATAATAAATCAATTACAACTATCATTGATAATGCTGGTGGTATAGGAAAAGAACATTTAAATTCAATATTTGATCCATATTTTACAACAAAAGAAAAAGGAACAGGAATTGGACTTTATATGTCTAAAATGATTATAGAATCTCACTTTAAAGGAAAAATAAATCTCTTTAATACAAAAGATGGAGTCTCTTTTTCTATTGAAATATAACTAATATTTTATTTATTTTATAAATAATTATTAAAATAGTTTAATATTAAGTCTTTTTTAATATAAATTCAATTATAATCACACTCCTTAAAAGCTTTATATAGTTTTTAAAGATTTTGCGGGAGTAGCTCAGTTGGCTAGAGCTTCTGCCTTCCAAGCAGACTGTCGCGAGTTCGAGTCTCGTCTCCCGCTCCACTTTAACTTTAAAGTTAAATTTTTTTCATATATCGCGGAATAGAGCAGCTAGGTAGCTCGTCGGGCTCATAACCCGAAGGTCATAGGTTCAAATCCTATTTCCGCAACCAATTTATAAAATGTCAAGGTAGCTCAGCTGGTTAGAGCGCTGGTCTCATAAGCCGGAGGTCGAGGGTTCGAGTCCCTCTCTTGACACCATAGAAAGCCCATTTTATAGGCTTTTACTTAAAAGCTTCCTTAAAAAATTTTCCTGTAATATTTTTTTGTATTACTTTGTATCATTTTTTAATCTTATTTCAAACTTAATTTTTTTAAAAAAGTTAAGTTATGAAGAACATTTTCATTAGACAAAAAACATTTTACTTTAGAAAAAATATCCCATTTTATTTACAAATCTTTTTTAATAATCAAACTAGATTTATAAGAAGTTTACAAACAAAATCAAAAACCAAAGCATTTAAGTATGTTATACTATTAAACAAAAAGTTTGAAGCAATTAAGGAAGTTTATAAAATGAATTTTGATATAGAAGTAGTTAAACAATTAGTTTATGAATTTCACAATCTAATTTTAGAAGAACTTGAAGACAAATTAAGAAGTGTTCCAAATCCCGAAGACCTTCCATTTTGTTTAGGACTAGAAGATGAAATTAAACAACTACAAATAAATTTAAATAAAAATATTTTTCAAGATGAAGAAATTAAAGAGATTAAAAAGAAATTAAATTTTATTCCAGATCAAAATCAAGAAGATGAAATTGGAAGAGTTTTATTAAAAAGTAAAATTGAACACTTAAAAAATATTTATCAAAATATTGAAAATGAAGTTTATAAAAAACCTAAACAAATTCAAACTCTACAAAAAGAAGTAAAAGTAAAAGAAGTTGAAATTAAAAATGTTGCTGCAACAATAAACAATATTAAAAATGATTTTTTTAACTATCAGGAAAAAGAAGACAATTGGAGTAAAGATACTAAACAACTAGCCGAAAGAACTTTTAATATACTAGAACTTTTTTTTAAAGAAATAAATTTAAGAGATATTAAATTTCCAGATCTAATAGCATTTAGGGATACTATGCAAGAAATACCAGATCGATTAACAACTTTAAACGAATTTAAAAACAAAGACCTTAATTATATTCTTGAAAATTGTGAAGATTATAAAAACTTAAGTAATAGTACAATAAATAAGTATATTTTAAAAACAAATCAATTCTTAAAATGGTCTTATAAAATGGATTATATAGATAAACAAGATTTTACAATTCCAAAACTTCCAAACGATACACAATCAAGATTACCATATACAGATCAAGAAATTCAAAAAATAAAAGAATTAGTTAATAAAGATGAAAATAAAGATATTAACTATATTACACTTGTTGCAATGTATCAAGGTATGAGATTAAAAGAGATTACACAACTAAAAAAAGAAGATATTATTAACCTTAATAATGTTTTTTGTATTAACATTAATCAAAACGAAAACAAAACAACTAAGACAAAAAAAAGCGTTAGAACTATACCTATTCACCAAAAACTAATAGAATTAGGTTTTTTAGATTTTGTAAATTCAAAACAAGATAATTTATTTAATATTAATAACAAAGATTTTAGTTCTTATTATAGACTTAATTATAAAAATTTAATTAATGAAAGTAAACCATTTTATAGTTTAAGACATAGCTTTATAGATACCTTATATCAAAATAATCAAAAATTAGAACATATTCAAGCTTTTGTAGGACACACTCAAGGAAAGAGTATAACTTTTAATTACACTACAAGTTTAAATACAAATTTATTAAATAATCTTTTAAAGTTTATTAATTATTAAATTAAAAGTTTTTAAAAAATTTGATTTTGTTAGTCACTTTTTATATAAATAGTCAAGAGAAAACCGAGACAAAAAATAACCTATAATTAAAGTGTCTAAAAGTTTATTCTTCGTTTTTAACTTTTCTTATCTTTTGTATATACGATGTTTTTTTTGTAAACAAAAAAAAGGGGATGGGGTTTTTTTTTGTTTCATTCTTCACAAAAAAAAAGGGAGACAAAGAAATCCCAAATTTTTGATATATTAGGGAAAAAGAAATTCCAAATTTTAATACATCCTTTGCTACGCAAAAATATATATACGATTAAACATTTTGTTTGTTTTTGTGTGTGTTTAAATTTTAATTTGTGCGACACTTTTATTATATATATAAAAAGTTAAATAAAAGAAAATTTTATTTAGAGAAGTATATTTAACAAATAAGAGTTAAGACTTTTAATTTTTTGAGCATATACAAACTCATGATGAAAACGCTACGCATATTTTTAATGTTTGTATTTTAATTCGAGGTTTACTGATCATTTTGGTGTAAGTTTTAAGTTTATTTAATGAAGAAAAACGACGTTAAAGGCTCTCTACGAGGTGCCCACTTCACCCTAAAGGGTTATTTGCTACGCAAATGTGGGGTTAGGTTTCACCTAACAACCATTACGCCCCTCGTCGATTTTTCTTAATTAGTTATAATTTAATCTATAAATAGTAAGTTTAAAGTATTTTAATATCGAAGTTACTTAATTTTAAAGTTTTATCTTTATAAAAAATTTTCTTTTATTTAACAATGTAAAAAGTAATCCAAAAGAATTTTAAAAATTTTAAGTTTGTATCACTTTGTATTACTTTTTTTTAAGTTTTAAAGATGTATAATTCCCCTCGAGTTTGAAATATCAAGCTTTATAAGATGTTGTCCCACTTTTGAGTGTTCTCATAAGCCGGAGGTCGAGGGTTCGAGTCCCTCTCTTGACACCATTTTAAGTGCGCTGGTGTAGCTCAGTTGGCTAGAGCAGCTGATTTGTAATCAGCAGGTCGGGGGTTCGACTCCCTTCACCAGCTCCACTTTTTAATCAATCTTCTGGGGTATCGCCAAGCGGTAAGGCAACGGTTTTTGGTACCGTCACTCGAAGGTTCGAATCCTTCTACCCCATCCACTTTTATCTTGCACTATAAAAAATCAAAAAGACAACTTAGCAATTAACAGATTGTAAAAATTTTTTAATCCTCTTATACTTTCCAAATATTAAAACTGGAGCATAAAATGGATAAAAACTTATCAACTGTTGTAGAAAATGAAAATATTCTAAAATTGGATAGTAAAGTAAAAAAAAGATTTAATAAAATCAAAATCTCTAAATCTTTTTCAAACACTTATTCCAATATTTTACCTCCTATAATAGCTGGTTTAATATCAGTTATTGTTAATTATGGTGGTACTTTTATTTTAATATTTCAAGCTGCCCAAATGGCTGGATTAAGCCCTGAATTAACTGCTTCATGGGTTTGGTCAATATCAATAGGTGTCGGTATCACAGGAATTTATTTAAGTTGGTATACAAAAGAACCAATCATCACTGCTTGGTCTACTCCTGCTGCAGCGTTTTTAATAACTGCACTAGTAAGTGTTCCCTACTCTGAAGCAATTGGTGCATATATGCTTTCTGCTTTAGCATTTCTTATTTTAGGAATCACAGGTTATTTTGGAAAATTAATTCGTTTAATTCCTATTAGTATTGCCTCTGGATTATTAGCTGGAATTTTATTACAATTTGGTATTTCAGCTTTTACAAATATGACAATTGACCCTTTACTAGCAATTTCTTTATTCTTTGTTTATCTTATTACAAAAAGATTTTCTTCAAGATATGCAATTGTTAGTGTTTTATCTTTTGGTTTTATTCTCTTGTTATTGCAATCACAAATTAATTTTTCTGGTTTTGAACTAAAATTAGCTTCACCAATATTTACAGAACCAACATTTTCACTAAATGCAACATTAAGTCTTGCACTACCTTTATTTTTAATCACATTAACAGGACAATACATGCCAGGTTTATTGATTCTAAAAAATGATGGATTTAAAACAAGTGCAAAGCCAATTCTAGCAATTACTGGTTTGGGTTCATTTATAATGGCACCTTTTGGTTCACATGCTTTTAATCTTGCTGCTATTACAGCTGCTATTTGTACAGGGAAAGAATCTTGTGAAGATCCAGCAAAACGTTGGATTGCTGGTATTGCAGCTGGGTTATTTTATATTTTAGTAGGTATTTTTGGTGTTACACTTGCAGCTTTATTTGCAGCATTTCCAGCTACATTTATTAGTACATTAGCTGGACTTGCATTATTAAGTACAATTGCAGGAAGTCTTTCAAATGCAATAAGTGATATAGATACTAGAGAAGCTGCTATTATTACATTTTTAGCAACTGCTGCAAATATAAATTTATTTGGAATTGGTGGAGCATTTTGGGGACTTGTTTTAGGTTTGATTTCATATTTTATATTAAATGGAAAGTTCAAAAAGATTCATCTATAAAAATAATAAGCCCAATATTTTGGGCTTATTTGAGTTTGCTTTTAGTTTTTTGGGAGTAACTTAACAGGAACCATCTGGAATTCATCCATATTCCAAACATTATTCTTTACATAAGGTTCATTTAAAAGCCATTCATCAATCTCTTCATCATTCTCAAAATCAACAAATAAAGTTGATCCAACCATCATATCATCTTCTACTAAAGCGCCAGCATTTATTATTTTACCTTCACTCATTAATTTTCTAGCACCTTCAATATGTGCTTCTCTTGATTCAAGTCTTCGCTCTAATGCACCGTCATTATCATAAGCTATTACTAAATATTGCATAAATATCCTTTATTAATTGATTGCGTTATTCTATCACAAAGTTTATAAAGTGGTTGCGAGTAAAAAAAACAAAGGATAAGCAATTACGTTAAAATATCTAATTATAGGAAACATTTTAATATTATAAGGAACAATATCTTCCATCTCTTTATTTTTTGATAGTCCTTTCATCAAAGAAAGTTTTATACTAATATCAAAAAATTTTAATATTAGTATAGAACTCATAAAAAAACCAAAATTATTTAAATAAAAAGATAAAAATATTGTATAAAAAAACGAAGGATGTAAAATGAAATACAAAAAAACATTCTTTTTAAAAACTAAAAAGTTATTATCTAGTAAGCCATATAAAGAATCAGATTTTTGCCAATTTACTTCAAATAGTTCAAAAGCAATAAAAATAATAAGTAAGTATAAATATTCCATTATATATTTAAAGCTAATAAGGCTAGAAAGCCTTATTATTTAGAGATTTCTTGCTCAGAAAACTTAACTTTTTGATCTTTATATAGACCTGTTCCTACTGGAATTGTTCTACCAATAACAACATTTTCTTTTAAGTCTTCTAACATATCCATTTTAGCACTAATTGCAGCTTCTGTTAAAACTTTTGTAGTTTCTTGGAAAGAAGCAGCTGAGATAATAGAATCAGATGTAACGGCAGCTCTTGTAATACCTAATAATAAAGGTTCAGCAATTGCAGGATTTCCACCTAATTTTATAATTTTTTCATTTTCAAGTTTAAATTTCTTTTTAGAAATCATATCACCAACAATGAATTTAGTATCTCCACCATCTAAAATAGAAACTTGTCTTAACATTTGAGATGTAATTACCTCAATATGTTTATCCGCAATATTTACCCCTTGAGATCTATATACTTGTTGTACTTCAGAAACAATAAAGTAATGTAATGCTTTTTCTCCAAGAATTCTTAAAATATCATGAGGAGAAATTTGTCCATCAGTTAAAGCTTCACCAGCATGAACGAACTCACCTTCATGAACTAAAACTTGTTTAGATTTTTCTACCAAATATTCTACACTATTTCCTGTTGAATCTGTAATAAGGATTTTTTGTTTATTTCTTAATCCTTTTCCAAATGATACAACTCCATCAAAAGATGCTAAAATCGCAATATTTTTTGGACGTCTAGCCTCAAATAATTCAGATACTCTTGGAAGACCTCCAGTAATATCTTTTGATTTTTGAGTTGCTTTTGGCGTTTTACCAATGATATCTGCAACTTCTACTCTTTTTCCTTCACTAACATTTAATGAAATTTTTGGATCTAAAGAATATCTAATAATTTCATTATCATCAGTTGTTAAAATAACAGTTGGTTTATATCCACTTGGAATATATTCATTAATAACAAGTTTTGATGTTCCTGTTAATTCATCGAATTGTTCAGAAACAGTAACACCTGGAATAACATCTTCAAATGAGATAACCCCTGCTTTTTCAGCAATTGTTGGGTTTGCATAAGGATCCCATTCTGCGATTACTACTTGCTCATTTTTTGCAGGAGCAGAAATAACTGTATCTTTTTCAACTTCAGTATTATCATTTAAAGCGATACAAGACCCTCTAGAAATATAGTGTCTTAAAGCTTCTCTATCTTCTGCATCAGCAATAACAGCAAAAAGACCTTTTTCTGTTATTATATCTCCTGCTTTGATATCATGTCTTCTTTCTAAATAATCACCAGTTAATTTATAGTATTTAACAATACCTTTTGCTCCAGTAATAATTTTAGATGTAACAGGTGCTCCATCTTCAACTTTTAACTCAGAAGCAAATGGAATTCTGTTTGGAACATTCCATCCATCTTTAATTATTTCAACAATAGATTCATTTAGATTAACTTCTTCACCATCTTTGTATGGTAAATATAATTTACCTTCAATTTTTCCAGAAATTCCAGCTAACTCATTTGCTTTAGCAACATCATTTTTTCTTAAGAAGTATTTTTTCTCTTCTGTTGAGTTAGTAATAGTTAAAATAATCTCTTCATGAACTGTTTCAACTGTAACTTTACCTTTAAATGGTGCATTAATTTTTGGTTCAACTAATAATAGACCAGCATTTCTTCTATTTGCTACAATGATTTTTCCATCAGTTGTTACATATTTTTTAATATTGTAATATCTAATGAATCCTTCTTTATCTGCTTTTAACTCTCTTTCTGTTTGAGTTGCACTTGCAGTTCCCCCAACGTGGAAAGTTCTTAGTGTCAGCTGAGTTCCAGGTTCCCCAATAGATTGAGCTGCAACAACTCCAACTGCTTCACCTGGTTTTGCTTTTCTTTGCTCACCAAGATTTAGTCCATAACATTTTGAACATAATCCATTTTCAACTTTACAAGTTAAAGGTGTTCTAATAACTACTGATTTTACTTCTGCTTCAGTTACAACTTTTGCATCTTCTTCAGTTATTAAAGTTCCTTCAGCAAATAAAATTTCATTTGAAATTGGATCAATAATATCTTCAGCAATTACTCTTCCAGTAATTCTTTCTTCTAAAGATTCTATTAATTCATTTCCAGATGTAATATCTGTAATTTCAATACCTTCATGCGTTCCACAATCTTCAATTGTAATTCTTACATTTTGAGAAACATCAATCAGTTTTCTTGTTAAATATCCAGCATTTGCTGTTTTTAACGCTGTATCCGCAAGTCCTTTTCTAGCCCCGTGAGTAGAAATAAAGTACTCAAGTACGTTTAGACCTTCTCTAAAGTTTGAAATAATTGGTGTTTCAATAATAGAACCATCTGGTTTTGCCATAAGTCCTCTCATACCTGATAACTGTCTAATTTGAGCAGCAGATCCTCTAGCTCCTGAATCAGCCATCATATAAATAGAGTTGAATCCATTTTTATCACCTTTAACAAGTTCCATCATTTCTGATGCAAGTTTGTTATTTACTTCTGTCCAAATATCAATAATTTTATTATATCTTTCTTGTTCAGTTAAAAGTCCTTGTGAGAACTGTTTTTGAACTTCGATAACATCTTTTTTAGATTTACTAATATGCATAATTTTGTTTTCTGGAACTCTAATATCATCTATAGAAATAGAAATTCCTGCAATTGTTGCATATTTGAAACCTAAATTTTTAAGGTCATCTAAGAATCTTGGTGTTACTTCATATCCAGCTTCTTTATAGATATAATCAACTAATATACCAATATCTTTTTTCTTTAATATTTTATTCCATAAATTTGCAGGTACAAAACTTGGTAAAATTTCATGAATAATTAATCTTCCAACAGTTGTTTGAACTATTCTATCACCAATTCTTGTTCTGATTTTAGCATGAAGATCAATTTGTCCCATGTCTAATGCAATTTTTACTTCATTTACATCAGTAAATAGTTTATGTTCACCTTTTACACCCTCTTTTACTAAAGATAGATAATAAATTCCTAAAATCATATCTTGAGAAGGAACAGCAATTGCTCTACCTGATGCAGGTAAAAGAATATTCATAGAAGACATCATCAAAATTTTTGCTTCTGCAACCGCTTCTTGTGATAAAGGCACGTGAACTGCCATTTGGTCACCATCGAAGTCCGCATTAAATGCAGCACAAACAAGTGGATGTAATCTAATAGCTTTTCCATCAATTAAAACAGGGTGGAAAGCTTGAATTGATAATTTGTGAAGAGTTGGAGCTCTGTTTAATAAAATTGGATATTCATCAACGATTTCATTTAAACATTCCCAAACTTCATTTGATTCATTTTCAATCAATCTTTTTGCAGCTTTTAAAGTTGTTGCATAACCTTTTTCTTCTAATTTAGCCATTAAATGTGGTTTAAATAACTCTAAAGCCATTTTTTTAGGAATACCACATTGATCCATATTTAAAGATGGTCCAACAACGATAACAGATCTTCCAGAGAAGTCAACCCTTTTACCAAGTAAGTTTTGTCTGAATCGTCCTTGTTTACCTTTAATAATTTCTGATAAAGATTTTAAAGGTCTTTTATTTGCACCTTTAACTGCATTTGCAGTTTTTCCATTATCAAATAAAGCATCAACTGCTTCTTGAAGCATTCTTTTTTCATTTCTGATAATAATTTCTGGAGCATCAAGTTCAGTTAATCTTTTTAATCTGTTATTTCTATTAATAACTCTTCTATATAAGTCATTTACGTCTGAAACAGCAAATTTTCCACCATCAAGTGAAACAAGTGGTCTTAAATCTGGTGGAAGAACTGGAAGTTGTGTAAGCATCATCCACTCAGGTCTATTTCCTGAATTTAAGAAGTTTTCAACAACTTTTAATCTTTTGATAATAGTTTTTCTTTTAGCTTCAGATTTAGTTGTTTCCATCTCTTCTTTTAATAGAGTCAATAATTCAAATAAATCAAGTCCTGCTAATAAATCTCTTACAATTTCTCCACCCATATTAGCTTCAAAACCAG
>Ga0265295_1001051_pt1 | contig 51201 bp, 40 predicted proteins | sample Munlansysbiofilm_FD_192503 | JGI IMG/M metagenome (GOLD analysis project Ga0265295, IMG submission 192503) | Leachate microbial communities from a municipal landfill in Southern Ontario, Canada - Methane capture system biofilm | ecosystem: Engineered > Solid waste > Landfill > Unclassified ... | reverse complement strand
AAATAACTTTGCAAACTGATCCAGGATCAACTCTCGGCGTCGCTCTCGATTGACTAAAACTTTGTTAAGTTCCAAAATCTCTTCATAGCTTTGTACAGATTCTATCTTAAGCGTTCTATCCAATCCCAGATAGCGATTCCCATAACTAACTCGGTTTGCAGTAATGCCCATATATTCCAAGTTTAATACTTCTTTATCCCACAACGCCAAAATCCAACGAATAGGTCGGGAAAAAGCAAGGTCTTTTTGATTCCATACCATCTTCTTAGGCAGGGGAATCTGATTTATTGCTTCCGGAATCCATTCTCGTAAGATTTCTTTAACATCTTTGCCAGCTTGCATAAAGCGCACAGCAACAAATGCACCCTTTTTAGTTTTCTCTACAAATACATCTTCTGGTTTTGCCCCACTTTTGTGCAAAAAGCCCAACCCTGCCTTGCTTAGTTCTCCTTTGTCATCATATGCAATATTGATGGATGGGCCAATCTTATACACCTCTGCATCATTTTGCTTGGCAGGCAATCCATTTACCGTAATGGAAAGACGACGAGGAGTAGAACCCAGTACAATACTGTTACAAACCAATTCATATTCTTGCAAAAGTTTCTTAAAAGAATCATCGATGCTGCTTATCGCTGGTACTATAACGTTATCTGGCAGCTCTTCTATTCCCAATTCAAACAAAAAAGAGTGCAACAATCTATCCTTTCTCAGTTCCCGAAATTATATCTTAAACTAAGTTGATTTGTTAATCCCAAGTCCCCATAAGATACCACAGCATAATCCAAGTTGAAATTGCGAACTTTCCAGCCTATGCCTAAGCTCCCTCCTCCGGTTAAACCCATTGTGCCGCCCACATTATAATCTCTGGCATTACTCTTAATGCCAGCTCGAAGTGAAAATGCCTTATTTATTAAGTATTCCAAGCCTAATTTCACCAGTATATTTTCGCCGATGGCTTTGTTTATATCTAAAGCACCTAAGAGCTTATCATTCATCTGCATGGAAATACCGGCACCATAGTTTAGAGGAAGTTGTTCTTTATACTCTGTGTCCGTATAATATGTTGTTTGAAAACCTAAATTACGTATCGAGGCACCAACTTTTATTTTGGGGTTTGCCGTATGGTGCAAAATACCCAAATCTACCATTACTGCACTGGCAGACTTACTATCTATACTATCATAAATCATTTTTAAGCTTCCGCCAATATCCAATGCCGGACTAATGAATCTTGCCGTAGATATACCAAGAATCATGCTACTAGCGCCAAATGTTTCCCCAGTTTCAATAAGCTCTCCTGTGCCGCTAATTTCAGTGCGATCGATAGAGCCACTGTTCCAATAGCTCAAACTCATAGCCCAAGCTTCATAGATGTTCTTTGGATATACATAGTTGATTCCACCTCCTGCGCTACCCACAAAATGATCTAAAAATGTAGTGCTCAAACCATGATCTGGAGCGCGTAAGCTTGTAGCTGGATTTAGGTTCATGGCTTCATGATTGCCAGGTATACCTATCCCTGTGCCAGCCATTGCTGCTGTGCGAGCTCCGTAAACCAGTTTTAAGGTATCAAACCCAGTACTTCCAGCTTTTTCGTTTTGGGCAAGCATTGGTACAATAACGCTAAGCAAGAATAGCGTTAATATTATCTTCCATTTCATGTACATAATTATATAACTCCAGATCTGAGGTGGCCCCTAACAAAATTGCGCGATTCTCATCCTTGCGCAGATACTCCGATAAACTGCGCAATATCCTCATATATTCCTGATTCGAATTTTGAGGAACCGCAATCATAAACACCAAATGAACTGGCTCGTTATCCACAGATTGGAAATCGAGCTCAGCAAATATTCTGCACACAGCAATTTGCAGGCAGTTGACTGTTAAATCACGCGCATGGGGAATTGCAATTCCCCTGCCTATACCAGTACTCATTATTTCTTCACGTCCTTTAACAGCGGCAAGATAGCGATCTGGAAAACTTAAGCAGCCGCTGATAGAAAGTAGCTCTGCCATATATTCCAAACAATCGCTTTTGTTTTTAAACGCATTCACAATGCGTACTAGTTCTGGTTTGAATAATGTATTCATATCCTACCATGGTTTTATGTTAAGGGGCATTGTTTTTGAATACGGTTTCAACGTCAATCAAATTTTCCTTGGCAACCTCAGATAAAACTTGCTGCCGTGGTTTAGCTTGCTTTCTACTGAGATTTTTGCCCCTAATATACGAGCAAAACTATCGACCAAAATTAAACCCAAACCACTTCCGGATTCATTTGCTGTGCCATATTGCCGAAAATCGTTGTCTATCCTAAATATATTTTGTAAATGACGCCGCGAAATGCCCATCCCGTTATCCGATACACACACTTCTGCCCAATCCTTGTGGGAACTTAAGCTCACCCAGATTTTGCTCTTAGGATATGAATATTTCACTGCATTAGATATTAAATTGCGTAAAATGGATGTCAACAACCTCAGATCACTCTCTACAAATACATCTTCTTCATGCACAAATTCCATCGCTACGCCCTTTTGATTTGCCGATTTACGATAGTGATCCATAGCGTAGTTTATGCTCTTTATCAAAGAAACAAATTCTTTCTGGCAAGAGATTTGACCAACTTGTAAACGCGCCCAATCCAAAAGGTTTTCTAGAAGTGTATAGATTCCTCTTGCTGCATTATGAACCTGCAATAAAGCATCCTCCACTTCCGCCCTGCCAAAACTAGAAAAGTTCTCTGCCACAAATTCCGAAAGCGAGATGATGGCATATACGGGGTTTTGAAGATCATGTGCTAATAGCGAAATAAAGCGATCTTTTGTTGCATTTAGCTCCGAAAGATTATTAGCTACTCGTTTTACTTCCTCCTCGGCATTTTTGCGAGCGGTAATATCTGTTATGAATCCATCCAAACATGTGGGATGGTATTGTTTGTCGTAAACCGCATTGCCTTTTTCCAAAACCCAGCGAAGCTCTCCACTGCGATGTGTAATCCGGTACTCAATCTGAAATTGTTTTCGGTTCTTTACAGCATCATTTATTGCTTTGCGAACCAAATCCCTATCTTCTTGATGGATCAAATCATTGTAGCTTAGTACCGCATTATTCAATAGCTCGTTGGCATCGTAACCAGTTAGTTCCAAGCTGCCTTCAGATACAAATAGCATAGACCACTTGGAGTCGTTTCTGCATCTGTAAGCCATGCCCGGCAGGTTATGCATCAAATTTGGCACAAGCTCCGGGCTTATACCATGCAATTGTGGCACTTGCCGCAATACATGTACATCTTTGGCATATTGATTATCTATTTTCTCCATAGATGACAAGTATACAGAACTTTTAAATACTGTCAAGAAACATGTTACTGTGAGCACCAGCAATATCCCCAGTGTTGAATGGACATGCACGATCTCTTCTCAATGTATGCATTATCACCATTTACTTGCTGATCGCCTTTAACAGATTGAGTAAATTCTTATACTCTAGTTACTTACTAAGGACTATCTTACCCGCTATTGAGGACTCTTTATCCTGGTATCTGTACAAATATACTCCAGCAGACAATGATCGAGTAGAAAACTCTGCCTCGGATCCTTCTATCGGTGTATCGAAAACTTTTTGTCCTCTTATGTTATATACATCCAGCATGCCATTGCTAATGATGTTGCTTTTAACTTTTATTATCTCTCCCACTTGTGCTGGATTAGGAAACAGATGCATTACTTGAGGACTTGAGACATCATCTTCATTGCTTATTATCGAATCTCCCAATTTTAGATCTGTAGGCATCATGCCCACACCGTAGCTTTTCCAAAAGTTAAAATCATCACGATATAAATCCACTTGTGAGTTTGTTCCCCAGTTTGGAACCAAAACTGCCATAAATTCCGAATTGCCACAAATGTCCGATCCACCGTTCATTATTGGATTATTAAAGCCATTTATCAATGTGAAGTTTTGAGCATCGTACTTATAAAGTACTTCGCCGGAACTATCTGCCACCCAGGCAGATCCGTGATCATCAAAAAAAATATTGCCCGGAGTTCCACCCAAATCGATCTGATGCACAACTTCGTCTACAATAGTATCGATAATATAAATCATCCCTCCAATTTCCGCCCAGTTTCCGGTACAGGATACATGCAAGAGGTTGTCTCGCATCACTAAATATTGTGGATTGGCTGCAACTGGTATAGTATCTATAACCTCAAAGCTACTTAGATCTATAACCGATACTGAGGAGCCAGCATAATTCTGTAAATAGTTGCCCGCATTGGCTACATATAGTTTGTTGCCTACTACTGCCAATGCTTCGGGAGCAGTTCCTACCATCACAAAATCTTCTATCAACCCCGAATTAGCATTCATTTTATATACTTTGGAACTAAACAAGCCACTTATATAAAAATGCCCACCAAATCGTACCATATCCCAAGGGTTAGCTCCTAGCTCTACAAAATAATTACCAACATTTACGCCGCTCGTCTTATTTATTTTGCCTATTGAATTGTCACCAGAATTTACAACATAAAGGTAATCGTGCCCAACCAACATTTTATTAGGTATATTCCCCAAAATGCTGAATGAATTTTGCACGCTATCTGTTGCCAAATCTATTCGGCTTAGAGTGCGAGATTGAGAGTTAACTACAAAGATTACTTCCGCTCTATAAGTGGAGAAAGCATTAACCATCAAGATTATGCATATCAATAAGTAACGTTTCATTTTTGTTCACCTCATGAATAATTTGTGACTTGAGATGAACTTTTTGCGAGAAACATCCCGTTGCTCCGGGGATTTTACTCATACTTGCTGGCAGGTTTCCTGGCTCACAGCGGTGTGCTATATAAATAGCTCCAAGAAGCCTTCCCATCCTTATTGGGACAGTGACTTCTTGCACCTTAATGCTGCATACAGTGGCGGAGACCGCTTCGTTTAACGAATTCCCTATTACCTGTATTAGCACCATCAAGTCACACATTCCAAATTATAAATTCTACTATGATGTCAAGATAAAAATCAAGCCTCATCAAAAACGTTTTTCCTTAATTAATGAGTATCATTATTAAGAAATGAGACCGTTGGACATCCATATATAGCAGATTTTTATGCACGAGATATCGGTTTTGTAAGCTTTTTCTGATCGTATCTATGCTCACCCACCACCCTTGCAGTATGAAGATCCTCCCCATGCCCCAGTTATTCAACGGTCTTACGATGCATTTCTCATCTCTAAGCTTGGAAAAACGAAAGCTTCTCTAACGCATTTACAGTTGTTATCCCCGCCGCATCAGGCTAAGGTTAGGAATGATTAAAGCCACCATTATCCTATGGCTTTAGCATAATCTCAGGAGAAACCTTCCCTAATCTTCCGCTAAAGCAATTGCCAAGCATTAAGTAGGGCTGACCCAAACAAAGACAAAGTTCTCTGGCAATTTACATTTTTGAAGCTCTTTGCAGCAAGCGCATAGTCTTGATAATGGATAATTCATAATACTTCTCGCCAGCATAAACCTTTTTATGGACTTTATTATTGACATAATCTGCATTACCAAAATAATGGAAAAACTAAGTATAAGTATAGTAAAAATAAATATATTAGATCCTGTGGAGGAATTATGAAAACTGGCGGTTGCCGCTATGGAACCCATCGAGTAACTGAACCACAAGGAGTACTGCCTCAACCAGCTCGCATTCTAAACAACGATATGAACGAGATTTGGGATAATGAACTACTGATCGATGTTATTCGATTAAATGTAGATAGTGCTTCTTTTCATCAGATCAAGAATAAGCTTATTGCTAAGGGGCATGAGGATTTGGAAAAAGCCTTTGCCGATCATGCAGTAGACCTTACCAATCGCACCGGAAAACACAAAAATGAAGATACTGGCAGCGGGGGTATGTTGATAGGTAAAGTGGCACAGATTGGACCCAATTTTGAAATGAAAGATCAGATAAAAGTAGGCGATAAAATTGCCAGTTTGGTTTCGCTCTCTCTTACTCCACTAAAAATCAATAGAGTAAAAAGAGTTCTTTTGGATAAAGATCAGGTGGAAATTGAAGGTCAAGCCATTCTGTTCAGTAGCGGTATCTATGCTAAACTGCCAGATGATATGGACGAGAACTTAGCCCTCTCGGTATTGGATGTGGCCGGAGCTCCAGCCCAGGTTGAACGTTTAGTTAAACCCGGTGATAACGTAGTAATTATCGGTGCCAATGGTAAAAGCGGTATCCTCTGTAATGCCGTGGCTCGTGAACGAGCTGGAGTATCCGGAAAGGTTATTGGCGTAGTTCGTAACCCTAATTATATCCCCACTTGTAAAGAAACCGGATGCCATGAGGTTATTATTGCCAGCGCTACCGATGCTATCACCATCCAAAAAGAAGTGTCACGCCTCACTAATGGCAAAATGGCAGACGTAGTAATTAATGTAGTAAACATCGAAGATACAGAATTACCCACCATCATGGCAGCCAAAGATAGAGGCTTGGTATATTTCTTCTCGATGGCAACTTCCTTCACTAAGGCAGCATTGGGCGCCGAAGGAATCGGTGCAGATGTGGATATGATCTTGGGTAATGGTTACGCACATAACCATGCCACTATTTCCCTGGATCTACTACGAAGAAACCCCATTTTAATGAAGCTATTTAAAGAACGTTATACAGATTAATAATTCGGAGCCAATAATGAACATTACAGATATTCGTTCAATCGCCACTCAAGAACAGTGGAACGATTGGCATTGGCAGCTAAAAAACCGCATAACTACTGCTGTTGAGCTGCGCAAGTATATCACCCTGCTTCCTGAGGAAGAAGCGCTCTTTGCCAAACAAGAATTCTCATTCCGTATGGCAATTACTCCATATTATCTTTCTCTGATAGACCACAATAACCCCAATGACCCCGTAAGGATGCAGGCAATCCCCAGAGTGTACGAGAGCGAATTGAGCGGTTCTGATATGGCAGACCCCCTGCATGAAGATGCAGATGCACCCGTTCCTGGAATGACTCATCGCTATCCCGATAGAGTATTGCTGCTGCTAACAGATCAATGTGCCATGTATTGCCGGCATTGCACTCGCCGCAGAAAAGCTGGAGAACACGATGCTCCAATGCCTAAAGAAAATGTGGATAAAGCCCTCGAATACATTCGTGAACACACAGAAGTGCGAGATGTGATCCTCTCTGGCGGCGATCCCCTTACCTTAGGAGATGAGCGCATCGATGAAATCCTGGAGCGATTAAGTAAAATTGACCATGTGGATATTGTCCGCTTAGGCACCAGAACACCGGTTGTATTACCTCAACGCATTACCGATTCTTTGCTTTCGGTGCTTAAGAAGTATCCCTTTGTTTGGTTAAATACTCACTACAATCACCCTCAAGAGATTAGCGATACCGCTGCCAAAGCTTTGGCTCGGCTCGCTGAAACCGGTTTGCCCTTGGGAAACCAATCTGTATTGTTAAAAGGCATTAACGATCACGTAGACGTAATGAAAGCATTGGTACATAAACTTGTAAAAAACAGGGTAAGACCCTATTACATATATCAATGTGACCTCTCAGAAGGAATCAGCCATTTTCGCACTCCAATTTCCCGGGGGATTGAAATCATCGAATCTCTACGCGGTCACACCAGCGGCTTATGCGTTCCCACTTTTGTTGTAGATGCCCCTGGCGGCGGTGGAAAAATACCGGTGATGCCAAACTATGTTATCTCCCAAATGCCAGGAAGAGTTGTTCTGCGTAACTATGAAGGCTTCATAACTAGCTATACCGAACCTGGATTCCAGGCCCTCAAGGATGCAGATTACCGAAATCTGTGTCCGCGAGAACGTGAGAGTTGCGAGGGCATCATGAGCCTGCTTAAAGGAAAACATGTAGCCATCGGTCCAGCAGAAACAAAACGAAATCAACGCCGAAAACACTAATTCAATACATTTAATATGATAGATTTGATCTCCACCAAGGCCATAAAAAACATTGCCTTGGTGGGGATCAGTAAAAATGCCGGAAAAACTACGCTAATTAATGCGCTAATACACAATTTCCCCAACCACAAATGGGCAGTATTGAGTACAGGCATAGATGGCGAAAGCGAAGATAGGGTTTATAAAACTCCTAAACCTCTAGTAAATATCTTTCCTGGAAACTTGTTCTGTTGCGACCAGCAGTGGATAGATTTTCACGCTGGGGCAATCAGTATTTTATCTTGTAAACAATATGCGGGACGCAAACTCTATATTGCCAAGGCAGAATCTGAGTTGAAAACCCAGATAACCGGCCCTTCGTCGGTGCTCCACCAAAAAGACATCATTCGGCACATGCACCATCTGGGTGCTAACAAAGTTTTAGTTGATGGTTCCTTAGATCGCAAATCCATAGCTTTGTCCGATAACATCAATGCCCTAATTCTTGCTGTAGGGGCTAGTTTTGGCAGTACCGAACAAATAATTGAAGAACTGGGGCGATTACGATTATTGCGCGACATTGCTAAAGCAGATGTGAATCCATATCTATGTCGTAAGCTCAAAAGCTCAAAGTTCATTTTATATAAAAAGACCAATACTTGGCAAAATACCCATCTTTGCAGCCTGATCCATAACGAGAAGGATGTTATAACTCTACTGGCTGAAAAGCCAAAACTTCTCTATATACCCACATCAATTACCGATAGCTTATTCGAAGCCATAGGCAAAGCTGTGGAGCAAAGCCAAACACAGCTGATGATCAGGCATCCAGAATGCTTGAAATTAAATACTATCAATCTTAAACGTTTCCTTGCGCGCATTCCAACGTATTGTCTTATCCCCTTTAAACTTAGGGCTTTTGCTTTAAATTCCACTGCTGTAGGTAAATTTCCCATATCGGCAGATAGTTTTCGAGCAGAGATTCGACAAGCCTTTCCCAATGAAGTTTTCTTTGATGTAATGGAGTTGCAGTAATGCGGGATCGCGATAATTTGACTTCATTAACCGTTAATCTTGGGCTTTTTAGCAACATCCTTTTGGCTTTATTAAAAACCGGAGTGGGGATTTTGGGACATAGCCCAGCGGTATTAGCAGATGGCATAAATTCCTCTTCTGATGTAGTGTATTATATTGCAGTGAAGATATTTATGAAGCAAGCTAAAAAACCTGCTGACAAGGAACATCCCTATGGGCACAGACAATTAGAATCCATTTCGGCTATTGTGGTTGGGGCTTTCATTCTTACTACCGGAATCACTATCTTCTGGGAAAGCATCAATAAAGTGTATGAATTGCTTAGCAATATCGAAACTGGTCAATCTGCTTCTGTTTGGGCATTAGTAATTGCAATTGCTACTTTCATTATAAAACTCGGATTATATCAATATACTCGCAATACTTCCAAACATACCCATAACCCCACCCTACGTGCCTTAGCCAATGATCATCTAAATGACATTATGGCATCGGTAGCAGTCATTGTGGGTGTCCTCTTAGGGCGTTTGGGCTATTTTTGGATGGATCCCGCCGCAGGAGCAGTTGTGGCAATATACATCATCAAAACAGGAATCGAAATCATTATGGATTCTTCTGCAGAATTGATGGATCATGTGCCAGATGATGATTTTGGCAGAGAACTACGCGATACAACTTTGTTGATAGAAGGTGTGAAAGGCATAGAAGAATTGGGAATACATCGCTTTGGACCATATTATACGATCAGCATGACTATCAGCGTAGCTGGAAACATCTCTATTGACGAAGGACACAACATCTCACATGCCGTGGAAAAACAAATACTGGAGCGGTTTAACAATGGACTACGAAAGGTACACATTCACTACCATCCCTTTGAATCGGCGGCAACCACCCAAAAAGGAGTTTCTACAATATGATAAAGGGAAAACGCATACTTATTACCATAGTGCTTCTGTTGTTGGCGATTTTCAGTTTGGCTTCGTTGTTTAAGATGCCATTTAACAACAGCCAAACGCAGCAAGAAGATTTTGTGGAAATTGTGGATCCTTGGATTACCCAAACCATCCCACCCGGGGGCTCAATCTTCTCGGTATTGGCCAACCTTGAACTCCCCGGTCAGGAAATTGGCATGATATCATATCTTTTGGGAGATTACATTGATGTTACCACCATTCAGCCCGGAGATACTCTGCGAGTGATATTGAATGATGAGGGTACCAAAATTGATAAGATGATGTTTGTACAAGAACCTACAATTCGGCATCACTTTGTTGCACAAGGAGATTCTCTAATCTATAATATGGAATCTTTGCCCGTGCAAAAGCGTCTTCGCTTAATTGAAGGAACCTTGGAAAACACTCTGGACGCTGCTCTCCTCTCATTGGGGCTGTCTCCGGCAGATAAACAGAATATCAACAACGGCTTGGAAGGTGAAATCGATTTTCAGCGTGATGCTCGAAAAGGTGATAAGTTTAGCGTGTTCATTGAGGAACGCATTTTTGAAGGGAAACCACTTCCCCGAGCAAAAGTACTATTTGTAGATTACCATGGCACTCGCACTGGTAGTCATGAATTATTCCGCTACGAACAGGATGATGCGAATTCTGTCTTGAATGGGCTATACAATAAAGAAGGAAAAAGCAATAATGCCAGTGGTGTAGGATATCCCTTGTCTAGCATCCACGTAAGTTCTTCCTTTGGCAAACGATTAGATCCTTTCACCGGAAGGTGGGCAAATCATCAAGGAGTAGATTATCGTGCTCGTCGCGGCACTCCTGTGTATGCCGTTGCAAATGGGACTGTTACTTCTGCCCGCTACAATGGTGGTTATGGTAATGAGGTACGCATCAAACACTCCAGCGGAATGATTACATTGTATGCGCATCTAAATTCGATTAGCGTGCGCAATGGGCAAACCGTTAAGAGAGGACAGATAATTGGACGCGTTGGCTCAACCGGAAGATCTACCGGTGCACATCTTCATTTTGGGCTAATGAGCAACAGACGCTACATAAATCCCAGTAAGCTTCGCATGGTAGGCGCAGAACGACTTAACCAGCAACAAATGACTGAATTTGAGAATCAGAGGAATAAAATCCGGGAGCTCATGCAGCAGTATAAATATCCTCAAACGCCCGCATAAAAACCATTATTACTTGTCTGTTAAAACGTGAAGTTGAGGCGCTATTTTGGATCAAGCAATTTCCGGAAAATTCTGCGTTTCCACGGCATAAGATATCCATTGTGCAATTTCGCACTCTGCAAGTCTTTATATTAAGGCTATATTTAGCGTAGCTTCAGGTTACCATCATGCCGCACTCACAGCAATATCCTAAGATGAACTATCGCTAATATATGCTTTAGGAGACAGTTGCACATCCATATATAGCAGATTTTTATCCCAATTGAGGCATTGGAGTTCAAAGCGCATAAACTAACTATCACTTATTTAATATCTTATGGGCGGTTTGGACTTCAATAGCATTGTTCAGGTTTATACACGAGCTTTCGGTTTGGTGGGCTTTTTCAGATCGAAACTATGCCCACCCATTACCCTTGTAGTATGAGGCTCTGCCCCATTTCCCGATCATTCAACGGCCTTTTTAGGCTATACGGATTGACTTTGTATGTTCTTGGAAGAAGTAATGGATGTGAATACGGTCAAGACGTCATAAGTATTGCCAAAAGCTCTATTTTGGGAATGCTTATCCTCTATTCTTGATTTTCCCTTAAAGAAAAGAGTTCCGGGAAAAGGGCATTGTAATATAATGCAGTTAAACTGCCGTCATAAGCATACATCACATGCAAGGTTCGAGTATCGGTCAAAAACCAGATCAGTTGTTGCGTGTCCTCATCAAAATGGTTTGTCTCACCATGTAAATGAGAGATCTTTTGCATGATCAAGTGGTCGTTATCTGCTCCATTTTCAGAATTATAGCGGATAAACCAGCCCGCAACCCGTTTAGTATCTGGCTCCATAAAAACTATGATAGCCGAAACATACAGATTTATGTCACTGTAGTATTTAACTGCATCTTCTTCACTGCCTTCCGGGAAAAAACCTGAAACCGCCAATATAGAATCTGCCTCACTCATGGTAATGTCGAACGCAAGGTTAAATAAACCGCGCTGTGCAAATAATCCTGCAAAGAGCATCAAGCCGAACAGGATAAGTATTATCTTTTTCAATTTATCCACCTTTAACTGGCTATGTAATTATGTTTTGGACACTCTTTATCCCTCGCAGATGTCGTCAACAAAAAAAACAGTATGAATAGCCAAAACCATGCTATTTTAGTAGCGTTATCCTACGTTTTACGCTCTGATCAGCAGTTCTTAGCTCTAAGATGTAAACACCTCCGGCGAGCTTTGATGCATTGTAATTGATAGTATTTTTACCCTTAGGATACGATCCGGTTGCGATTATGTCAATTTTCTGTCCTTTAATATTGAAGATAGAGAGTTCAGCTTGCTCTTCCTGAGGTAAAACGAATGATATATTTGTATGAGGATTGAAGGGATTGGGATAGTTGTGTATATCAATTCTGGTTACGGCGTGGATCAAATCGTCGTTTGAAGTTTCCAGAAGCTCTGGTAGTAACATTTGCATTAACTCTCGTACCCCCTCTTGCTGCATAAAGTATAACGGAAAACCAAAGTAATTAAGGTTTCCGCTACGGAATGCCAAACTCATTCCTTCACCAGCGCTTCCTTCAACAAAGACACCCTCATACAATTGAGTAATATCTCCACTAAAACTATTGATCATAGGCAACATACCGTTCCAGATAGATATTAACTTTTCTGCATCTACTTCAAGCTGTGGATAACTATCGCTTTCTGCACTTATCAAGCACGCCTGATTATCGTAGTACACATTCAAATCGCTTATAAAGCGCTGCCAAAACACTTCGGAAAGAACAGTGGCAGATTTCCATCCAGATACGATAAGCTTGCCATTACCAAACAAGTAGCTGCTAAGTAGTTCTTGTGCGTTATTTATCTGGTTTGTGGCAAAATCGTCATCATGCCAGATAACTACTTTGTAAGATCCCAAAACATCCAATCCGGGTAATCCATCTGCAGCAATATCCCATAAATCGGCTGTGTATGGCAAAATTACGTCATTATAAAAATCATCTACCATAATGTCGTTGGGATTTGCACTGCTTCCATTGCCATCTCGGCTTTCATCCACAATAAGAATATCTTGAGCGAAACTGAAGTTCACGGGTTGAACTGAAGCCGGTAAAGAACTTAAGCTTTGATATCCATCAATATCAATTGACCGGATGGCGTATTCATATATGTGTTCATCAGTTACGCTAAAATCTGTATAGCTAAGTTCTGTAATAGGAGAAGTATTTACCGGTTGCCAGGCTTCCATCTGATCTTCTCTGCGGAAAATATTGTAAGCAATGGCATTGGGAAACTCATTCCAGCCGAGAACAACACTGGCGTTTGCAGAAAGACAGGTGTTGAGTTCCGGTAAACTGGCGTTAAGATTGCTTAGAAGTGTCCAGTGATTGTGATTCGCATTCACATCTAGAGGTTCTGAGGCATCTGCAAATATATTTGCATGCCCTTCGGGACTTGCTACAATCAATACAGAATCCGTTTCGGTAGCATAGACAATTTGGAATGGGATATCTACTTCAAACTGTGTGGTTGTACTGGAACTGCTTGTAGCTATCACTTTTAACTGGTTTGTTTCTGCTTTGTAAAACACTCCATATTCTACACTGGGAATTCCACTTCCATAAATCCATTGTTCAAAGAACTGATCCAAATCTAGCCCGCTAATATCTTCGGCAAGAGCTTTGAACTCTTCGGTTATGGCATTGCCGTGCTTGAAGCTCTGGAAATAAGTCTGCAAAAGCTCAAAGAAGAGATCATTTCCCATTTTAAGACGCAACATGTGTAACACACTTGCGGCTTTTTCGTATGAAGGCGGAGCAAAGTAATTGGAAAATGCCGGATCGTATATCGTGCTGGGACCATGATTATTTACCCAGCTTAGGTAGTATTGATGGTAACTGTTTTGCACATAATCACATGCGGCTTGCCATCCGGCAGCCATATCTGTCCATAAATGTTCTCCGTAGGTGGCAAATCCTTCCGATAACCACACATCATTGAAATCTAAGAAACTAACTGCATTACCAAACCATTGATGCACCAATTCGTGAGCAATCGTTAGTTCGTGGGTTCCATTACCGTCGATTATAAAATTACCAAGAGTAGTCATGGTTTGATGTTCCATTGCCGCAAAAGTACTCATATTTACCGTGGCATTTCCATACTTCTCGAAAGGGTATTCACCAAAAAGTTCTGAATAGTAATCTATCATATCTGGTAAATTGGCAAGATCTAAAAGGGCATTGTTATATTGAGATGGGCTTACGAAATTCAGAATCGGCAATTCTCCCTGTAGGGCGGTTTGAGAGATTTCCATATAATCTGCGGCTGTAATGCAGGCAAGATATGTTGTCATGGGATTCTGTCCGCGCCAAGTAGTGGTTGCCGTTCCATCACCATTGTTTACGATACTTTCTCTTAAACCGTTTGCCGCTACCTTCCAATCGTCCCTCATGGTGATGATGAGATCAATAATTGCCTTATCCCACGGATGATCGTAGCAGGGCCACCAATATCGAGCCGCATCTGGATCGGAAACAGTAAAGATGCTATTAGTTCTGAAATACATGCCCACATTGTAGGGAGCACCAGATAGCTGAGGACTGCCCGCATAATATATTTTGGTGCTAAACACTTCTCCCGCTTGCACATTTAACGGAATATTTACTATACCTAGGGTGTGATCGTGGGATATAAGTACACCATTTACTTCCACAGAGCTTACCTCCAAACCCTCCAAATTGTAAGATATGCCCTGTAAGTCTGTTTCTGCTAATACTTCTGCCAATACATACCCACAAACATAGTTAGGATCTTGTTCTATGCTTAGAGTTATAGTGTATTTCTGTACGTCAAAACCGGTCTCAATTTCAGCTTTATTCACGCTTTGATAAGCTCCGCTGTAGTTGGCATCGTATCTTCGATACTTTTTAATGTCTTGGTACGGATTTGCTGCCAGAGTACCGCCAAGCAAAAGAAAAATCAGGAGAACGTATTGGGTTTTCATAATATACTCCGCTATTCAAAGTCTTCCAGTTAGTTACAGATGCAGAATTTATTCCATTTAACGATAAAGAATTACAACTATAGCAGAGTTAATCAAAACCCATTTGCATTGCTTATAAATCGACTAATTCTCGCGTAAAAGCCTGCAGAAATTGGGTTATTAAGTTTTGTTAATTGAAACAAAAGAACTATGCCAATCATCTTTTTTTTTTATTGACAAATAACGGACATCTGCCAAGTGTAACATACAAAAACACATATTAAACAATACAGAACAGGTTAAGTTCTAGCTTGCAAAGTATTATGCCTTAACATCAACAATGTTCCGAGGCTGATTATTCCTATGGTATCTTGGTTCTTTGGATTTTTGAGGAGAAAGAATGGATTATTACCCAGATATTTTGACCCGAACCTTTATTAATAGAAAGTCTACACGAGATATTGAGCACAAACAAGAGTGTTTCTTGGCGTGAATCTGTCCATCGTTTCTCGCAAAGTTCATCTCGAACTATTTCTTGAATTCTGCAAAAAATACTATCATTGGACTTCTGCAAAACATTCAATCTTCGTATTTTGTCTTTGCAATCGCTTAGCGAATGCAGTAAACAGTTTCTTTTCGCATTTGAAGGGCTGCATGTGTTGTGCAGCCATACATTACACTCACTCTTAACAAGGAAATAAACATTATGAAAAAATCGATTTTATTAATGCTTTTACTGAGTTCTATCTTGAGTATTGCCTATGCAGAAAGCATTATTTTCAACGATTCTACCAGCGGTAGCGATAGTGCTCCGACAGTTGTATCAATAACAACTTCGGGGCTACCCGACGGAGCTGTTATTACAAGTACTCAGATCACCCTGACCTTCGGAACCTTAAGCTATGTCGGCAATTGGTATGACGCAGATATTATTGTTAACGGCACAGACTATACTGAAGTCGGCTGGTTGGATAACGCAGTTTACAATGATCTAAATGATCTTGGTCCCAATGGACTTGTAGTTACAGCGACTTCAGTGGATTCTGACTCTTACTCCGACAATATTACCTTAAGTCTTTCCGTAGAAATATGTTATACTCCTCCAGCGGGAACACCGGATCCAGCATCAAATCCCAACCCGGCAGAAAATGCTATAGATGTAGCACTAAATGGCAACTTAACTTGGAATTTCGGCGTTGATACCGAAGCATACGATTTGTGGTTTGGTCCTACCGGAAGCATGACTCAAGTGGTAGATGGAGTTAGTGCAGCTCTAAGCGGATCTTATGCCTATTCTGACTTATCAAACGATACTCAATACTCTTGGAGGGTAGATACCATAAATATCAGTTCCGGTGTTACAACTTCCGGTACTGAATGGAGCTTCAGAACAATACTGCCAGAAGGGCTTGTTCAGATTGGCTCTGGCACAACAGATCTGGACTTGCCTTTGAATACCTATTATGGCTATAATTACTCGCAAATGTTATATCTGCAAAGTGAGATAGGCGTGGCTAACAAAAGAATTGAGAAGCTCTATGTCAACTGGAATGGATATGAGACTGGAGAAGATTATAAGGACTGGACAATCTACCTCGGTCATACCGATAAATCTTCTTTCGCCAATAGCAGTGATTGGGTATCGGTTGCCAACATGTCACAAGTATTCAGTGGTGAGATCACCATTCCTGCAACAACCGGTTGGATTGAGATTCTCTTAGACACTCCCTTTGCCTATAACAACACCGACAATCTGGTGGTAGCAATCAATGAAACAACATCGGGTTACGGAAGCAGTTCAGCGTATTTCTATAACACAGGCTTTGCAACAAACAGAGGTTTACGTTTGCGAAACGATAGTTCAGCATACAATCCCGCTTCTCCTGGAGCCGGAACCTTAGTAGCTGGAGTTGCGAATATCAGGATGCTTTTTGGAGATATGCCCATAGAACCTTTATTTGCATACAGTCCTACTACTTTGTTGTTCCCCACAACCAAAGTCGGGGAACTATCTGTAACACAGAATGTAACAATCTCCAATACTGGCGGCGGAACATTATACTATTCGGATCTGAGCTTCAGTATCAGTGGTAACAATCCCACCGATTTTAGTTATGACACATCAAACCTGCAGGATCTGGAGACTGGGCAAAGCTTCACTCTGCCCGTTAGCTTTAATCCCCAGAGTGACGGACAATTAACCGCTAATCTGGTTATTAGCTATGCCGGAGACGATTACGTAGTTGATTTAAGTGGTTACGCTTATCCCACTACGTACCTTATCGAAGATTTTGAAGGATCGGCTTTCCCGCCTACAGGTTGGGCAAATCCTGGTTCTTGGGGCACCAGCACTTATACATACTACACCGGCACTAAGGCGGCTTACAAAAGTGGTAGCTCCTCTACTCAGTACATCCTTTCCACTCCCAAACTTTATTTATCTGACGGTGGAACCTTGTCATTCATGGCACGGATAACTTCCACAACATCCCCTTTGGATATTGTTTACTCCACAGATAGAGTTACCTGGACAAAACTTGGTGAATCAATTCTGGCAGAAAGCGCAAACTCATGGTTTCATGTGATTGCAAATCTTAGCGAAGTTTCTGCCAAAACCACCAATTTTTACCTTGGGTTCCGCACAATGACTTATTCTTCCTACTATATAGACGAGGTTATTATGCCTCCCCTTGCTCAAGAAGCGCCTGATGCGGTTACTCTTACCACTCCGACCAATGCCTCTTCTAACGTGAGCATTATGCCTACCCTGAGCTGGACTCCTTCTTCATTAGGAGGGATTGCATCATCTTATGACATATATCTGGAAGCAACTGATAGCCCTGAAGATCCAGATGCTGATCCTCATACACTATTAACCAATGTGACTACAACCTCATATACTTTGGAAACAGTATTAGATTATTCCACTAGCTATATATGGAAAGTAGTGGCAAAGAATTCCTATGGAGAATCTGAAAACAACGTGGTGTTTAATTTCTCTACGATAGCCGATCCTACTGTTTACGTAACAGCAGAAAATCCTTGGTTAGTTGATTTTGGTACATCCAGCGAAGATTGGCCAGTAGCAAACTGGAGCCAGATTAGCGGAGTATATCCCATTCCAAATGGAACCCTTTCCCGTTGGATTCAAGACGATTGGCTAAATGCAACCAGTCCAGTGAACAAATCCGCCAAAATCAACATCTATGGCACTACTTGTTATTATTGGCTGTTAAGTCCACCCATCAACATCCCCACAACCGGCTACGAATTGAAATTTGATCTTGGGTTAACAGACTATGCCAATTCTAATCCCATAGAGGATCCTACCTCTCAACTCGATGACAAATTCATTGTAGCAATGAGCAACAACCCCAATATGAGTAACCCAGTGCTGCTCCGTGAGTGGAATAACAGCGGTTCCGATGATGTTTTCAATGAGATTCCAAATACTGGAACTACAATCACTATTCCACTTACAGAAATCAGTGGCACAATCTACTTTGCTTTCTACGGAGAATCTACTCTGTCCAATGGCGATAACGATCTCTTTGTAGATAACGTTATAGTCCGTGTACCTCCAACTACTCCCACTTTCTCTATCAGTCCGGAATCTATGGATTATGGTTTGGTAAATCTGAGTCAGAACAAAGCTAAGGTTTTCACCATTACCAATACTGGTGTTGGCACTCTGATGATTGACAATGAAGACGTCACCATTACCGGAGATAACACTGATCAATTTACTCTAAGCCCCATCGCCGAAAATATTAGCCTGGATGCAGGACAATCCACCGAAATTACAATTACTTTCAGCCCAACAAGCGAAGGCGAGAAATCTGCCATTCTCAACATTGTGGATAACATTGCCGCCACAAAGATTGGGCAAAAATCCGGAGCGAAACTATCCCACCAAATCATGTTAACAGGTGAGGGTTACGATGCCAATATCTCAAGCTTCCCCTGGAGAGAAGGCTTTGAAGATGCCTTCCCGCCTTTAGATTGGGCAAACAGCAACTGGGAATGGAGTAGTTATGGTGGAGCCCACACAGGAAGTGAGTTTGCCTACAGCAATCTTAGTGGCTCTCTGCTCACTACTCCGCCAATAGCAGTCCCTGCTACCGGTGAATATCAATTTGAATTCTGGTACAGAGCCGAAAGCACAAGCTATCCTCAAGATATGAATGTTTACATCAATATAGATGGAGAGAATGTGGTAGAGCCTATTATCACTATCGAAGATGCTGCAAACACTACCTATCAGAAAGCTGTATTTAGCTTATTACCCTATGTCGGCAATACTGTTATTTTCACATTAAATGGATTGTATGGTTCTGGGGGTTACAGCTATGGTATCTGCGTGGACGATGTTGGCGTTGTAGAAGCTTTCGATTATCCTGCGGACGAACCCGTTACTATTGGTGATGGCGAAAACACTATAGTTGTAACGGTAAGCAACGGCTCTGCCAATAACGATCCGGAAGGCGAAATCCCTCCCATAAACAATAGTGCTTTTACTCCGACAAACAGCTTTGTATTGCAACTAATCGGCTCTGGTCCATGGACTGTTACGATAGAAACCGACGCTCCTTGGGGCGCATACTATCGCAGTGGTCATTGGCATGCCGAAGAAGCTATAGAAGGAATCGTAACTTTCAATGTAGAGCCCAGCAAGGATATTAACATGCCCATAATCCTTGGTGATCAGAACCCTACTCTACCGGTTACTCTCGCTAGTTTCTCAGCAGTTCTTACTTCGGATCTGAATGTTAAAATATCTTGGATGGCAGAATCGGAAGTAAACCACTCTGGCTACAATATCCTTCGTAATGAAATTGATGATCTTGATACAGCAATGCTGGTAAACGACGAGCTATTCAGGGATGGTATCCAGACGGGTACTCAAGTGAAATACACTTACACCGATACCGAAGTATATCTTAACGCAACATACTATTATTGGCTTGAAAGCATCAGCTTAAACGGCGTTAGCGAATACTTTGGTCCTCTAAACGTGCTCATCAATTCCGGTTCCGAAGAACCCGATGCGCCGCAGATTCCCTTGGAAACTGCTTTGATGACGGCATACCCCAATCCGTTTAACCCTAGCACCAACATTCGTTATAGTATGAAAATTGCCGGAGATGTTCGCATAGACATCTTCAACGTAAAAGGACAATTGATGCGTAGTTTCTCACATCATCACAACCTTCCGGGATACTATTCCGTTACTTGGGATGGACGTGATGACAAGAATAACACAGTTGGTACCGGATTGTATTTCTACCGGATGACCAGCGATCAGTATCGTGCAACCAAAAAGATGGTACTTTCCAAATAAATAAGTAACATATCCTATAGCCCCCAGTTTTTACGCTGGGGGCTTTTTCTGCACTTTTCATAAAAGCTTTGCCTAATCTGGATAAAGAGTTCTCGCCATTGTATGAAAAGACCGATGAATAATCTGGGCATGGGATAAAGCACCATACTACAAGGGTGGTAGGTGGGCGCATAACTACGATCAGAAAAAGCCCACCAAACCAATATCTCGTGCATAAAAATCTGCGATATTTAGATGTGCAGCTGTATCATGAAGTTGTTGAAGAAGATATATTGGACATTCTTTGTCTCATTCTACCTTGATACTTCACGCAATAACTAAGAAGGGTTTATCTGGAGATTCTCCCGCTCAAACAGGAGTATAACAGCTTAAAGCATAGCTAAATCTATGTTAATACATGCGGCTGTCTTCAACCTTTTGTTTATTCTAATCTATCTCAATTCAAACTATACATACCGACAAAACAAGAATAATAATCCGTGTTTGCATCAAAGTCTACATCCAACCAGTTCAAGGTAAAACTCAGCTTATCTCAATTCAAACATATATCCTAAGAAAATTGGCAATATCTTTGAATATGCTTATATTATCAAACAAATGATGTGTTAGTGAGGAGAAATCATGGCAGAAAGAAACGATAAATCGCGGGTAAAATATTACATTGTAGCAGCATTAATATTGATAATTGTAGCGGCAATCCTAATTGTGCCCCGCTGGAATGCCTATCAGAACAACAGACGTGCCAAAGAAGTTCGTGATGCTGTGGAAGCACTGCATCTGTATGTAGATAATTATTGGAGAACACATGGTAGTGCCAGCGGTTTTGAACTGGATACAGCACTTGTGGAAATAGGCATGAAACCCAGCGTGATAGCCAACTGGAATTTTGCCGTAGCTTGGAAATCTTCCGTTATCTATACTACTCAAATGGTGGATAAGCTTAAGAATGTAGATGAGAACAACTATGTGTACGTGGCTCCCTACAAGCTTATTATGGCAGTTGCAACAGCTAAGAACCCTGTGGGTGAAGGGCGCAAGTTATGGTTTGATGGAGATGCAAATAGCTATCATGGTTTTGGCGCAGATGAACAGATTGAACCAGATTGGGCAAGGATATTTCCAAATCCCTAAGAAGAATATTGCAAAATAAGCAATTAAGAATTTCTACTAATAAGCAAAAAGTTGTTTTAACTCTTCCAAACTCATTGTTTTTAGAACACCGCTACCACCTTCAACAACTTCGTTGAAAAGATCAATTTTATTCTGTTGTAAAGAAAGGATTTTCTCTTCTACCGTAGCCTTGGTAATAAGTCTGAATACTTGTACCTTTTTTGTTTGACCAATGCGGTGACTACGGTCTATAGCTTGATTTTCTACCATCGGGTTCCACCAAGGATCATAAAGAATAACGGTATCCGCAGAGGTAAGATTAAGCCCCGTACCCCCAGTTTTGAGGCTTATTAGAAAAAGGCGGATGTCTTTGGAGCTTTCGAAATCTTGAACCGCTTTGGCACGATCTTTTGTTTTACCATCTAAATAACTGTATGAAATGCCAAGCTTATCAAAAACCTTTCTCATGATCTTTAACATCTGCACAAATTGAGAAAAAACCAGAATCTTATGACCGGAAGAAATGGAATCTTGCACCAATTCAACTAACATCTCCAGTTTAGCTGATAGAGCGGGCTCCGGTAGAATGTCTCCATTGGCCAAGTGGGGATGGTTACATACCTGACGTAACTTTGTAAGAGCTGCAAGGATATGCACATAACTAATTGTTTCTGAAGACGTGGGCATTAGCTTGCGCTGAACAGTATCCAAGATTTGAAGATACAACTTTTCTTGTAACAGATTCATTTTGCACCACGATACCTGCTCTTGCTTATCTGGTAATTCTAAAAGTACTTCCTTTTTGATGCGCCGCAAAAGAAATGGAGCACAAAGCTTGTGTAGTGAAGCGTTATTGTCTCGATCGATCTCCTGGGTTAAGTACTTGCTTTTAAAAGATTTCACGCTTCCCAGATAACCTGGCATCAAGAAATCCATAATGCTCCAAAGCTCGGTTATATTATTCTCTATGGGGGTGCCAGAGAGTGCCATCCGATATGATGAATTGAGCTTTTTAATCGCAAATGTTCTTTGCGCAGATACATTCTTAATGTTTTGCGCCTCATCCAATATCAACCAGTCAAAATGCATCGTTTTTAAAATGCTAAAATCGCTAAGAACCATAGAATAACTAATGATAAAAAGCTTTATATTGGGGTTTTGCAGCAATTCAACCCGTGAGGGTTTAGCGCCTTCCACTATTGCGTAGGGAATGTTTGTATGAAACTTCTCGATCTCAGCTGCCCAGTTGTAGAGTAAGGTTTTGGGGCATATCACCATGCTCGCTCCACCTTCAACGTTGGCGGCAACCATAGCTAGAGCTTGAATGGTTTTTCCCAAGCCCATTTCGTCGGCAAGAATCCCGTTGAAATGGTAATGCTTCAGCATATTAAGCCAGGCAACTCCTGCTTTTTGGTATCCACGCAAAATTGTATGTAAATACGATGGCAACTCAGGGTTTCGCTTCAATCTTCGAGCTTGAAGATCTTCAAACATTGACTCTATATATTCATCACCCAATATCCTGATTGCTGGATTCTCCTCCCTAAGCCGCTGATAATAAGGTAAATTTAGTACTCGGGTGCGATACACATCATCATTGGCTTTTTTGCTGCGCTTTAATAAACGGTCAATTTCGCTAAAAACGCCAGGATTGCCAATGAAGTATATTCTGCCATCCTCAGTATGAAGAAACTCTTCCTGAGACCGGAAGTATTTGGCAAGTTCGTCGTGGCTGAATCTTAGATCTTTGTATCGGTATTCCACTTCGTAACTAAACCAATCAATATCTTCATGGCGTTGCACTCTAAGTTCTGCTTCCAGATGAATCTTGGCAATAAACCTTCTGCTCAAAGCTTCATCAATTTCTAGTTCCCATTCTTGCTCATCCAAACTGAATACGGCTTTTTGCAGCTCGCTAAAATCCTTTTCCAAATATACTAATTGGGAGTTTTGTTCCAGTTCGTTAATCTGAGGAATCGGCAAAGTATTCAGCAATTTGCGTGCCTTTAGATGCAATTCCGGAGAAAGGTAAAACCACATCTTGTCGTTTTCATTACCCCCCCTATATTTGCTGTATACCAGAGGTTTTGCATATTTTAGCGCTGCTATGGGCAGTTCGTATACTTCATCATAAACCCAATAACCTTCTATTAGGATATCTTCTCCCATTTCTCGAATATAAAGTCTGCCCTGCGGCTGAGAATCCATAACCAACGGAAGTTCAATAGATTCATCGAAATCCAAATATATGTTCTGCAGAGCCAACTCTCGATGTACTATGCTTCGATAATATGGCAAATCCGTATCCTCTATTTGCATCTTGTGTGCGAAAATATCATCAATAACAATCTGCGTAAAAGGTAACCAAACCTTGTGGACTACATTGCGAAAGAAAAGCCAGCTTGGATAGCCTGCATACCAGGCAGAAAGCTCATCTACAACCACAGGAATAAGATTGTAACCCTTTTTCCCAAGCTTTTCAATTCGCAATGCAAGGGAGTAAGGCTGAGAGGCAAAGCTAAGTGCCTCACCAGTTTCCCTTACAAATATGCAACCCTGAAGATGCTCCATCCTAGCAAGTAGTATGGGAAACAAGCTTTTGGGAAGACTCCAATATCCATGTTTGGCGCTATATGAAAGTCCAAAACCCACAACAAACTCAAAAAATGCTAATTGGTATTGGCTAAAAACACTGATATTGTTTGTTACATTCTTAGGCACTTCGTTATTGCCCTTCAGCAGTTTAGTAATTCCAACCACATCCACTTTTTCCAGACCATGATGGTAGATGCGAATCTTTGATGTCTCGAGATTGTAGATACCCTCAAAATAGAGTTTTAATTCATGTGTGGCGTTTATCCACCGAATATTGCCACGCAAACAGTCCGAATCGCAAGTTTGCACCATTTCTTCTTTGAGAATATCATCTGAAATGAAGTTGTATGCATATCGTAGTAAGGACAGATAGTGGCGACACGATTCTTCCTGGCCACATTCAGCACATTTATAGCTTATAATCCTCTTCTCTTGTGGGTTGTATAAAACTTCAACCCAAGCACTGAAATACTCTCGTTTGTTTATGCTGGGATAGAACCTCATCACTACATTTGCGGATTCATCTTTAGTATACCAATACCAAAGATCCCCCTCCTCGAGCAGGATAACCGCATGATTGAAGTACCAGCTATTGGATTTGTCGTGGTAATCTTTGCTGAAAAGACGAGCCATTGTGCGTCCTTTTATGTTAATCTGGTATTAAGGACTCTTGTACATGTTTTTTGTCAATGTATTTGTTTGCATTTTTGGATATGGATTGTTTACCGACACTGCTTTATGGCACTAATAGAGAGGTGTTAAGCCCATAATAGTGAAAGTACCCAGAAATGGATTGACAGATCTATGTGACTATTATTATTAACAAATCATTAAGCATTGAGGTGTCGTCATGAGAGAAGCAAATGCCCCTAAAGGTGCCTACATCAAACTTGATCTGAATAAGATTCATTTTAAAGTATGGTTTGCAGTTTTGCTAAGCTTGTTGTTTACTGCCTATTTATTCTACTTTCACTTGCCTGTACTAAATCTACGATTTATGGGATGGATTTTTGCCCTTGCATTTGTATTATTACCACTGTGGGGTATTAGTAAACTGCGGAAAGTCTTGACGGGCTTGTACATATTACTACTAGTTTTGTGTTTTATCTTACCCATTTATTCCAGCCCCATATTCCATGCTTCAAGATATCGCAATCTCATCACAAATATAGAGGAAAACAGCTTTGAAAACATGGTTTCACCCATCGATATGTCCAGAGTGCCCATTATCGATGAAGCGTTTGCCGCATCTCTAGCAGAAAAGAAACTGGGAGAGGATTTTGCCCTGGGTAGCAGAGTGGTTTTAGGTACTCCCACAATCCAAATGGTACAAGGAAAGCTCTATTGGGTGGTTCCCCTTCTTCATAGTGGTTTCTTCAAATGGTTGGCAAATATAAATAACGGAACTCCTGGTTATATCATGGTTTCAGCTACCAATTCTCAAGATATTCGTTTCATTAGAGAAGTAAATGGAAAACCCCTAAATATACGCTATCAGCGAAATGCATTCTTCAATCAAGACCTATCCCGCCATATGTACCTTTCCGGAATAACCGGAGTAGCCATGGCGGGAGACACATTCGAGCTTGATGATAACGGCGAACCATATTGGACTATTACGCTATACTCACGAAAGATAGGCATCCGCGGCAATGAAGCATTAGGATTGGTTACTGTTCATGCCTGTACCGGTGATATTAAGTACTATCCACTAATCCAAACCGAAAATGGCTTTAGCGATGAATTGATACCTGATTGGGTAGATCGTGTACAGCCCTCTTACTTTGTTATCCCTCAGTTAAACTGGTGGGGCAAATACGTTCGCGGTTTTTGGAACACTATGTTTGGGAAAAGAGATATGCTTAACACAACTGCTGGATACAACGTGATCTATGGTGAAGACGGACGAAGCTATTATTATACCGGTATGTCCAGCGTTGGCTCCGATGAAGGAACAGTTGGCTTTGTCCTCACGAATACTCGCAATAAAAAGACGTCACTTTATCTTATATCGGGCGCAACAGAATATGCTGCCATGCGCTCAGCACAGGGCAAAGTACAGCAGTTCAAATATTACGCCACCTTCCCGATTTTGGTGAATCTGGATGGCATCCCCACCTATTTCATGACTCTCAAAGATGCCGCGGGTTTGGTTAAAATGTATTGTTTTGTCTCGGTTAGCGATTTTTCCCTAGTAGGAGTGGGAGAAACAGTTAAAAGCGCTCGGGAAAGTTATCAGATTAATCTCGCCACATCAAGAAGCGTAAACATTAATGATAGCAGATTAATTGTCAGCACTGCAACAGGAAGCATTACGCGAATAGCCAGCGATATAAAGGACGGTCGCAGCTATTATTACTTCTCCATAAGCAACAAACCCAATCTTGTTTTTGTGGCAACCAGCAACCTCAGCTCTTACCTACCCCTCAGCAAAGAAGGTGATGAGGTAAGCTTAAAATACGTAGATAACAAGTCCATAGAAATAAATATAAATGGGTTTACAAATCACAGTCTGGAAGAGTAAGATATAAGCAATATATCACTTCCTCACTTAATTAGCACAAATAGAGATTGTATGAACTGAAAAGGTTTGATAATCTGCTAGCCTATTGCGTTTTGATAACCATACATAAGTGAAGACCGTTGCACATCCATATAGAGCAGAATTTTTATACATGAGATCTCGGTTTGGTGGGCTTTTTCTGGTCGTAGCCATGCCCATCCATCACCATTGTAGTATGGGGATCTGCCTCATGCACCGATTGTTCAACGGTTTTTATAGATAGTTTAGTCTCTTTGAGGATATGACTTTGCTTATCCATCAAGCCTATGATATAAGACAAAGATTCTCGCTACGATTAATCCGATCTTCCTCGCCATTTATTCTAAGCCCAACATTTCAAGCTATGGTAAGCAAGCATTCAAGTTACTATCATTCTGTACATATAGCAGTATCTCGGGATAAACCTTCGCTAAAGTGTACTTAAGATGAATGGGAAGAGATAAGAGCATAGCTCAAGAAAGATTTGCATTTTAAGACCGTTGCATATCCATTTATAGTAGATTTTTTATGCATGAGATCTCGGTTTGGTGGGCTTTTTCTGGTCGTAGCCATGCCCACCTACCACCATTGTAGGATAAGACTCCGCCCCATGCACCGATTATTCAAAGGTCTTATATGTATAATCGACATAAATAATAACTTGTCCCTATAAATTTCAACCTTATGGTATGAAACCCTGATCTACACACAGAAGATTTGTCTATTTCGCCAAGTATTTGACCAATAATTTGCCTTGATAAATTCTGCTTAGGCAAATGATTTTTTCCTTGCCATCTTTGATAGTGTTTTAGATTATGTTTTTTTAACCGAATGGAGGATAAAATGAAAGGATTGAAGCGCATTGGATTCTACCTCTTACTAAACCTTTTAGTAGTTTCAATGTTGACCATAATACTCGCCTTCGTGCCGATGCCCGAAAGTCAGATGTATACGCTTTTGATATTCTGTGTTATATTTGGCTTTGCCGGATCTCTTATCTCATTGGCTCTCAGCAAATTCATAGCAAAGAAAGCATACAAGATTCAACTCATTGATGCTGATGTGCAAAATCCCCAAGCAAGATTTGTCTATAACGCCGTGGCGGCACTTGCCAGAGAAGCAGGAGTCAAAACTCCGGAAGTGGGAATCTATCCATCGAAAGACGTGAATGCCTTTGCCACTGGAGCTTCTCGTAATCGCTCTCTTATCGCCTTCTCATCCGGATTACTTCAAGTTCTTTCCGAAGAAGAAATAGCGGCTGTAGCAGCACATGAAATGACGCATATTGCTGAGGGAGACATGGTGTCTATGACTCTGGTGATGGGTTTGATAAATACCTTTGTAATGTTTGGAGCACGTATTGTGGCAACTATTTTGGATTCTGCCCTGAGAGATAATCGGGGCAAAGGTGGTTTGGGCTTTTTTGGATACTATCTGATGGTAATTCTTTTACAAAATGTTTTGATGTTTTTGGCAATGATCCCTGCATCATATTATTCGAGATACCGAGAATACCGTGCCGACCGAGGAGCAGCCGAGCTTACCAATCCGGCAGATATGATATCTGCCTTAGAACAAATCGATAGATATTACAGCACAGAAAAGCGTCAGGACAGTTTTGCAATGGCGAAAATCAACAGCAAGAGGAAAGCTTCGCTCTTTGCCACTCATCCCTCTGTTACTGATAGGATTGAACGCCTGAGGAACCTGATATGATTTTAGAAAAACTTAAGATCGAGAAGATTGCTATGGGTGGCATGGGAATTGGTTTTTATATGGGAAAAGCCATCTTTGTGGCAAACACGGCAATCGGAGATCTGGTGGATGCTGAGATCTACATCAACAAAAAAGACCATGCTTTTGCCAAGGCACTTCAGTTTTCCGAACGGGGAGAAGGAGTAATAGATGCTCCCTGCGAGGCATTTAAGGCGGAAGAACCTTGCGGTGGCTGCGATTGGTTGATGTTAGATTATCCTACCCAATTACGCTATAAAAAAATGCTATTGCAAGAACTCTTTAAAGAGCATTTAACAGTTTTTAACGGCATAGAGCAATCCGAACTGAAAAAACATTACCGGAATAAGGTATTTATGCCCGTAGGTAAAGATGGATATGGAATATACGCTCGCTACAGCCACAGTATTGTCCGGCATGAACAGTGTCAAAATCATCCTCCCGTATTCGATGAAATTGCCAAACAAGTAATGGAGCTATGTAATAAAGCAAACGTAGAAGCTTATGATGAAGTGAATCATAGCGGATGTTTGCGTCATATCGGAATACGCTGCAATGGTGATCTAAGCGAAATACTTCTCATCCTGGTATGTCGTACAGCTCGCTTACCCTTTTCGCAAACAATAGTAAGGGGTATTTGTGCCAAATTTCCCCAGATTATCGGCATCATTCAAAATATCAATCGTGAAAAAACGAATGTGATATTAGGCGCAGAAGAGAAAACCCTTTTTGGCAGAAACTACTTGAGCGATACTCTTGCCAATATTAGCTATGAAATAAACTATCGAAGTTTCTGGCAAATCAACCTTGGGACTACACAGAAAATACTTTGTGCAATGCGAGCTAAGATGAAACCCCATTTTAAGGTGATAGATGCTTATTGCGGAATAGGTAGCTTGGGTTTGAGTCTGGCTACAGAGATTTCCGAGCTGATAGGTATTGACGAAGTCCCCGAAGCAGTTAGCGATGCACGAAGAAATGCAGAAAACAACGGTTTCGATAATGCTAACTTTATCTGTGGCAAGTTTGAGCAGCAATTTGGTATCTTGCTTTCAAGTTTTAACGCCGATTGCATCATCCTTGATCCCCCTCGTAGCGGTGTTCAGGAAAGCGCTTTATGGTCTATTCGCGAAGCCCAGATACCTTTGGTTTTGTATCTAAGTTGCTCTCCAATGAGCTTGGCACGAGATCTAAAGATATTGATGCACGATAACAGTTACAAATTATGCAGCCTTAGCGGATTTGATATGTTTCCCAATACTTGGCATATAGAAACTTTGGCTGTTCTTGAGCGAACATGAGAAAAGCTTTGCTATTGGGCTTGAGTCTGCTTTGTTTACTCATCCTAAGTTGCGATTTTGATGATGCAGAATCTCTGGCTCAAAAAGAGATACGCGATATTCTCTATGATGTTTCACTGGATTTTAATCTTGGTAATGTACAAGGATTAATGGATCATGTGCATCAAGACTATTTGCATAAGGGTGAAATAACTTTGCATCTTAATAATGAAATCTTAGATAGACTGGCGCGTTTTCAACTCTTGGAAATTGAAGTGCTATATATAGAAATATCCGGTGATTATGCGGTTGCACATACTAGGGATCATTACCAATCGGACATTGAAAGCGTTACTTTTAATGAACCTGAAGATCATGGGTACTTTTCATTCTTTCACCGTAGTAAAGGAAGCTGGCTAATCTATGGCGATCATAAATGGGTAAAGCAGAATTGGCGGAGACCAAAGATCACTTCTGTGCAAGGAGATATTGAGGCTTTTTGATTGACATTTTCGCTATATCGAAATGCTTGGCAATTATATGTTTTAATTTGGCAAGAAGAGAGGAATTATGCGCAAGAAATGGATTGTAATAGCCATAATCATCATCATAGTAGTGCTTTTAGTCGGTTACAACGCATGTAAGAAAAAAGCCACGGCGCCAACACCGGATCAAAGCCCAAATATCGATACCTACACCGTAAGCTACGGCAATATTGAGAATAATATCGAGATTACCGGAGAAGTGCAGCCGCAAAGTATTGTTTCCCAAAAATCAAGAGTTTCGGGCAAGGTAGTTAAATTCTATGTTGATGAAAACGATAAGGTAAATAAAGGTGATATCATTGCTGATATCGAACCGGATTACAATCAGGCAAATACGCTCTTCAGTACCAAGGCGGCTTTGCAACGAGCAGAATTGAACCTTAGACAAGCGCAGAAAGATTTTGACGATAAAACTCTGCTTTTAGAGAAAAACTATATTCCTCAAACCGAATTCGACAGTGCTAGAGATGCTCTACAAGAAGCTCAAATTCAATTTGCCCAAGCCAGTAGCCAATATGAGATGATTCGCGATCTGGACGTTCCCGGAACGGTGATCCATATGTATGCAACCGCTTCCGGAACCGTTATCGAACGCAAGATAAATGAAGGTGAAATGGTAACTTCCAGTATCACTTCATTTGGCGAAGGCACTGTGGTAATGCAGATAGCCGATCTCAGTAAGATGATTGTAAGCTCAAACATTAACGAGATAGACATCGTTAAATTTAAGGTGGGGCAGGAAGCTACAATAAAACTAGATGCCATGCCCTACGACGAATTTGGTGGAAAAATAATTAAGATTGCTGCCAAAGCAGTAACAATCAACAGTGCCAAAGTGTTCCCTGTAGAAATAAGCATCAATGCCAGCGGTGAAAAAGCTAAACCTGGTATGACTGCCGAGATTAGTATCGCTGGCGATACACGAGAAAATGTGCTTATTATACCAATTGGAGCAGTTTTTGCAGATGATAAGAATCAGGACGTCGTTTATATGGCGCCCAAAGATGAATCGGATACCGATCAATCAGCAAAGTCTCAGGCAGTATCAATACCAGTTAAGCTTGGGAGCAATGATTTTCAGATGGTAGAGGTAATCTCTGGATTGGAAGAAAATGACGTGATTATGCTGTCTGAACCTGTCACGAAACCAACAATGCCCTTTATGTAGTGGGCTGGAGTAACAAGTATTGATGATAGAAATAAAGAACCTTAATCGGTCTTTCGGCAGTTTGCGTGCCGTAAACGATATCAGTTTCTGCATAAATAGCGGAAGCATCACCGGCTTCTTGGGCCCTAATGGGGCGGGGAAAACTACAACCCTCCGCATGATGGTGGGCTATTTACAGCCAGATAGTGGAACCATTAGCATTGATGGCATATCCATATTCGAAAACCCCATCCTGACTAGTGCTAAAATTGGCTACCTTCCCGAACATAATCCCCTATATGAAGATATGCTGGTAATGGAGATTCTTAAATATGTGGCAGATCTGCGAAATATGCCTACAAGAACCTTCACTGAACGCCAAAACTTCGTAGTTTCAAACTGCGGTCTCAAGCAGGTGCTCACCCAAAGGATAGGCACCCTATCCAAAGGCTATAAGCAAAGAGTAGGGCTAGCTACTGCCATGCTTCACGATCCAGAAATACTCATCCTGGATGAACCAACCAGCGGTTTAGATCCAAATCAGATCATAGAAATACGAGAGCTCATTCGCACTTTGGGCAAAGAGAAAACGGTCATCCTATCCTCTCATATCATGCAAGAAGTTCAAGCACTTTGCGATCGCGTTATTATTATAAATAAGGGTCAGATAGTGGTAGATGACGAAATTGGCAGTCTAAATAGTTATCTTGATGATTATAGTGTTTTGTATCTGGAGCTTGATGGCAACAACATAGATATGAGTGAATTTATCTCTTTGTATCCGGATGTTGAGCAGCTGAGTTATAGCAACAATGACTCACACTGTCAGTTCCAGTTTAGAATTTCCCAGAACAAAGATATAGTGCCAGATCTTTCTCGTTTTGTAAGAGAAAAAGGCTGGCTAATTATCAGCCTATATACCAAAGAAAGAAGCCTGGAAGAGATTTTCCACAACCTCACCGGAGTAGAGTTTGAACCGCAAGTAAAGCATCTTGAACAGCTTGATGCAAAAGAATCCAGCCATCATGAAAACAGCAGAGAGGATGAAGCATGAGAGTAATCTGGATAATTGCCAAAAAAGAGTATCAGTTAGCTATGCGCTCCATAACCTCATACATAATATTTGTACTGTTTCTCATTCTTAGCGGGTCTGCTTTTGCCACCACAGTTTTTAAGATTGGACTTGCTGAGTTAAGAGGGCTCTACAATATTCAGCATATCCTTTTTGTGTTCTTCATTCCGGCTATCACAATGGGTAGTATTGCTAAAGAGCGTAGTAGCGGAACTATAGAAATCTTTAGCACTTTACCCATCCGGCTTTATCACATTGTATGGGGAAAAATCTTAGCCTCTGCTCTACAGCTTCTAACTTTGTTGATCTTCAACATCATCCCTTTTTTCGTTATTGCACTTTTGGGGCAGAATGTGGATTATGGTGCAATTGGGTTAGGCTTTTTCGGCATCTTTTTGGCAGGTTGTGCCTATATATCGATCGGGATTTATGCCAGCAGTATACCCTCAAACCAGGTTTTGGCTTTTGTATTAGCATTTCTAGTATCGGGTTTCTTTTTCATAATTCGCTATTTACTAGGCTTTATTCCACTATCTATAGTTCGTTACTTTCAATACTTTTCATTCGATCACCATTTAACCAACATGATGAAAGGCGTATTAGATATACGAGATTTGTTATTTTTTGTAGCCGTAATATTTATTTTTGCCATATTGGCGGAATTCAACCTTCAATCCAAGAACCTGATGCAGGAGCGATAGATGAAAAAGAGTTTGGGCATAATCGGCTCACATCTAGCTGGATTTGGCATCATTGTAGCGATACTCATGTTAAGTTCATTTATCAACATTCGGCTGGATGTTTCTAAGGACAACGCTTACAGTCTTAGTAAAATCAGTAAGGAACTGGTGCGTAACCTAGAAGACATAATGGTGGTTAAGATTATTGCCTCAAATGATTTACCGGCAGAATTGAACTCCCTAGAACGATATGTGAAAGACCTTTTGGTTGAGTATCAAAACGCAGGAGGGAATAAGTTTCGCTTTGAAAGGGTTCAAAGCTCCAGCCGCGAAGAACTATATCAGCTTGCACAAGGTAGCAGGCTTTCTCCAATGCGGTTTAGAATATACGAAAACGACCAAATAACCACCAAAGAGGTAGTCTTTGGTTTAGCATTTGAGTATCGTGGCAAAGTAGAGCCATTAAATCTCTTACCCAAAATAGAGCCCAAACTGGAATATGAAATGACCATGCGCATACAGTCATTGATTTCGCAAAACATGCCCAAGGTAGCGGTTTTCAGAGATTCTACTTATTATGATTTTGATACTCGCACATTCGAACGTAACCTTAAATCCAACTTCATCATAGCTTCGGCAAATCTTGCTGAGCCCATAAACGGCATAGATGTATTACTCTTTACCGGAAGCAGCAGAAATTTACCCGAAAAGTTTCTCTATAACTTAGACCAATTTGTGATGAAGGGTGGAAAGGTCGTTTTTCTACAAGATAGAATTGATACTGACGGTAGCAACCTTTATTCACTTAATACTAATTTCATCCAAATGCTCGAGCATTACGGATTTGCGCTTTCAGAAGATGTGCTATTAGACATGAGATGTGACCGCAGGCAAATGGGCATTGGTACAATCGCAAACTTCCCCATGTATCCAATTATGCAGGGATCTTCTCATCCCATATCTAAGAACATGGATAACATTGTGTTATACCTTACAAACGGCATAAGTTTTGCCCATCAAGCCGAAACTAAATTCGAAACTATTCTCTCAAGCTCGGCAAACTCCGGATGGATGTATGCCCCAGAATTCCAGTTTAATACGGATATCTTTTACAATCCCGAGTTAGAAGATTTTAGCGCAGGACCGGTTGTTACTGCCGCTTCCGCATCAGGAAATATGACAAGTTATTTTCAAAACACTGCTCTTGCTGCAAATGACCCCTCTTTTATCTCCGAAACTAAGGAATCTAATCTTGTTCTTTTTGCCGATAAGGAATTAGTAATTGAACCCGATAACCCGACATACGCAGAACGCTCAAATATTGTGCTGAACGCCATTGATCACCTCATCGGACGGGAATCTATGATTCATATCCGCAACAGACACCTTGCGTTATCCACCTTAGATCTTATAGGTTTTATGCAAAAATACAACCTTACCTGGGATGAACCTCAAATTGTCAGCGATCGCATCAAACTAATCGTTAAAATTGTTGTAATCGCTTTAGCCCCTCTAATACTAATCGCTTCCGGATTGTGGGTAGCATTCCGGCGTAAAATGATCCTAAAGGCTATACATGAAAAAATCTAAACTTATACTTATCCTAATCCTCTTAGTTTTAGTAGCTCTATATCTGGTACTTAGATCCAGAGATTCAGGCCGTAACCGGGTGCCATTGATGAATATACAAGCCGATTTGGTCGACCATATAGAAATTTGGGATAGCGTTAACAAAGTAGAACTGATTTTGGAAGATGGCATCTGGAAAGTTACCGATCCTGTTATTTGGCCTGCCGACACTCTGATGGTAAAAGAATTCTTCCGAGATGTAGTAAACGGAATATATAATAATACAGCGGTTAGCATGGACCTAAGCGCCGCTAACATCTACAATCTTGATGATTCTCAAGCACTTCATATCCGCTTGAAGGCTGCCGGAAAAGAGGAGCACTTAATGCTTGGGAATATCGGAAATGCGTGGGATTATTTCCGCCGTGAGAACGACAATCAGATTTTCCAAACCCAAAGCGGTATTGTTCAGCGTTTTGCCCCTCAAATCGTAAATTGGCGCAGTCCCCTTATTCTCCAATACTGGGAAGATGAACTGGCGCAGATAAAAGTTTCTCACACCAAGAATACCTACACTCTTAGGCGAGATAATGGTCGATGGTACTATAAAGACGCCAAACACGATTTTGAAGTGTACTTTCAGAACTTTGCTCTAACAAAGATCGTAAGCATATTGCAGAACTTTATCAGCCATTCCTTCCTTAGCGGTGACGATCCAGAATTCAGAAATTTCTTTAAAGATCCCTATTGCACCGTTTGGATAACCGATATTGAGAACAAAACCCGGAAGCTTACTTTTGCTAAGTTTCTTGATGAGCGCTATATACTACTGGTCGATGATGATTATTCCGTTTTATACCAGGTTGAATTCGATACCGTATTCCGCTTTACACGCAATCCAGAAATATTTATGAGGCAATCTATTATATGATTATTACCCAACATCACAAGCTTAGTAAACAGCTCTACGAAAACATAATCCATATTTGGCAGGAAACTGGAGTTACCAACCCCACCCGTGCCGATAGCTTCGATACTATCCAATTTTCTCTGGCCAATACCGGGACACTTATTACTGCCGAAATTGACACAGAGGTTTGTGGTGTTGTCTGGACAAACCACGATTACCGCAGGTTATACATACATCACATGGCAGTTGCCGTAGATCGACAAAATCAGGGCATTGGGCGCAGACTTTTGGCAGAAGCGCTTAAAATTGCCAAAGCTACTGGTTATCAGGCGAAGTTGGAAGTCCACCAAAATAACCCTGCGGCAAGGCATCTCTATGCCAGTATGGGATTTAAGGATTTGGATGGTTACATTACGATGATCAAGCGTGAATTGTGAGTGAATTGATAAGCGTTATCGGGGGCGGGCTCGCTGGCTCGGAAGCGGCATTACAGCTTGCAAGACGTGGGTTTAAGATACAACTTTTGGAAATGCGCCCTAATACCAACACTGAAGCGCATCAGACCGATTATTTTGCCGAATTGGTGTGTAGTAATAGCCTAAAATCTATTCGCTTAGACACGGGAGCAGGCTTACTAAAAGCCGAAATGCAATTGTTTGATTCCATCCTCCTGAATATTGCCGAAGCATGCAGAGTTCCCGCTGGACATGCTCTGGCAGTTGACCGCAGCTTGTTTGCCCAAAAAGTAAGTGAGCACATCTATCAACATCCTAATATTCAAATTGTCCGTAAAGAAGCTCAATCCTTTCCTGCGGGCAAAGTAGTACTTGCTACCGGACCGCTAACATCCAAATCTATGATGCACTATTTGCAGAATACTCTAGGCGAAAAACAGCTCTTTTTCTTTGATGCCATCGCTCCCATCATAGATGCCGATACCATAGATCGAAATCTTGTTTATGCCAAAGCTCGCTACGATAAAGGAGATGCAGATTATCTGAATTGCGCTTTTACTAAAGAAGAATACTACGCTTTTGTAGAAGCCTTGTTGCTTGCCGAAAAGCATGAGGCTCATGAATTTGAAAATGAATTCTTTGCCGGTGACAAATTTAGCTTCTATGAAAACTGTATGCCCATCGAAGAACTTGCCCAAAGAGGAAAAGATACCTTGCGTCATGGAGTAATGAGACCTATGGGATTGGAAATACCTGCAACCGGAAAAAAGGCTTTTGCTGTATTGCAACTTAGGGCTGAGAATAAAGATCTTACCGCTTACAATCTTGTTGGCTGTCAAACTATGTTGCGTTACTCGGAACAAAAGAAAGTTTTTAGGATGATTCCGGGTCTTGCCGACGCTACTTTTCTTCGTTTTGGCTCCATTCATCAAAACACATATCTCAATTCTCCGGCAATCTTAAACCAAAATCTCAGTCTGCAAGCTAACCCAGATGTTTGGATTGCTGGGCAACTCAGTGGAGTGGAAGGTTATGTGGAATGCATCGCCAGCGGATTGCTAATCGCCAAAATTATTAGTCTTGAACTGCACGAGCTTCCGGAAGAAACGATGTTGGGTCAACTCTGGAGAAGATTGCTTCAAGCTCCATTAAAAGGTGCTTTCTCACCAGTAAACGCAAACTTTGGCATCTTGCCAGGGCTTTCAAGTGAGATAAGAGACAAAAAACTAAAGAAAGAAATGCTTAGCCAACGCTCACTGGCAACACTAAAAGCAGCCCTTTCTTATAACAATGTTTAATTTAGGCTCTCTTTCAAACTAAGTGAGCGCCATAGATCTACAGAAAATTCTTCACCTGGGCGCTTGACTGCGAGCGCTCTTACAGTACAGGTAGACAACTGTTCCGCCAAGGGAAACCAGTTCGAGGGATGGGGTGGCAAGCTATCTTTGCCACAGCGAGCAGAGCTCGCTTCTGAAGGCGGCTCCGCTGCCTCTGCCAAGCAGGAGCTTGGCAGCCCATTTCCGGCTCACACCTACTCGAACCGAAAGAAAGCCATTTTGCTGGCAACCCACTAGGTTTGAAAGAGTGTCTGTTAAGAGACCGTTGCACATCCAAATATAGCAGATTTATCTGCCCGAGACAACCGGTTTGCTAGGTTTTTTCTGATCGCGCTAAGCCCACCAACCAACCTTCTAGTTTGACGCTCCACCCCCATGCCCCGATTATTCTACGGTCTTTTTAAGCTATAATTAGCAGGGTTTTATCGAAACATTATCCTGTTGCCACAGCTTTATCTCGGGAGAAACCTTCCCTAATTATTGCTTAAAGCAATGATCATATTACATGTGTAAGAATCACTTGGGTCAAGAGATCATAATTCAAGTGATGGAACCAAAACTGGTCATGATCTTTTAACGCTGAAGCGACCCAATAGCTGTTCGTAGCTTTCCCTTATCTTTGAAGCAAAGCCTGGTTCTTTATAACTATTGATCGCTTTTAAAGCTTGTTGATATCCGTATTCATAAAACTCATCTGCCTTCTTCAAATCCATAAATCCATATTCCGGATTGTATGCATCTACAACCATATCGGGCTCATTACGCAATATAGCTTGAATAGCCATAAAACCCTGATTTTGCATGAGAGATTTCATAAAAACATCGTAACGCACAAGCTTGTTTTTAGGATGCGCATCGTTAGGCTGGTAATACTCGGCATCTTTTGCTACATGCGGTAATACATTTACGGCAATAGTAATCTCTCCAGGAATTTTATCGGCAAAGGCAAGCGGTAAGGGATGAGATACGCCCCCATCCACAAAGAGATAATCGCCCAATTCGTGAGGAGCAAAGATGAACGGCAACGAACTTGATGCCCTCATCGCATCTGCAATTAAACCTTTGTCTATAAGAATGGTAACTTGTCTGCCTAGATCGTAAGCAACTGCAATAAATGGGATATTTGTATCCTCAATGTTGCGAGATTGAGTCCATTCTTCAAACTGCTTCAAAATAGCCTTGCCGTCAAAGATCCCGCTACGGGAAAAATCTAAGCTGAGTGGATTGAACAATTCGATAGTGGAAACATCTTTGGCAAATGCTAAGATCTCTTCCGCTTCAAATCCACAAGCCAAACAAGCTCCGATAATGGCACCCATAGAGGTGCCAATCACTCCAGAAATCTCGTAGTGCTTTTCTAAAGCTTTAATTACTCCAATATGGGCTAATCCATAGGCAGAACCCCCACCTAAGATCAATCGCGCTTTTTTCATGTTTTTCTCCTTTTGTGGATTCTTTTATACACCCGATAGTTATTTAGTACAACCAAAAGAAATATCAGACTGCTTACTATCAAAACGATGTTTATCGTGAAGACATTCTGGGTGGAATAATATATCATCGCTGGAATAAGCACAGCCAACAATCCGCATTTGAATACAATAATACCGCGGGGAATGCCGAGTTTCTTAAATATCCAACGGGCTACTGGATTACGCTCGCGATAAAAGTAATGTGGTCGAGTAACCAGATAGGTTGAATGAGCATCGAACACGTTGAGCAATATAAAGGTGTGGATAAGCACCCAGAAGAGCTTTATCGAGTGAATCTTAACTATTAGTATCTCCATCATTATTCCCTAAATACAAATTATGCATTGCACAATAATCTGGCAAGAAGAATAGTCCTGTATAATCCAGATACGAAAATATTCTTTACAAGATTTGAGTTGTTCATTTTAATGACACATAAGAGGTGTAAAATCGGCTTGACACGTTGAGGATAGTTTTAGTAAGATTAGAAAGTTCTGCCGAAACTGGCACCTATCATACTGATTATAAATAAAATGAATAAAGGATAAAGCATGGACAAAAAGTGGCTTATTCCACCGGGTCTGAATGCTGAAGAAGAAGAGGCAATACAAAGTTTGTGTGCAGAACTAAAAGCACCCGAACTAATTGCGAAGCTACTCTATCGAAAAGGATTGCGTGAAATTAAAGATATCGAAGAGTTCTTCAATCCAAATCTTGAGCACCTTGCAGATCCCTTTCTCTTCGAAGATATGGAGATTGCCGTAAACCGCATCCTAAAAGCTGTGGAAAATAATGAACTAATTACTATCTATGGAGATTATGATGTAGATGGCACTACTGCTACATCACTGCTGTATTTGGGACTCAAACGCATCGGGGCAAATATAGATTTCTACATCCCTCACCGGATGATAGATGGATATGGGCTTTCTTTGGGAAGCTTGGATCAACTTGCCGAAAATGGCAGCAAGCTTATTGTAAGCGTAGATTGTGGAGTAAATGCCATAGAAGAAATAAGGGCTATTACTCAAATGGGTATGGAGATAATCATAACCGATCACCATAATCCAAAAGCGGAATTACCCCCCGCTTTGGCGATCATTAATCCCAAGATCCCCGGCTGTAAATACCCCTTCCCGCACCTAGCCGGCGTGGGAGTCGCCTATAAATTGTTAATAGCAATATACCATAAGATGGGCATCGATAGCACAGAAAACATCTTGAAATATATGGATTTAGTTGCTGTTGGTACTATCGCCGATATCGTGCCTTTAATAGGAGAAAACAGGATATTTGCCCATATTGGCTTACAACATCTAATAGAAATGAAAAACTTGGGGCTTAATGCGCTCATCCAACTCTGCGGCTTGAATCAGCGCACTCTGGATACTACGGATATAGTATTTGGCATAGCTCCGCGCATCAATGCTGCAGGAAGAATGGGAAGCGCAGCCCTGGCTGTAGAATTGCTTATATCTACGGACGAAAACCAAAGTTTTGAGCTAGCCGAGATGATAGAACGCGATAACTCCTTACGTCAACAAGAAGATCAGAAAACCTTCCATGAGGCGTGTGATATCATCGAAAAGAAGTACAAAAACATTGCCAATACTCCTTGCATGATAGTATCTTCAGACGACTGGCATCAAGGCGTTATCGGAATTGTAGCCTCAAAACTGGTAGAAAAATACTACCGCCCCGTAATTATGATCTCCTTCAAAGATGGGTTTGGCAGTGGCTCGGGAAGATCTGTGGCAGATTTTGACCTATTCTCTGCCCTTCAGTATACTGAACATAATCTGCATAGTTTTGGGGGTCACAAATATGCGGTTGGGCTAACAATCTACCAGGAATATCTGGATCGGTTTGAAAATGAACTCTCACGATATGTTGCAGATCACCTGAAACTGGAACAGATTCAACCTCCTCTTTCTATAGATCACGAGATTGAACTCTACGATGTGAACGATAACCTTCTGGATAGTATTGAACGTTTTGCTCCATTTGGACCCGAGAACTTGCGCCCAACCTTCATGACGCGTGAAGTTACTGTAGCAAACTACCCCTATAATGTTGGCAGAAACCATCTAAAACTCAAAGTGGTAAAAGACGGAATCTCACTGGAACTGATTGGCTATAATATGGGTGACTATCTTAATCTACTAAAGAAAAATAGCATCGTCAATATTGCCTATACACTGGAGTATAACAGATTTGGCAACAAATCTTCAATTCAAGGTAAACTGAAAGATATGCAAATATTAGGAGCGTGAGTTATGAGAAAACTATCTTTTCTTCTGCTGCTCATTCTTCTGGGCTGTTCTGCATCCAAGAAAACACCGCCCATGGAGATAAGCACATTTACTCTGTTTGATACAATCAGCTTTTCGGAAACCATAGAAAAGGCACATTATCACCCATCCTCAAAAACTCTTTATGCCATGCAAACCGGAAGCCAGCAGTTAGTTTTATGGCGCAACGGCAAACAACTCAATACTATTGGTGGAATTGGAACTCAGCCTACCAACTTTAGCAGTCTTGCCGATTTTACTATGGCTCCCGATGGCAGTTTATATGTGCTAGACTCTGTTGCCAAAGAGATCAAAAAGTTCAGTTCGGATGGAAAACTTCTGGGAACCATGGAACTACAATATGTACAGCAGCCCAATAAATTGGCTTTAGGTAATCAACAGAACATATTCGTATACGATTCTGCCGGTTCCGAGATAGTTGCTTACGATCTTTTAGATGGGAATGAGCTATATCGTTTTGGCAAATTTGAGCTTGCAAAAGTTGATATCTTATTTGCCAATAAAGATTATGTTGTTGCTTTCGATAAGACAAGCGCAGAAAGCAGTCTCTTCTCTAACTTGGGACAATTTATTTCCAAAGATGGAGGACAGCTCGTTTACGATATGTATAATAATGCCATAAGCTTAAAAACTGAGGCCTTGATTAGCAAAATGAGTGCTGCGTGGCTGCCGATGACTTCCGGAATCGGCTTAATGACTATCAATCAAGATACAATTGCCATTGTTGTTGGCAACCAGGTACGCTTACTTAAGATCGACTATGATCAGGTTTTTTAAGACCTATTATTTGTTAATATTCTCGGCTTTGATGCTGAGCTTGTCGCGCTTACCCCTGTATTTGGGATGGTTGGCATTCTTTGCCTTTATTCCGCTCTTGTTTTATTTCAAGAAAGGAAACCACAGCATCCTCCAGAATATAATAAGCGCACTAATCTTTTGCCTGATACAAATCCTGATAGTCTTTTACTGGATTGGTTCTGTAACCATGGGTGGCTTGTTAGGCATCTGGTTGTTATACTCTCTTTACTATTGGATAGCATTTATAATAGTAGAGCGAGTGTGGTTAACCTTTCCCAAGCTTAAATACAGCATTTTTGTGGCCGTGTTTATCAGTTTTGAGTTCTTGCAAAACTTTGGCGAGATGCGCTTTCCTTGGTGGAATATTGGTTACTCTCTGGCAGATTATTTAGGGCTGTTACAAGCTTTAGAGCTGGGTGGTTTAAGCTTGCTTGCCTTTTTGTTGCTAAGCTTTAACTACCTGTTTTATCTTATCTTATTGCGCAATCGCTGGCCTTGGTTCATAATTGGGTTGGGCTTTTTATTTTGGTATTCATTGGGGCAGTTCCGGTTACTTACTCTCCCCACCATCTTGCAAAACCAGCAGATAGGGATAATGCAACCCTCAATAGTGCAAGATGATAAATGGGATGTCCAAAAATACCAGGAGATAATGAGGGTATATGATGACCTTTGCACTAAGGCATCTTTATCTGGCTTTCACCTGCTGATCTTTCCCGAAGCCGCCATTCCTGATTATCTCTTATTGGAACAAAGCATCCGTCAAGACTTCCAGGATTTGTTGGAAAAACACCAATTGGCTATCTTTACCGGATTTCCCCACATCGAAGAAGCCCCAAAAGGATATCCCGGAATCTATTATTATTATAACGCTGCGGCTCTATTCAAACCCAACATGCCTTCTACAACAAACTATTACAAGAATATCCTAGTGCCAGTTGGCGAAAGGATGCTATTCTTAGATCAATTCCCATTTTTATGGAACCTGCAATTTGGGCAAGCAAACTGGGAATTTGGCACCAAGATTCCTCGATACCAATGTGCTGGAAAGGAATTCTCACCTTCTATATGTTACGAGCTTGCTTTCCCTCATTTTATGCAAAGAGCAAACTACAATACCGATCTAGGCACATTAAGAAAGGCAGATTTTCACGTGAACATTACCAATGATGCCTGGTTCGGTACTTCATACGGACCCTGGTTACACGCTACTATGACGAAGTTTCGTGCTATTGAATCTCGCATCCAGATATATCGTAGCGCCAACACGGGTATCTCTATGATTGTAAATCCTAAAGGAGAGATTATTCGTGATGCAGGCCTTTTTGAAAGAGTAAACATCACTGCCCCCCTATATACCAGCAACGTTATAACACTTTATCATAGAATCTATCACTACCCCTGGATATTTGTCTGCTTTACTGTAGTTTTCACCCTTCTAAGCATTTTTATTCCGAGGAGAGCAAAATGACAAAATACTATTACAGCATTGGCGAAGTTAGTAACCTTTTGGATGTAAAACCTCATGTATTACGCTATTGGGAAAGTGAAATCCCTGCTATTCGCCCCAAGAAAAGCGGACATAAAAGGCGCTATAACATACAGCAGATCGAAACCTTGAAAAAGATTAAGGATATGTTGTACAATCAACGTTATACTATCGAGGGTGCCAGACAAAAAATAAAACAGGATAAGGAACTGCTTCAGGAAGTCCGCAAAGAAGCCGTGGCAAAGCAAAAGCTTAAAGTTAGTGCTGCCCTTCCCGCAATTGCAAAAGAATTACTGGATTTGAAGAACCAGCTAATTAGCCTAAAGCACAAGTGTAAAAATATCACAGGAAAATAAACATGGAATTTCAAAAGATAATACTAAGCCTTCAACAATATTGGGCAGATAAGGGCTGCAATCTTATTCAACCCTACGATATGGAAATGGGGGCTGGCACCTTTCATCCGGCAACTTTCTTTGGTGCATTAGGTTCTCAACCTTGCGCAATTGCCTATCCTCAGCCGTGCCGCCGACCCAAAGATGGCAGATATGGAGAGAACCCCAACCGCTTTCAACACTACTATCAGTTTCAAGTAATTATCAAGCCTTGTCCCGACGAGATTCAAAACCTGTATCTTAAAAGCTTGCAAGCTATTGGAATCGAGATTGAAAAACACGATATTCGTTTTGTTGAAGACGATTGGGAATCTCCTACTTTAGGTGCGTGGGGCTTAGGCTGGGAAGTGTGGTTGGATGGCATGGAAATCTCTCAATTTACATATTTTCAACAGGTTGGTAGTATTGATGTTTTCCCCATCTCCGTAGAGCTTACTTACGGATTGGAGCGTCTTGCCATGTATATTCAGGATGTTCCAGATTATCGCCGCTTAGCTTATAGTAGCACAACAAAGTATGCCGATTTATTCTTTAATAAAGAGGTAGAGTACTCTGCCTACAACTTTGAGTATGCCGATACAGCGCTCCTATGTGAGTTATTTTCAAAGTATGAAACCGAGTGTAAACTGCTTATCTCAAGCAAGCTGGTTTATCCCGCTTACGATATGCTGCTAAAGAGTTCACACACCTTTAATCTTCTTGATGCCAGGGGAGTTATAAGCGTTACAGAGCGCGCTGCCTACATAGGAAGAATTCGAAACCTGGCAAAGAGTTGCGCTAACACCTACCTCGATAAATACGGTAAGGAGAAATCATGAATAACCCATATTCCGGGATCTTAAATTCCCTCAGTAATGTTTCGGATCGCCTTATTCAAGTAACTGCATATAAAGACCTTCTAAGTAATTACAATGCAGTGATTATTCTGGATGAAGACCCAGACGGATGGCTAGAAAAGCTTTCACCGTTGGCAAAGTATATTCACAAACACAAGCTGAATCTCCCCCTTATCATAAATAGGCGTTTTATTAAGTACTCTTTAGATTCGTATCCACTGGAATTCATCAATATCATTAGCTGTCAGAGAGAGAATATTTTGGTAAAGGAAGACCTTTTAGCAAATCTACAGATCAAGCCTGCAGATGTGCGCTTGCAGATGGAGCGTGAATTTAAAAGCAAATGGTTACTTACCCGCCAGGTCATATTGGAGGGCAAGATGAACAGCCGTAACTTGCGCCATACCTTACAGCTTTCTATAACGGCTCTAATCCCTTGTGTAAAAGGCTTTTTCTTCCTTAGCAAACAACCCTATCCTCAAAGCTCCGATGAGCTTTTTGCTCAGGCAGCCCTAATCTGTAAAATTGATCTTAATGCATTTGCTATTTGGATGAAGAAAACTGAGATTGAGCTGGCAGATATTGAACGCTATCTCTCAATCCTCAACAAACTTATGGAATTAATGGAGACGTATCCGGTAGAATAGATGGTACAAAGTAAGTTCAATTTTGGCAATATCGATTTCCCAGTTTTAGCGCTAGCAATACACAACGGACATCATCTTCCGCAAGTTTTATTGCGCTATACGGCAATTTCTGATGACGACCGTTTCCGAGAGGAAGATCCTTATACTGGACAATTAGCTGAACATTTCCCCAATCATATAATTGTGAATACCAGCCGCTTTGCCATAGATCTCAATCGTAAAAGAGATAAATGTGTATATCTTAAACCGGAAGACGCATGGGGGCTGAACGTTAGAATTGGAGAACTGCCCGAAGCTCTATATAATGACCTTTTGAATAGCTACGAAGATTGGTATAACACCCTTGTTTACCAGATCGAACGCATGCTGAAATTTCATCCCTATATCATAGTTTTAGATCTCCACAGCTATAACCACCGTAGAAACGGTCCCGATGCTCAACCCGATCCACAAACCGACAACCCGGATATCATACTGGGTCGCAGCAATATGAACAAAGAATTTTACCCCATTGTGGAAAATCTGAGATCGAAATTAGATGGAAAACCCATTTGGAATATGAAGCTGGATGTCCGTTGTGATGTTAAGTTTCCTGGAGGACAATTACCTCGTTTTCTGCACGAGAAGTACCCTTCTCAATTACTCTGCCTTGCCATCGAATTCAAAAAAATCTTTATGAACGAATGGAGCGGAAAGCTTAACCCTGTATCACTTTACGATATCCGCAACCTTTTTATGGATGAAGCAGAAAGCTGGATAGAAAACACCATTAAAGATTTTCCCTTTAAAACCGTGACATAAAGCCCGCATCAAAATTTTTGCCATATTGTTGTTTGTGCCTAGCCTATTACTTTAAGCACAGATTAAGCAAGGTTTATGCAGAGATCCTCCCGATGTTAAACATGATCTTAGCTTGAACTTACTCTAATTATTGCCAATAACTATGGGACGTTATTAGGGAAAGCCATTTCAAATATTATCAAACCAGAGTAGAACCATAAAGCTATATGCAGATTTTCTTGAACTAACTCTCTTCCAACAAGTTCGCACTCAGATAAGTAATAGATAAATTTCCTATTGACAAAAGATGCTGCAATTTAGATACTTGGAATTGTTACTTAACTATATGGAGGTAAAGATGATAACATTAAGACAAGTTTGGCATTGTCCAATTTGTGGAAATACAGTAGAAGCTGTATATGGTGGTAAAGGAGAATTGGTTTGCTGCGGTGAACCGATGGAACTTTTAGAAGAAAATACCGTAGATGCGGCAAAAGAAAAACACGTTCCTGTCGTGACAGATTTGGGAAATTCCATCAAAGTGGAGATAGGTTCTGTACCCCATCCGATGGAGGAAAAACATTACATAGCCTTTGTAGAAGTGCTCACCAAGAAAAAAGTGTGCAGACACGAGTTTAAACCGGGAGAGGCACCTGTAGCCGAGTTCCCCGTTAAACATTCCGATGTGGAATCGGTACGGGAGTATTGCAATATCCACGGGATGTGGAAAGCGTAAGAATAAATTCTGGAGGTAAATAAATGTCCTTTAACGAAAGCAGAACTGCAGAAAACCTGATGAAATCTTTTGCGGGAGAGTGCCAAGCAAAAATGCGTTATGAATACTCCGCAAAAACCGCTAAGAAAGAAGGATTCGAACAGATATCCAATATCTTTATCGAAACGGCGATGAACGAAAAAGAACACGCCAAAGTATTCTTCCGTCACCTCTTAAAAAACGGAATAGAAGGGCAGATGGTTAATATCACCGCTTCCTATCCCGTAGGCTGGAGTGAAACAGAGAATGCCACTATCAAGAATCTTGAATACGCAGCCAATGGCGAAAATGAGGAATGGACAGAACTGTATCCTATCTTTGCCGATATTGCCGATGAAGAAGGCTACAAAGAAATAGCTCTTTCTTGGCGTATGGTTGCCAAAGTTGAGAAAGAACATGAAAAGCGGTTCCGTAAGCTATATGAGAACGTTAAGAACTTGAAAGTGTTTAAAAAAGCTGAAAAAGTTTTTTGGAAATGCTTAAATTGCGGTTATATTCATGAAGGGGACGTAGCTCCCAATGTATGCCCTGTATGCAATCATCCACAGGGCTATTTTGAAGTACATATTGAGACCTACTAAGTAATCCTGGAGGATCCTTATGCAGAAGTATCAGTGCATTGCATGCGGTTGGATTTATGATCCTGCCGAAAACGACAACGTACCCTTCGAACAACTTCCTGAAGATTTTGTTTGCCCGGAATGCGGTGTTGGAAAAGACATGTTCGAACCTATTGACTAACAATCACGATAACGCCGGGGAGATCAACCTTCCCGGCATTTGTTTGTTCAAATGTTTAACTATTACTGAGGTTTTATGACTGTATCTGAATTTAATGAAATCTTAGATTTTGCTGTAGCTCGAGAACAAGAAGCAGTATCTTTCTACCGCGCTCTTCAGGAACAGAGTAAATTTGCCCAACAAAAAGCGATGTTACAAGAGCTTGAACAGATGGAAATGGGCCATATTGTAGTAATTGAAAGCATCCGGCAAAAAGGTGTGCAGCCCCAATTCATCGAGAAAGTTCCCAATCTTAAGATCAGCGAATATCTGGTAAAAGAACTTGATAAAAAAGACTTGAGCTATCAAAGCATTCTTATTAAAGCCATGAAACGAGAAGAGAACTCTTTCAAACTCTATACAGAAATGAGTCTTAAATTTCCCGATGAAGAATTATCTACGCTCTTTCGACGATTAGCATCGGACGAAGCTAAGCATAAGTTACATTTCGAAAAACTATACGACGATTTTATCAGCAAGGGAAATTGAAACTCGCCATCGACAGTTCCCAACGAGCAGGATCAATAGCCCTTTGCAATGAAGATGGCTTGCTTTATAGCGCATATTTCAACATTAGCGTAACCCATAGCGAAACCCTTATGCCGGTAATGGATTACGCCATGAAACTGTGTGGATACAATCCCCAAGATATCGATGAGATTTTCGTATGCCTGGGTCCGGGATCTTTTACTGGACTAAGGATTGGGATCGCCACTGCCAAGGGAATTGCCTATGCGCGAGGAACACGTGTTTTAGGATATAGTTCTTTACAGATGGCGGCACTTCCCTGTTTGGTGAGCGGCAAAAAGATTCTTAGTGTTATAGATGCCAAAATGAAAGAATTATATGTTGCGGGGTTTACCCAAACCCTACAGCCTATCATAGCACCGCAGGTTGTGTCTTTTCCTGAATTATTAGCTTGGGATATTCAAGATTACATCCTTTCCGGAAGTGGAGCAACACTGGCGGCAGAAGCCTTCAAAAAAAACGACATTACAGTGGCTATTGCACCTAACTATTTCCATCAACTAAGAGCAGAGTGGCTTTTCGATTTGCCAGATTATATAGCGCCTAATATCTATGAAGGGCAATCGCTTGCCAATCTGGAGCCACTGTACTTAAGAGAAAGTACCGCCCAACTCAGAAAGAAAAAAGCCTCCATTTAGAACCCAAGCTATCCGAAAAGATAGATTAACAAGGGTAAATATAACAGTGCGATAATAATTGAGAAACTTACCATCGTAGCGGCAAATTCTCGATCCATATTCTCCAGATTGGCAAAGATAAGGGTGTTAAAACCAATCGGAAGGGCTGAACATACTATGATGGTGGTGGCAGTTAATCCATGTAAGCCAAAAAGCTGTGCAAAAAGATAGCCAATCCCCAAACCTATCCCCATCCGGATAAATATTGCCAAAAAGGCAGTACCAATGTTTTTCTTGCGCGGGGCAAAGTATAATCCCAACGCTATCATAACCAAAGGAGTTGTGGGCTGCCCTACCAAAGCTAGGAAGTTGAGTGAAACAGGGTTTAGATTTGCACCCATAAGCTTAATTATAAAGGCAACTAGCATGGCATACAGAGGAGGTAATTTCAAGAACTTGTTCCAAGCAATCTTGTCTGTATGAGAGTTGTCTCCAAATTTGATCGCATTAAAGTATGTAAAAGTAAAGATCATGAATGTGTTACCAATATCAAAAAGCGACGCTCTAGCCAAGCCCTCATCTCCAAAAGCTGCCTGAAAAAAAGGTAAGGCATAGGCAGTGTTCAAAATCATTGTGCCTACTAAAAAACTGCCAAACATTGTTTTAGGAAGTTTGATAAGTTTGTTTATACCGGTAGAAATAAGGTACATGAAAACTACAACGAGCATTGCTAAAACAGGGATTAAGAGCATATCCGCACTAACATGAACATTGTTTATTGCAATAATGGTAAGGGCCGGTAAACCGATATTCAGCACATATCGCAATAATACTGGCGCATCTTCTTTGTTCAGTAATTTAAGCTTTTTGGCACAGATACCGGCAAAAAACGCCACAATTAGAGGAATGACCTTTTCGACAAACGGATTCATAGCTTTACTGCCCTTAATTATCTAGCGCGAAAGTACGATATAATTCGTTTAATTTGTTTCCCACAACTCGGTTATGATTCTTTTGAATCTCGTTTTGGGGAGGAAGATACAGTGTAAATTCCGGTTCTGAGGCTAACTCGTTCTTTAGTTGCCATTTATGCTGAAAACTGCGCCCATCCAGACTCTTGATCTTTGCTAATTGCGCCTCAGAAAACCTGTTAAGTAGTCCGCTGTCAATAAACTTAGCATAGTCTATCTTCAGATTGTGGATTTCGGAAAGCTGAATAATGCGACTTATTTGGTCTCTATCCAAAGTATCCTGATCTTTCAGTTCTCTATATATCTCGCGTTCGGTGTGAAAATTGCGCCCATTAACCGTAGCAAGAGCAGAAATATCGAAGCCTTCCTCCGAAATCTGGGTAATAGATTTGCGGTTAAATACATATTGAGTATCTCGGTGTACTTTTTGCTCGAAAACATTCTGAATGATGAATAGAAGCGTAAAACTGATTAGTGCAGCCATAATAGGAGCCGCTACCCAAGCAAAGGATATCCGCGCTAATATATTGTATCGAATGTTTTTTCCGCCTTTCACCAAACCGATGCCAACTACCGCACCTACAATCACTTGTGTAGAAGAAACCGGCACTAGCGGTATGGTGGGCAAACCTGCGCTTAACAACAGATTGTATAGCCCTCTTGAGGCAAATAGAAACAGTACTATGGCTTCGGCAGTTAGTGCTATAAGAGCTGTTATGGGAGAAAGATGAAAGAGATCCTTCCCAACCGTACGCATAACTTTGTGAGAATATGTGTAAATGCCTACAACTATAGACAATGCTCCCAAAAGATAAAGCTGCTGCACTCCACTAACATGGAAAAAAGTGCCTAAACTCAAATCTTTAAATGGAGATACGGGAACAAATACGCCTACAACGTTTGCTATATTATTCGCCCCCAAAGAGTATGCGCCAAATGCTCCTACCACAATTAAAGCATAACGTATCATCAAATCCTGCACGAGCAAATGTGTGCGAGACCTGTTTATAAACGGTTTTACTAGATAGAATAAAAAGGCGGCAATACTACCAGATAGCACAAATGCCATCACCCACGATGAGGCTATTGTTATTAAAGAACCGTAATCTGTAAGTCTCCCGGTAAACAGATTCCAGCCAATAATAGCACCAACAATGGTTTGGGAAGTGGATACCGGAATGCGAATGCGCACAATTAGCGTGATAGTCAAAGCCGCAGCCAGAGCAACAGTAAAAGCACCACCAAGTGCATCTACAGAGCCCAATCTCCCTAAAGTGCCGGAAGGTCCGCTACCCTCCAGAACAGCTCCCAAAGTTATGAATATAGCTGCAATCAGTGCCGCTTTTTTAAATTTGAGCATGTGCGTTTCTACCGCAGCACCAAATATGTTGC